>Ga0074044_10000526_pt1 | contig 36857 bp, 43 predicted proteins | sample BogForMeECP23OM1_FD_94443 | JGI IMG/M metagenome (GOLD analysis project Ga0074044, IMG submission 94443) | Bog forest soil microbial communities from Calvert Island, British Columbia, Canada - Bog Forest MetaG ECP23OM1 | ecosystem: Environmental > Terrestrial > Soil > Wetlands ...
CCACTGATCAGCGACATCAATCTCTCGCTCGACGACCGCTTCCTTTATATTTCCTGCTGGGGAACGGGCGAATTTCTGCAATACGATGTGTCCGATCCTTTTCATCCCAAGAAGATGGGTTCGGTGCATCTGGGCGGTATCGTGCGCCGCGCTGGACATCCGAAGAATCCCAGCGCGCCGTTGAACGGCGGGCCGCAAATGGTGGAAGTGAGCCGCGACGGACGTCGAGTTTATTTCACGAACTCGCTTTATTCACCGTGGGACGCGCAGTTCTATCCCGACGGAATTCGGAGCTGGATGGTAAGGCTAGATGCCAAGCCCGAGGGCGGCATGGAGATCGACCCAAAGTTCTTTCTTGAATTCGGGAATCTGCGCGGGCATCAGGTGCGTTTGGAGGGTGGCGACGCGTCGTCCGACTCTTACTGCTACTCATGAACCACTTGCCGTTCTGGCCCTGGGCCGCATTGTTTCTGCTCGGGGCGTACCACGGCGTGAATCCGGGGATGGGCTGGCTTTTTGCGGTCGCTCTTGGCATGCAGAAGAAGAGCGCCGCTGCGGTATGGCAAGCGCTGGCGCCGATTGCCGTCGGACATTTCGTGGCCATCGGACTCGTGGTGGCCGCCGCCGCGATTGCCGGCGCAGTGCTGCCGCTGCGTTACGTCAAGATCGGGGCGGCTTGCGTTCTGCTTGCGTTTGGAGTTCACCGGCTGCTACGGAAGAGCCATCCCCGTTGGGGCGGAATGCAAATCGGTTTTCGCGATTTGACCATTTGGTCGTTCCTGATGGCCTCGGCTCACGGCGCCGGATTTATGCTGCTGCCGATCTTGCTGAAAATGTCAGCCCTGGGAGCGGCGGCTGACTTGGGTGATTCTGCCCACCATCATCACGGGCTCGGAATGTCGACAGCGGGGACGGTGGGAGCGGGGACTGCGTCGATCGCCTTGCTTGTACATACACTTGGATATCTTCTCGTAACCGGGCTGATCGCTTTGGTCGTCTACCAGAAACTAGGCCTCGAAATTCTGCGAAAAACCTGGGTAAATCTGGACCTGATCTGGGCGGTGGCGCTCATCGCGACCGCTGGCTTTACGTTGCTGATTCCCACGTAGTGCGCCCTTTCAAAGCATTCTAGTCATGCCGCGAATTTACTGGACACAAGCACTGGATGCCTAGCTCAAGCTGCTCCTCTTCTGCCAGTCAGTAAGTTGACTACGAGGATAATCACCGCCACTACCAGCAGCAGGTGGATATAACCACCCAACGTGTAAGAGCTGATCAAACCCAACAACCAGAGAATCAGCAGCATGATAAAGATGGTCCAAAGCATGGAAGACTCCCTTCGCGGTGAGAACCTCGCGGTGACACTTCGTCGTGAAAACCTGAAATCCTTTCGGGGCCAACCGAGTGGAACAGCAGCACCAACGAGGAAAGCGTAACCCATCCGGAATGAAGCGCGGATACGGTGGATGCTGTACGTCGATGCCATATTGCCGGTAGATAGCTGCCCTGGCTCAACTCCGCGGCGTCTAAGGACTGGTTGACAACGCCAAGGAGGCGGTATGACCAGAACTGAACTGGTAAAGAGAGAAGACCTGATGAAAACCGACCTGTTGAGTGAAATCGTGCTGCTGGTGAGCGGGGTGGCAGTGATGGTGGCATTTGGGATGGTGGTGGTTGCGGCGTTTGCCAGCGCGGCGGTGGCGCAATAGAGGCTCCGGAAAATGGCAGAGCGAATTACGTTCGCCGGCTGGGGCACAACCCTACCCGCCTACAGACATTCAGGAACTGAAGTAGGGCGTCCGCTGGATGGGCAGACAACTGTCGATCATCTATTGTTCGAATGGGACGAAAGAGTTTTGCGAAAGAGGAGAAAACTAATTATGTCGGGAAAGAACACAGCCGTGTTTGGTATTTATCCGAGCTACGCGCACGTAGAAAACGGAGTTGAAGGCTTACGAGCAGCGGGTTTCGACAACAAGGATATTTCAGTGCTCTTTCCGGAGAGCGCGGGGTCGAGAGATTTTGCGCACGAAAAGGGAACGAAGGCGCCGGAGGGGGCGAGCGCGGGAGCAGGAACAGGAATCGTTCTGGGCGGCGCTTTGGGATGGCTGCTCGGGGTTGGGGCGCTGGCGATTCCCGGCGTGGGGCCGTTTATCGCGGCGGGGCCAATCATGGCGGCGCTGGCCGGGGCCGGAGTAGGAGGGACGGTGGGCGTAGTGGCGGGAGCGCTGGTGGGGATGGGCATTCCCGAGTATGAGGCGAAACGCTACGAGGGCCGAGTGAAAGATGGCGGCATCCTGCTTTCGGTGCATTCCGACACTTCGGACGAGACGAAACGGGCGAAGCTGATTCTGGAAGCGACGGGGGCGCAGGATATTTCGTCGACGGGTGAGGCGCGGTCGGAGCAGCCGGCGGCAGATCGAGAGCTGCGGCGCGCTAGCTAGTGGGCGAGAAACATTGTCGCGAGAAGCTCGGCAGCAGCAATTGAAATTCAATGGAACTAAATCGCAATCGGAAATAAGGAGAAAGCAAATGAATTCTGATCAGATGAAAGGCAAGTGGAAACAGCTCAAAGGGTCGGTCAAGGAACGCTGGGGAAAGTTGACGGACGACGACTTGAACGTCATCGACGGCCAGACGGATCAATTGGTCGGCACCATACAAGAGCGATACGGGATCGCGCGCGAGGCAGCACAGAAGCAAGTCGACGAGTGGAACTCCGCTCTCGCCCACGATTCCGAAGTTGACGAGAAGCGCTACGAGGAGCGACGGAAGGCTAGCTAAGTCTCTCTAAGGAGCATCTCGCGGGGGAGGCCGCATTGTCGGCTTCCCCTTTTTTTTGCGCCGGAGTTTTGGCGAATCGGGTTTGGCTCCCAGGGCAAGCGAGCGCGGCTCCAACGGATTATTCCGGGGGCCGCGCTCGAACCAGGGAAGGGTTACGCCGCGGATTGTTCGACCGGAGCCGTCGTCGGAGCGGGCACGGCCACCGGCAATTGCACCTGGATGATGTCGTTCTTGACCGCGTAGACGACCAGATCGCGGATAGAGTGAAAGTCGAGTTTGCGCATGATGTTGCTGCGATGCGTCTCCGCGGTCTTGGTGCTCAGGTTCAGAAGGCAAGCCACTTCTTTCGAACTCTTGCCCTCGGCCAGAAGCTGAATCACCTCACGTTCGCGCGGAGTCAGCTTGGGCTCGTGCAGCGATTGAGTGCTGGAGCCATTGCCGCCTTTATCGAGAAACCCGGCCAGTACCATATCGTTGACGCGGGGAGTGAAGAAGACGCGGTTGTGCTGCAGCGCCTCCACGGCCGAGACCAGGTCGCGGGCGGCATCCGATTTCAACACAAAGCCGCGCGCACCGGCGTTAAGAGCCTCGCGGATCACCTGGTCGGAATCGGTGATGGTGAGGACAATGATTTTCTGGTGGGAGTTTTGTTGCGCCAGTTGGCGCGTCGCGGCCAAGCCGTTGAGATTCGGCATACCGATATCCAGAATCACGACATCGGGTTGTAACTGCTTGGCCATTTCGACAGCCTGGCGCCCATCTTTAGCCTCGCCGCAGATTTCCCAGCCTTCATGCGTTTCGAGGAGTGTGCACAGTCCACGGCGTACGACTTCGTGGTCATCAGCGATCAAGATGCGCAGCTTCAAGGGGCACCTCCGTGAGGGATTTCAAAACCGCTGCCTTCGCACTACCCTGGTTCAATCGTGAGAATCGAGTTTCAACCGAAATCGCCGAGCCCCGCCTTATTGGCGAAAAAGAATTTATGCTGGCTCAGCGCTTCCACCGCCATCAGTAAGTCCCTGGCGGCGTCGGACTTTACCACATACCCTTTGGCGCCCGCGTTCCGCGCCTCGCGCATCATTTGCGCTGAATTGTGTTGCGTGACGATCAAAACTTCAGATTTCGGAACCTGCTTGCGGATGCGCCGGCAGGCTTCGAGACCATCCATGCGCGGCATGCTGATGTCGAGAACGACGACGTCCGGTTGCAGGCGCTCCGTCCTTTCCACGGCTTCCATTCCGTCCTGCGCTTCCTCCACAATCTCCCAGTCGGGTCGACCGTCGAGCAAAGTCCTCAGCCCCTGCCTCACGGCGGGATGGTCATCGGCCAACAGAATTCGAACTGTCATAACTTTGGCTAGCATCTAAAAAGGCTCAGCGCGGACAGTTTCGAATCCATTGCCCCCGTGAGTGAACTCATGGAAAGGGCTTCCGGATCGACCTCGCTACGCAAGAGTTGTTTGGGTTGCGACAATCGTGCAACCGCGTATTTCTTCGTATTCGTGTCAGTCTAGTTCTTCAATCTGGCGGGGCCAATACTGGAAATCCTGTACTCCTGGGTACGCTACCGAATAGAATCGAAAGCTCAATCTTGGCAGCGTGCAGGCCGGGCGGAGACACCCGGCGCTCCCTTCGGCGCACGGCTACTTGGGCGCCTTCCAAATGTAGAAATTCTCTTCGTCTGACAGAGTTTCGATGCCCAAGCGTCTGGAGGTCGAGGCGCGATGGACCGCGGATCGCAGGTTGGCTAACGTCGTGCCATCCACCTCGGTTAGCGGGATCTTGATGGCCGAGCCGACGGGCAAGGATTCCAGATCCTGAAAAATCCCTCCCAGCAATTCATGGTGCTTTCCCCGGCGCGTTCGACGAAGGTCCGCCAGAACGACGCGTTCGTACTTCGGAGGCTTGTGGGCCCGGCCTGTGTGGCTCCGATCGCTGGTTTCTTTTGCCATACGCACCCCGTAACTTTAGCAACCTTTATATGATTGCTTGTCCTCGATGTCAAGAATCCGTTTCCAGTTGCACCTTAAATCCGTTTATTATACGGTAAGAAAACGTGCAGACGCTCCGCGCGTTTAATTTTCTGCCTGCTTTCTTTAATTCTCGCGCGTGAAGTATTTCCACCCTTTTTTAACCGGAAGAGTACTGTGGGTAAAGAATTGAGGTGGGAGCGTGGATATAAAATATCCGTGGCAGGCGTTCTATCAAGCCGCTTTGCTGGAATTTCGCCCGGAAGTGTTGCAGCAGCGAATCGGGCAAGCGGAAACTGCAATCCGGCAGCGCATCGCAGAGTTGCGGCAGGATGACTCTGGGTCCGCGGAAGAAACTTGCGCACTCGACGATGCTTTGCAGATGTTACGCTCCCTGGCGGTAATCGAGAGCAAGGCTGCACCGGCGGGAGTTTCGGTCCGCAACGAGGTGGCATCATGAGCCGCCTTGCGAGAGCAAGCTTTTCGAGGGCGGGAAATTGCCGGCGTCTCATGACGTCAGCGCGCGGCAGAAGAGATGGGTGGGCGGAGGGGCTGGACAAAAAGTGGAGCGAACTTCGCCGGCACGCATCGGTTGAAAGAGATGCGAGCTTATTAACGAGATTGCGGCTGGCCGCCAAACTTGAGGAAGAAGGGCGGCAGCAGCGAGAAGGTGCAGACAGGCACAACGACAGTTGTTAGGTTTGCAACCATGGCCCCGCGCAAGAAAGCTCAAGTGGCATTTGCATCCGCGGTAATGCTGCTCTTCCTGAGCGCGGCGGCTGCTTACGTCACTATCGACCGACTCCTGAACAATGAAAAGTGGGTGATTCACACACTGGAGGTCAAGGCCGCGCTGGGCGATATCGATTCGGCCTTTGTACGGGCAGGACGAGCGCGAAGCGGGTATGTGATTTCCGGGACCGACGACTTCTTGAATGAGTTTGAAGCGGCGGCTCCCGAGATCCCTGGCAAAATCGAACGCCTGCGCGAGCTGACGGCTGACAATCCCAGGCAGCAGGCGCTCTGCTCGCGTCTGGAAGACGCGATCAACCATCGAGTGGCTTTGCTTCGGGAATCGGTTCAACTCAAACAGCAAGCGCCTGAGAATCAAAAGGGTCAAGCCGATTTCGACCGCCAGGCGGTGCCGCTTTCTTCCGAAATCACCTCGCTGACTAATCAGATGCGCGCGGAAGAGCAAACTCTGTTTGGCATCCGACAGAGGGCTTCGCATCGCCTGTTTGTTCTGGCAGTCATTACCCTGGCCGTTGCCTTCATCGTGGCGCTGGAGCTGCTTGCAATTCATTACCGGCTGTTGTCGAGTGAACTCCAGGCGCGAGAGGGGGCAGAGCAAAGCGCTCGGCATAGCGAGGATTCTCTGCGCCGCCTGACTGGACGGCTGCTGCAACTACAAGACGCGGAGCGACGGAAATTCTCGCGCGAACTCCACGATAGCCTGGGGCAGTATCTGGCGGGCGCGAAGATGAATCTGGAAATGTATGCCGCCCGGCGGGAAGACCGTCTGCTGGCGGAAGCGGTGCAACTGCTGGATCAATCGATCGCCGAGACGCGAACGATTTCGCATTTGCTGCATCCGCCGCTTTTGGACGAAGTCGGGCTTTCCTCGGCGGCGAAATGGTATGTGGAAGGGTTTGCGCAGCGCAGCAAGATCGAAGTGAAAGCGGATTTGCCCGAGGATGCGAGCCGCTTGCCCAAGCCCGTCGCGCTCGGATTTTTCCGGGTTCTGCAGGAGAGTCTAACCAATATTCACCGCCACTCGGAGAGCGACAAGGCCGAGATTGCCCTGGAAATCCGCGACCATCACGCCGTTCTTAGAATAAGAGACTATGGCAAGGGAATCGAGCCAGAAGTGTTACGTCGCTTTTGGACAACGGGAACAAATTCCGGGGTGGGACTGGCAGGCATGAGGGAGCGCATTCACGAACTCGGCGGCGAGTTGAGAATTGAACGCTGTGCCCCGGGAACTTCGGTTGAAGTGGCGATGCCCCTCAGGGAAACGGCGGAGCAAACATCGGCGCCGTCGGCCGCCGACTGATCACGGTGCTGGATTCGTTGAACTTTACCTTTGTTCAGGCGTGACTGTCCAAATTACACACAGACCAAACCATCCGATGGCGGAAAATCAATAACTTACCGTTGTGGCCCGGGACGTGCTTGAAGGCAGTGCGTCAGGGGTGATTCAGCGCACCACGCAGGAGTGTGAAAAATGGCTCAGCGTACTGGAAAAGACTGGCGCGAACTGTGTGCCGCCGCCTCCGAGGAGTCTGACGCCGACAAATTACTGTCTCTCGTGCATGAGATCCTCCATGCATTTGAAGAGAACGACCCGACGCCGATGTTGCCGGGCCGACCGAATGCCTTAGCGACTAAACCCTAATCTCACGGGCTCGGAGGGAGCGGTAGCAAAATTCCGACGCCGCTGCGTCAAGCGACGTCGGGCACCACTAAGTTTAGAAGCGTCGTTATGCGCGGCCCATCAAGACCAGGATGAGCACAATGATGAGCACCAGGCCAAGGCCGCCGCTCGGGTAATATCCCCAGCTGCTGCTGTAAGGCCAGGTCGGCAGGGCGCCAATGAGAAGTAACACCAGGATGATCAGCAGAATTGTGTACATGTAGTTTGCTCCTCTTTTTTAATTTCACATTCAAGTAACCGGCAGACATCAAACTGCCGATCTGGCACCACGACTGACAGCCTACCTTGCGGTCGGCGAGTTCAACATCGGTTCAAGTCTGTAACTAGCGGAATTTCGTTCTGTAGTTGCGAACTGTAGTTGCGAAGCGGCTTGCGATAGCTGGGAGCGAGACAAAACGGCCAAGCCCGAGGGCTTGGCCGTTCGCTGATCGTCGTTCGCTGATCGTCGTTCGCTGATCGTCGTTTGCTGATCGTCGTTCGCTGATCGCTGTTTCATGCCGATCTAAAGTTATCTGGGGTTGGTGTTTTCGGCTTGGTGTTCGCGCGCTTCCTCGGAAACCTTTCTGAGTTCGGTAAGGAAAGGCCGGCTGCCGCTGGGCGGGGGGACCTCGCCCTTCAGGATCGAGTCAAAGGGAGCCATCTTGCCGAATAGGATCCTGGTTTCATCCTTGTCCTGGGAAACGACAGCGCCGGAAAGATCGATGCCGGCGAACAAGCCGCGGGAACGGGAGTAAGTCAAGATTTTATCGTTCATTTCAACGTCGGTACCGGCGGCAGCGGTGCGTCCAACTGGGCCAGCGGCGGCAGAAGCATCGCCGCCTAGCTTGAAATGATCGGAGAGCAAGTGCTCCATGCCATGATCACCCATAAAGACGAGCACGAAGTCGGTGGCCTGGCCGCCGAGTTGCAGTCCCCAGCTACCGCCGGAGATGGTAATCGGCGCGGGAGCGCTCCAGCCATGCGGTGTGCGGCAACTGGCAACACCCTTGCCGTGTTCGCCCCCGAAACCGATGGCGAGCTTAATCACGGAGGGGATGACCGCGATGCAGTTAGCGTGATTGATAATGGCGTCGGGAATCGCATGATCAGGAGTGGCCATGATCTCGGAGAGAACGGTCGCGGACTTGTCGATGCGTTTTTCGATATCGGATTGGTCCTTATCGTCTGCCGCCCAGGTCAAACTGGCGCAGAGCACAGCCATCGTGCTCAGTGTTAAAAGATATTTCGATGTCTTCATGGCAGCCTCTTCTGTGCCCAAACTGAGCACCCGGAATTGTTAACGCAGTAATGAATCTACGGGCGGCGAGGGACAGAATCCATCCTGTCGAGACCTGAGATTGGCCGCCATCGCGCCGTAGTCGGCGCCGCCGCGCCAATTCTGGCGAGGCACGGAATCAGAAAATAACAAGAAGGAATAAGTTTGGTTCTACACGGAATCCCGCAAAGGAGTACACAGTCGGCGGGATTTCGCGCCGCCTTTGTTCGGGGCTAAGCTGCCCTTCATGGGATTTTTCTTCTTTTTTGGTCCCCACCTAATCAAGCAGGGGCCGGTTTCATACCCGACCCCTGCTTCTCGCCTGTTGGCGAATCGATTCCGAGAGAGTCCCGAAAGGCAACGACCGATATGACGATGAATGACGTAAAGGTGATTGACGTAAAGGTGAAAAACCAGCAGGCCGAGTCCACGAATCGTCTGAAAAGTATCTTCGAGCAATCGCTGGAGGTGCTATGCGAGGACAAGGACAGGGATAAGGACAAGGAGAAGGATGGGAGCACGAGGGCCAGAAGCGCCCACAAGCGATGTGCATTCTTGCCGCTGCATATCGATTCGGCGAATGTGCAGAAGCGCGCCTTAGAAGAGGCTGCAAAAGCCTTGACCACACTGTGGAAGATCTCGGGAACGAGACGGGCAAAACTGGAAACTCGAACCGTGTAGGCGGTGGCTGGCAGCGGTCTAGTAAATGATCAAGTTCGCATTAATAAATTCATAAATTAAGGAGCGATTCATGGCAAATGAGATGAGAAGAAGCTTCAAAGCGAGCGCCGATCCGACCGATCATGCAACGCCGCGACCGGAGCCGTCGAAAGATCGCCCAGAACACGGGGAGCACCTTCCGACCATGCCGGACCCCACACAGAATGATCCGGAAGGCGGAAGACATGTGCCGTCGATCGATCCCACGGATAATCCTCCGGTGCAGATTGACGAGCCGCGGCCGAGGAGCGGTGAAGATTCCGAGATCGAAAAGAAGTGGGCTTGGGAAACGGCACGCAACCCTTTTGAAGTGCCGGCGAACGCGCCGGGAATTCACCGTTGCATGTAATTCAGAGTGCTTGGTCGGCCATTGGTTCTACAGGATTCTCCGAAGCCTGCTCCATACACCACCGGATGGCGAATGACGTGGGCGAAACTTAGCATCTTGGTTGGATTCACGATTGATGCAAGGAGGTGCTATGAAGAACGGAGCATCCGCAATCACGACCGTATTAGGGGCGGGCACTTTGCTTTTTGCCGGCTACATACTTTTCACTTCCCTGCCCGACCTTCGGCGCTACATCAGAATCAGCACGATGTGAATTTCGGCGGTTTTCGCTGGGGGCAGTTCATACAGGGTTTAAGTCGGCCAACTACCAGTCATATCGGATTGGCAGTTGCCTGGCTGATAAGTAACCTCACGATTGGAGGAACGATATGCGGCTGGCATGGGCAATAGTAGCGATACTACTGGTTTTTTGGCTCGTGGGTTTTGGCCTGCACGTGGCCGGAAGTCTGATTCACTTGCTGCTGGTGGTGGCACTTGTGGTTTTACTGGTCGACTTACTGACCGGCCGCCGGCACGCGGTCTGAAAAGAAAAAAGAAGAAAAAGAATTAGAGGGATTTTATGAGCACTGAGACGTCAGCAAAGTGCGCGCATCCGGCTGCGTCCAAAGCAATCCGTGTTTTTCAATCTCGCCTCTCAATCCACGAAACCCGCAGCAGGGATGGCAGTACCGGGCAAACGAGGGATGATTGGGCCAGAGGGATCACCATGCAAATGCGTTTCATTCGTGCGCTGTTCTTCACCTTATTGTTTGCCGGAGTTCTGTGTGTGCCGGCTTCTTCATTCGCCGCGATCGGTATCGCCGTTTCGTTTGCTCCCCCGCCGCTTCCGATCTATGAGCAACCACTGTGTCCGGGAGACGGTTATATCTGGACGCCAGGGTTTTGGGCTTGGGGAGACGACTTCGACGATTATTACTGGGTGCCCGGAACCTGGATCCATCCCCCCGAAGTGGGCTTTCTGTGGACGCCCGGCTACTGGGGATGGGGCGAGGGCGGATTTGTTTTCAACGTCGGCTATTGGGGTCCGGTCGTCGGATTCTACGGCGGAATCAATTACGGCTTTGGTTATTTCGGCACTGGTTTTGAAGGCGGCCGATGGGATAACGGACATTTCTTCTACAACCGTGCCGTGAGCAACGTGAACGTCACCAACATTCACAACGTCTACAACACGACGGTGAATGAGAACACGGGAAACCACGTCAGCTACAACGGGGGCGCAGGGGGAATCACAGCGCGTCCGACAGCGGAACAAGAAGCCGCGGCGCACGATCGTCACGTGGGACCAGTCGCAGCTCAAACGCAGCATGAGCAGCAGGCGCACAGCGACCCGCAACAGCGCGCCTCGGAGAATCACGGCAAGCCGGCGGTGGCAGCGACGGCGAAGCCCGGTGAATTCCGAGGTGAAGGCGCGGTAGCCGCGAGAGATGCGGGCGGGAGCTACAACCCTCCAGCCAATCGCGGCGGCAACGCGGCCCGGGCGGAGAACAATGGTGGGCGGCCAGGTACTCCGGCAAATCATGTCCGTGATCTGCCGCCAGCCCAACGAATGCCTGCGCCCAATACCGGCAATGCGAAGCGGGACAAGAAGTATCAGCAGCAACAGGACAAACTCTACGCGCAGCAGGACAAAGAACGGCAAAAGGTCGCCAAGCAGCAGGAGAAAGAAGATCAAAAGGCGGCAAAACAAAAAAATGACGCGGCCCGGCAACAGGTGGAGCAGCGTCACCAGCAACAGACGCAAGAGTTACAGCAGAGGCACCAGCAGCAGCAGATGGATCTACAACAGAGAATGGCAGCGCCCCGGCCCGGTGGCCGACCTACACGTTAAGTTGGCAGCGGCCTGAATTGCCCGGCGTCTTGCATGTTCACTCTTGGAGGCGTGCAAGACGCCGGACGTTTGTACCAGCCAACCCACGGCTGCCTACAGGAATCTACCGATAGCCGGACCGCCGGACATCATTTACATTCACGTTTTGCGAATCAATTGGAAAGGGGAATTTTATGCGGAACATTGGAAACAATTCGGAATCGAAGAACACGGTGAAGGACTGGGTGCGGCTGGGGGCGAAACTGAGCCTGCTGTTTACCGATCCAAAGATCCGGTCCGCGGTTGGAAATCAAATCAAAGAGAGCGTGGATGATGTGGCGGACAAAACCGCCAGCAAGTACGGCGAGGTCAGCGATAGCGTGGCCAGCACGTACGAAGATGCAGTCGATCGCTTCCAGGCCGCCGCCGATGCTTTTCAAGGCAAAGGTCACTGGCCCTCGCGAATTACCGGCTTCCTGATTGGAGTTGGAGTGGGAGCGGGATTGGGACTTTTGCTGGCGCCTGCATCCGGCAGCGAGATTCGCGAAACCGTTCGCGACAGAGCGGCTGACGTGACGGAACGAATTCACCGGGCGGTGACCAAAATGCCATCGACCGGCACCGAGGGATGAAATCCCGGATCGAGATGACGCCAAACATAAGCATGGATTTTCACCCGATGGGGAGTGTTGACCCCGCGAGAAACACGACGTTCCCGGAGTGGTATGGAGTGTATCGCTAAGTCTTGAGGTCCCTATGAGCGAAAAGCCGAGTGTAACCCTGCCTGCAACTGTCGAAAAAATCATCAAGCCATTCACCCCGGGCGATCCGGAGAAAGCGCAAATCGCGATTGAGGGAGCGGATCACCTGTATCGGGAGATTCGGATCGAAAACACGCTGACCGATGAGAACGGCGAAGAAGTGCGCCTTAAGAGCGGCGCCGAAGTGGCGGTGACGGTGGAAGCTCCGCCCCAGGCGACCACGGCGAAAAATGCGCCCGCATAAACCCGCGGAATCCACTTTAGTTTGACGGCAGGCGCTGCGGTGAAGCTCGCCGTCCTCGAGCCGCTTGCTGGAAAACGCCACGTTACGAAACGATCAGCCAACAAAAAATGGGAGTCCTGGCCAGAGAAGGCCGGGACTCCCCGAGTGAATCTACCGGGAAGGCGAACTAGGAAGCGCGACGTTGACGGTCGCGGTTCTGGTCCTGTTCCTGGTTATCGTACTGGCCGCCCTTTTTCGGCTGTTGCCCAGGCTGCTGGCCGGGTTGCTGTTGTTGGCCGTGCTGGCCGGATTGCTGGCCGTGCTGGCCCTGTTGTCCGGATTGACCACTCTGCTGGTTCTTCTTGTCCATATCGTCACTCATGAAAATTTCCTCCTCGCAAAGCACGTGGCCAAGCACCGAGCCGCCCCGCACCTTGAGAATTTATCGACATCAGAACATTAGTTGCGGCAAGGCATGCCAGGGTTGGGAAGGATTTACTGCGGCAGTCCGCAGTCAATTCCTTGCTGCTCAATTTTTTCCGCGGTACAGCAAGTTTCGCAATTGAGTACAGGACGAGCCTGATGGGAGCAGGCGCGCCGCTTCGCTACTCTCGTTTTTGTAATCTGCATCTCCGTGCCTTGATGGAGAGCAAATTCGGGCATCTGTTTTGCGCCAAGGAGACGACTACAGTGGCTACTTGCGTAATATCCGCGACGTCAACTAACCTGCCTCCGGCAAGCATGATCTCGCAGCAGGATAAAAGAGAACAAAAGAGTTCCGAAGCCTGGCTTGTGCAACGCGCGCAGAACGGCGACGAGCAGGCCTTTGCCACTCTCTACGAGACCCACAAGAAACGCGTGTATTCGTTGTGTCTGCAAATGACCAGAGACACAGCGGACGCGGAAGATCTGACGCAAGAGGCTTTTCTGCAGGTGTTTCGCTGCATCAACTCATTTCGCGGCGACTCCGCTTTCTCGACCTGGCTGTACCGGATTGCGGTGAATACGGTTTTGATGAAGCTGCGGCGGCGCAAGACTCCGCCGTTAGTTTCGCTGGATGAGCCGCTATCGCCGGACTCGGCATCGCTGAAACGCGAGATTGGAGAAGCCGATCTGCGCCTGAACGGGGCGATTGACCGCATTGCGTTACGCCGCGCCGTCGCCGAACTTCCCGCGGGATGCCGGCTAATCTTCGACCTGCACGAAGTGCAGGGATTTCAGCATCACGAGATCGCGCAACAGCTGCAGTGCTCCATTGGAAACTCGAAGTCGCAGCTGCACAAAGCGAAATTAAAGATGCGGGATGTCCTGTTTCCCAAGAAAAAAATTTCTCGCGTGAAGACCGACGTTGCGGCCGGTAACGTGGTGACATCTCCGGCTGAGAGCGGCGGGGCGGGACTTTCTCCCACGTACACGGCGCTTTAAGCGGAGAAGAACGGCTCGGGAGAAAATGGTTCGAATTCTGGTGGCGGACGACAATGCGGCGGTGCGTCACTATCTGCGCGGCCTGTTGGAATTGCAAGACAGCTGGCGGGTTTGCGGCGAGGTCGGGACCGGAGGGGAAGCCTTGGAACGAGTCAAGGAAAATCCTCCGGATATGATCCTGCTGGATTTTCAAATGCCCGATCTGAACGGGATTGATGTGGCGCGGCAAATCTCGCGGCAGTTTCCCGAAATTCCGATTCTGATGGTGACCATTCATCTCTCTCCACAATTAGCGGACGAAGCGAGAAAGGTAGGCATTCGAGGAGTGTGCGCGAAATCGGACGTGGGCTCGATTGTCGGCGCCGTGGATGCGCTTTTGCGCCGGCAGACTTATTTTCCGCCCACCGATTTGACTCCCCAATAGTTTTCTTTGCCTGGCTACCTTTGTTTTCCAACCAGCCTTATGTTTAGTCGGGACCTACAGGAATCGCTGTATTCGAGTCGAGCACGCCCCCGTGGTAGGCTGAGGGAGTTGCACGCATCCCCTTGACTTGAGACTCGGCCTTTATCTGGAATCTGGCCCGCGATCAGATCTATGGCCAAATTTGTAGTGGGAGAATCAGCTGTGAAACTGCGTATCCTGTTAGCCGATGACCACGAGATCGTACGACGCGGGTTGTGTGCCCTGCTCCAGAAACATGAGGGCTGGGAAATATGCGGGGAAGCAACCGATGGGCGCCAGGCGGTCGAAATGGCCAAGCAACTGAAGCCCGACGTTGTGATTCTGGACATTGGCATGCCGAATCTCAACGGCCTCGATGCCACCCGGCAACTGCTGCAGTACGACCCTCATTTCAAAATCATTGTTCTGACCATCACCGACGCCGATCAGGTGATTCGCGAAGCCCTGGATGCGGGCGCGCGCGGCTTTGTGCTCAAATCGGACGCGGCTCGCGATCTGGTGTCGGCGGTGGAAGCCTTGCAAACGAAGCGGATGTTCTTTACGCCACGCGTGAACGAGCTGGTGCTGCGCGGATTCCTGGACAAGGGGCATTCGCTGGCGCGGAACGAGGCTCCCAATTTGCCTGTATTGACGGCGCGGGAACGCGAGGTCACGCAGCTTTTGGCGGAAGGAAAAAGTTCCAAGGAAGTGGCCTCACTTTTGAACTTAAGCACCAAAACGGTGGAAACTCATCGCAGCAATATCATGCGGAAACTGAGCCTGCATTCCATCCGCGATCTGGTGGTTTACGCGATCAAGAACAATATTATTCAGATCCAGATGCCGCCGCAGCCCGCGAGCACCACGGAAAGCACGGTGGCTTGAGCAGGCCCCCCACTGAGAATCGACCACGGGCTGCCTGCAGTCCGGTCGCGGATTAACTTGCTGGGTTTCGCCCACGTAAGATTCGCGAGGAATGATCGGCCGGATCATTTCGCACTACCGCATCCTGGAAAAGCTCGGTGTCGGCGGCATGGGAGTGGTCTACAAAGCCGAAGACACGCGGCTCGAACGTTTTGTTGCCCTCAAATTTCTTCCTCAGGACGTTGCCCGTGACCCGCAGGCTGGCGCTCTGGAAAGACGCCGATCCCGAGATTCCTATTCTGAAGGAAGCCAAGGCAGAGTACGCGAAGCTGCAGTAGATCCCGGCGGCACAATCTCCGTCACATACCCCGGCATAACGATGAAACCCCGTCCCGCGCACCATGAAGCAGCAGGACGGGGTTGTTGCACAGTCGCGCGGCGATCGGACTACTGAAAAAACATGTCGATTGTAGCCTTGATCGTCGACTTTCCGACTGTGGTGGTCACGGTCGCGGAGGCCGCTCCGGGGACTGGGTTTGAGCACGTTTCCGTGCTTCCTCCGCAGAATCCGTTGCCCGGTCCGGTTTCCCCCAGGGTGCCGAAGGCCGTGTCGTCAGAAATGACGACGACCGTGCCCGGCGTGCCGCCGAAGGGATTGGGGCCGAAATTGTAGGGGCCTGTGTCCAGAATGTAATTCTTTCCTTGTTTCACCACGATGGAGACGACGAGGTCGTCCGTGCTATCGCCGGTGTCATCCTGATAAAACCAAAAAACCTGACCGCAGTTGGGGGCGCCCGAGGTATTGGCGTCGCAGTCGGCATACGATTGGGTGTAGGCTGGCGTACCAATGACTACGCCACCGGCTGCGATCTGTGAACAATCCGCGCCGTTTGAGTTTTGGTTGGGGAAGCAGGGCCACTCGTCATTGCCATTACCATCCACCGGAGGCAGAACGCCAAAACCCGAGGACAGCTGTTCGAGGACGGCTTTTTCTTTGGCACCTTTCGCGGGATTTACTGCGTTTGCGTTTGCGGCCCGAATCTGAAAATGATGTGGACTTTCCGCCAGCGCTTGCTGCCCGCAAACCATGCAGGCAAGAAGCGCCGTGAGAGTGAGAACCTGGAAACAGCGAGACTTCTTCATGGAACTTTCCTCCATCGGAGATGCGAAGCTGGGGTGAAGCAGAAGGAGCTTCGTTGGCAAAGTATGGTTCAGGCGGGCGGCGCTGTCAATCGGGATCGCAGTGGCCGGGCATTCTAGGTTCACGACAAGTTAGTTTTGCTGCAAGAAAGTGCATGGTCGTCGCTCGGTAGCAGGTTTGGGAAAAACTCCGGCCTGCCGCTACGCGAGCGTCGAACGTGCGATGATGGTTCCAATTTCATAAGGAGGCCCCCATGGCCGACGCATCTCCGCAGAATTATTCCCATTACACGCGGTATGATCCGCTCTTTCACTTTTTCATTCTGCCGGTTTTCGCGATCACGCTGATCGTGAGTATCGTTTATGCGTTCAGGCGGCCTGGGCTGCATTCTGCGTGGCTGGTAGTTTTCATGGTCGCCGCGGTAATTCTGATTTTTAAGGTCAGGCTTTATTCGCTCAAGGTGCAGGATCGGGTGATTCGGCTGGAAGAAAGATTACGTCTTATGACCTTGCTCGACCCAAGCCTTCGACCGCGTATCGCGGAACTTACGGAAGGGCAGCTTATTGCGCTGCGCTTCGCGTCCGATGGCGAACTGCCCGCGCTGGCGGCGCGAGCGCTGAACGAGAAGTTGGCCGGGCCGGAGATCAAGAAAGCGATTCAGCAGTGGCGCGCGGATTATTGGCGGGTGTGAACTCACGTAGGGACGGCCGCCCTCGGCCGTCCCTATGTGGATCTTGCCGGGCTACAGCGTTGCGCTCTTGTCGGCGATCAGCTTTTTGATCTTCTCTACAAACTCCGCAGTGGCCAGGTCTTCGGTTTTTTCTTTGCCTCTCGTGCGGATGTTGACTTTGTTGGCTTCAGCTTCTTTGTCTCCCACTACCAGCAGGAACGGGACTTTCTGCATGGCGTGCTCGCGAATCTTAGCGTTCATTTTTTCATTGCGGGCGTCGACTTCCACACGCACTCCCGCAGCTCGCAGTTGCGAGGCTACCTGTTCGGCGTACTCGACGTGGCGCTCGGCGATTGGAATCATCGCGACCTGCACCGGCGAGAGCCAGACCGGGAACGCTCCGGCGTAATGCTCGATCAGGACTCCGAAAAAGCGCTCGACCGATCCGTAGAGCGCGCGATGAACCATGAGCGGCTGCTTGCGCGTGCCGTCTTCGGCTACGTATTCGAGTTGGAAGCGCTGGGGCAGGTTGAAATCGAATTGGACGGTCGAGAGCTGCCACAGGCGTCCGATGGCGTCGACCAGTTTCACGTCGATCTTGGGGCCGTAGAACGCGGCTTCGCCGGGGATCGTCTTGTATTCGATGTTCAGTTTCTGCAGCGCGCTTTCCAGTGTATGGTTGGCCAGGTTCCACTGCTCGTCGGTGCCGAGAAAACTTTTCTTGTCGTTTGGATCCCAGGTGGAAAGCTCGGTCTGAAATTTGTCGAAACCGAAAGCCTTCAGCACGGCGAGGGCAAACTCCATGCAGCCTACGATCTCCGCCTCGATCTGTTCGGGAGTGCAGAAGATGTGAGCGTCATCCTGTGTAAAGCCGCGGACGCGCAACAGGCCGTGCATCACTCCGGAGCGTTCGTAGCGATAGACGGTGCCCATTTCACCGAGCCGAACGGGGAGATCGCGGTACGACTTCAGCGAATCCTTGTATATAAGGATGTGGCCGGGGCAATTCATGGGCTTAAGGCGATATTCGGCGTCGTCGAGTTCCATGACGTCGAAAAAATTCTGTGAGTAATAGCCTTCGTGGCCAGAGGTGAAAAACAGCTGGCGGCGCGCCACGTGAGGGGTGATCACGAGCGAGTAGCCACGGCGCAGATACTCTTCGCGCATCCAGTCTTCCATCTCCTTGCGGATGATGCCGCCCTTCGGATGCCAGAAGATCAGTCCCGGTCCGGCAAGCTCCTGGATGGAGAACAAGTCGAGTTGCTTGCCGAGCACGCGATGGTCGCGCTTCTTCGCTTCTTCGATGCTGTCGAGGTAGGCATCGAGATCCTTCTTCGAAAAAAACGACGTGCCGTAGATGCGCTGCAGCTGCGGATTCTTTTCGTCTCCCAGCCAATAGGCGCCGGCGATGTTGAGCAGCTTGAAGGCCTTAATTTTTCCGGTCGAAGGCAGGTGCGGGCCGCGGCAGAAATCCTGGAACTTGCCGGTTTTGTAAATCGAGATTTTTTCATCGGGCTTGGTGAATTGCTCGATGAAATGGCACTTCATGAAGTCGCCTTCACCCTTGAACTTTTCGAGTCCCTCTTGGCGCGGCAGAAATTCGCGCGCGTAGGGGAGATTCTGCTGGACTAGCTCCTGCATTTTCTTTTCGATCTTTTCCAGATCCTCGGGGGTGAATGCGGTTTCGCGATAAAAATCGTAGAAGAATCCATTTTCGGTGGCGGGTCCGTGGCCAAGCTTGGTTTCGGGAAACAGTTCGAGCACGGCCGCGGCGAGCAGGTGCGCGGACGAATGACGATAGACTTCGAGCGCCTCGGGATCTTTCTCAGTGAGGATGCGCAGGTCGGTATCGCTCTCTAGCGGGCGGGTGAGGTCGATCAGGTCGCCATTCGATTTGGCGGCCAGAGCAGCGTCGGCCAGGCGCGGGCTAATGGACTTGGCAACGTCTAGGGCGGTGGTACCCTTGGCGACTTCTTTGCTGCTACCGTCGGGGAGCTTGAGATGAATGCTGTCAGACATGGATTCGCCTTGTATTGTGCTGAAACTTCTAAGTTTATCATTTGCTCGCCTAGGGGCTGGTGCCCTCACCTGCCCTGTGCGTAGCGCGGTCGGTTTTCTGCGGCCACGGCGGCCAAACTGCGGGGCTTCGCCCCGAGGACGGCCGACTACGTGAGCACTGATGATTTTGGGCTGTGTCGGCTCTACTCTTTACCAGCCTACCTTCTTACCTTTATTCTGCTCGTCCAGCCATTTCTGCAACGGCGCGAAATATTCCAGGATGGCGCCGGCATCGACTCGCCGCTCGCCGGTCAGCACTTCGAGCGCGTCGGGCCAGGGTTTGCTTTGGCCCATGGCTAGCATCTTGTTGAATTTTGCTCCCGCTTCTTTCGAGCCGTAGAAGGTGCAGCGGTTGAGCGGACCTTTGTAGCCCGACTCGCGGCATAGGGCTTGATAGAACTGGAACTCCAGAATGTGCGCCAGGAAATATCTGGTGTAGGGGACGTTGGCCGCTACGTGATACTTCGCTCCTGGATCGAAATCGGCTTCAGTACGCGCAACTGGAGGCGCCACACCCTGATACTTCAGGCGCAACTCCCACCATGCTTTGTTGTAATCGGCGGGCTTGATTTCGCCGGAGAATACTTTCCAGCGCCACTGGTCGATCATCAATCCGAAGGGGAGGAAGGCGACGCGATCTAGCGCCTGCTTCAGGAGTTCGGGAATGTCGTTGCTTTCTTGCGGCACATTCTCCAGCAGGCCGACTTTGTGCAGGTATTCGGGCGTAATCGCCAGTGCTATGGCGTCGCCGATCGCTTCGTGGAAGCCGTCATTGGCTCCGTTCTTGAACAAGTAGGGCTGATCTTTGTAGGCGCGCTGGTAGAAGTTGTGTCCGAGTTCGTGGTGGATGGTGACGAAATCGGTGCCGCGTACCTGAATGCACATCTTAACGCGAAGATCGTCGAAGTTGTCGACATCCCAGGCGCTGGCGTGGCAGACTACGTCGCGATCGGCGGGCTTGGTGAAGAGCGACCGCTCCCAGAAAGTTTTGGGCAGCGGCGGAAAGCCCATCGACGTGAAGAAGCCTTCGCCATATTTCACCATGCCCTTGGGGTCCAGATTTTTCTTCTTCAGCAGTTCGGTTACGTTGACGCCGCCTTTATCTTCCTGCACGCCTAGGAGGTCGTAGATGTTGCCCCACTCCTGCGCCCAGGGATTGCCCAGCAAATGCGCGGGGATGGGGCCGCTCGGCGGGACCACGCCGGGGCCGTATTTTTCGGCCAGCTTCCAGCGCACATAGGTGTGCAGGGAAAGATAGAGCGGCTTTACCTGGTTCCACAGACGTTCGAGGTCGGCCGAGAATTCCTCCGGCGTCATGTCATAGCCCGCGCGCCACAGAGCGCCCGTGTCTTTGAATCCAATTTCTCTTGCGCCTTGATTGGAGAGATCGACGAAACGGGTGTAGCGCTGGCGCATGGGCGGGCCGATGGCGTGCCAACCAGCCCAGACCTCTTTGAGCTTTTCGGGATCGCGGCTGGTGGCCATGATCTTTTCGATGGCGGTGATGTCGAGACAGTCGTCTTTAGTGGGGCAGTATTTGCCTTTGCCGTAGTCGGCGTCGAGCGATACGCCGATCTCGGTCATTTCGCGGCGCAGCGCGGCGTCTTTCGGCGCGGGCGCGGTGAGCGAGAGCTTCAGCAGCAGGAACTTTCTTGCGAGCTCCGGCGAAAGGGTGAGACCGTCATAGCGCTTGGCCTGTTCCACCAAGTCGGTGGCGACGGCGGTGATTTCATCAATCGCGTCGGCGGCAATGGCTTGCGTGTCGTCGGTGATGAAATTTTCCTGTACCCAGGAGGCGCGCTGCACCTTGACACTCAGGTCGGCGAGCCGGGCCTCGGCTTTGTTCATGAACTCCTGGGCCTCGGCGGCGGTGGGCGCGGTGTTTTGAGCTTGGACGGGCGTTGTGGGAAAGTTCATAGCAAGGAATAAGAATACGAGAAGCGGGAACTTCATGGCACCTCCAAACAAACAAAAGATTATGACGGATGCGGAGGAGATTGTCAGCTGACGGACACGGGGCTCTTTCTTAGGCCGAGCATGGGGCGAACCAAACCCGGGCGAGCATTGCTCGCCTGGGCGGACGGGGCGTCCGCCCCTACGTGGTTCTTGGAGATGCATGCAGCTTTTCTATTGCCGCTTTCACTTTGGCGGACACTTCTTCCGTATCGCTGATAGCCAAACCGGCCGTCGAGATCGGCTCCCCTACTCGCATCTCCAGGGGCTGGTTCTTGATGTGGTAGGTGTTCATCGGCAACAGTTCGAAGGTGCCGATGAGCGCGATGGGAACGATATCGGCCTGCGCTTTGATGGCTAGAAAAAATGCGCCCGGCAGAAACGGTTGAATCTGGCCGTCGCGCGTGCGGCCACCCTCGGGAAAGATGACCAGCGGCATGCCACGGCGCAGGCTCCGCAGCGCAGATTTAATGGAGCCGATGGACGCTGCCGGGTTCTGCTGGTTGATGCAGACTTGGCCCGAGCGCTTCAGATGCCATCCGATGAATGGATACGAAAGCAATTCGCTCTTAAAGATGATGCGGAACTGAAAGGGCAAATACACGTAGAGAATGGGAATGTCGAGTGCCGAGGCATGGGTGACGGCATAAACGCGGGGCTTCGGATGGGTCGGAGGATCAGTCGGAGGACGGATCGGAGCGCTGGGGGCGGGCGTCGCCAGGTTGCTCGCACCCGTGACTTTCACGGGCGACAGGATCGTCTTCATGATGAGCCACGACCAGAGCCGGGCGCACTTGTGCTGGAAACTGCCGTTGCGGTCGACAAGCGATGAGAGCAGCGAAATCGTGCCCAGGATCAGCGTGTAAGCCCAGATCAGCGGATCAAAAATGAAGTACGAGCGCACAGCGCTGAGCCAGCCATGATCAATTTGGGGACGAGGGGCCGGCAGCTTCTCAGCCCACGTAGGGACGGACGCCCCCGTCGGTCCCGCCGAGCGCAGCTCGGCCCTTTCTTTGTCAAGTTCGGCAGTTGTGGCGATCTTGTTCACAGTTTCTAAGTTCACCGGCATTTCGCGGGCGAGGGCGTCCGCGCCACACCTATCTCTTAGATGCGGACGCCGAGCGTTCGCATCGCTTCTCCTACAATGTAAATCGAACCCGTAACCACGACCAGGCCGCCCTTGCCGGCAACCTTCCGCGCCTGCTCCAGGGCGAATCGAACATTCTCTGCCTCTTCAATATCGATCCCGTCTGCCACTCGCGAAGCTGCTTGCCGAATCTCGTTGGGGCTGGCGGAGCGCGGGTTGTTGGCGTGAGTCACGATTACATGCGCGGCGATGGGAAACAGAATCTCGGCAATTTCCTGCACCGCTTTATCTCGCATGACGCCAAATACCATGGTGATCTCGCGGCCGTTGTCCAAGTTCTGGTACGCGCCCGAAAGCGTCGAGCGCAGGGCCCAGGCTCCCGCCGGATTGTGCGCGACATCGAACACGAACCCGGGGTTGTCTCCCGAGGCGGGGACTATCTGGAAGCGGCCTGGCCAGTGGGTTTCACGAATGCCTTCGGCAATCGTCTCGGGCGTGATGCGAAGATCTCCAGCGTCATGCAATTCCACCCCCGCCGCGATGGCCAGCGCCAGGTTGCGCAACTGATGGCGGCCAATCAGCGGGGATTCGACCATGATTTCGGCTCCCATCACGTCCAGCGGATAGCGTTGCCGCTGACCGCTGAACGCCGGCCATTGATCATGTCCCGGCGATACCGGCGGCACGTAGGGCACGGCGTTCACGGCGCGCGCACCTGCATTCAAGATTGCGTTTCCGATCACGTCGTTGGCTTCGGGCAATTGCGGCAGCGTTACCACAACGCCGCCCGAACGAATGATGCCGGCTTTTTCGCCGGCAATCTCGGCGACGGTTTCGCCCAGATATTTCTGGTGATCGAGCGCGATGTCGGTGATGATGCTGAGGCGCGGTTCCACGACATTGGTGGCATCCAAGCGGCCGCCCATGCCCACTTCGAGCACAACCATGTCGGGGCGGCTGCGCGCGAAGTATTCAAAGCCTATGGCAGTCAGCATCTCAAAAAAGCTGGGGTGCCACGGCAGATCGCCTTCCGTGACGAGGCGCTCGGCGGTGCGGTCGACCACGTCATGGAGCAGGGCGAAATCGTCGTCGGCGATGGCTTCGCCATTGAGGCGAATGCGCTCGTTGATGCGTACCAGATGCGGCGAGGTGTAGAGCCCGGTCCTGAGGCCGGAAGCTTGCAGGATGGACGCCAGAGTCGCGGCGGTGGAACCCTTGCCGTTGGTGCCCGCGACCAGCACCGTGGGAAAGCGATTCTCGGGATTTCCCAGCGCAGCGAGCAGCACGCGCATGTGCGCCAGGTCGAACTTGTGCGCCGGCGTCTGCGCCAGCTCGTGGCCCAACGCGAACATCTGCGCGACTGCGGTTTCGTAGGACAAGGGTGTCGTTCGCTATTCGTCGTTCGCCGTTCGCGACGGCGGCTTGCGAATAGGGTAGCAAGTCTAAGCCATAGCCTCGACAATCTCTCATTGGACTGCGGCGGTTCTACATCGAAGGGCTTCCCGCGCGCTCCGATGCGGGAAGAGACCGTGCTCGTGCGAACGGCGAAAAGCGAAACGACGAACCGCTTCTACGCGGCCTGCACCATAAAATCCAGCGCCCGCGCAATATAGGGCTTCAAATTCTTGCGCACAACTACGGCGTCCAGCATTCCGTGTTCGAGCAAAAATTCGGAGCGCTGGAACCCTGGCGGCAGCTTCTGCCTTATGGTCTGCTCAATTACTCGCGGACCGGCAAAGCCAATCAGAGCGCCGGGTTCGGCAATATTGAGATCGCCCAACATGGCAAACGACGCGGTGACTCCGCCGGTGGTTGGGTCAGTCAATACAGAAATGTATGGCACCTTGGCTGCGTCCAAGCGCGCCAGCGCGGCGGAAATTTTGGCGAGCTGCATCAGGCTGATTACGCCTTCCATCATGCGAGCGCCGCCCGATGCGGAGACGATGATAATCGGGGTGCGGGTTGCGCTCGCCTTCTCGATGGCTCGCGTGATGGCTTCGCCGACCACGGCTCCCATGCTTCCGCCGATGAATGAATATTCCATCGAGCTCACGATTACGGAGCGGCCGTTGAGTTTGCCCTGGGCATTGATGACGGCGTCTTTGAGGCCGGTATCGGACTTCGCCTGCTTCAGGCGCGAGGAGTACGCTTTCAGATCCACGAATTTAAGCGGATCGGTCGAGGCGAGATCGCTGTCGAAAACTTCGTATTGATTGTCGTCGAGAAGCTGCGCCAGGCGCGTGCGCGCGTCGATGCGAAAATGTTTGTTGCACTTCGGACAGACGTTGAAATTCTCTTCCAGATCCTTCTTCCAGATAATCTGGCGGCAGCTGTCGCACTTGACCCACAGGCCCTCGGTGCGAACTTTTTTTTCGCCCGCAGCGTCGATTTCGCCGGATTGTCGCTTGAACCAAGTCATGGGAATTTGTAATTGGTGATTTGTGATTTAACCCCAAACCTCACCGGAGGGGTTCAAATCACCAATTACAAATCACAAATTACCAATTTCAGTACTCGATTCCTCTCTGCGCCATTACGCCCTTTTCGTAGGCATGTTTTATCTGGCGCATTTCAGTCACCGTGTCGGCTAGCTCGACAATTGTCGGATGCGCGTTTCTTCCGGTCAAGATCACATGCACCATTTCCGGCTTGTGTTTCAAAGACTCCGCTACCTTGGCCGGGTCGAGCATGCCGTAGCTGATGGCGTAATTGATTTCATCGAGCACCACCAGGTCCCATTCGCCGGACTGAATCGCTTTTTCAGCCTCGGCCCAGGCTTCTTCCACCATGCGTACATCTTCCGGGTCTGGTTTTTCCGCGCCGACTTTCACGAAGCCTCGGCCCATCTGCTTCATGATGAATTTGTCGCCAAACGCCTGGACGGCATCAAGTTCGCCGTAATGCCACGAGCCCTTCAGAAACTGCAGCATCAGCACGCGCATTCCCTGCCCGACGGCCCGCAACGCGGTCCCCATGGCCGCAGTGGTCTTTCCCTTGCCGGGGCCGGTATTCACGATGATGAGACCACGGCGAGGATCCGACATAAAGGTCGAATCACTTATTGTACGCGGGCGTAAATGTACGCGCCATAGATGATGCTTGCGTTTAGAGCTTGCGTTCAAACATCAAGGCGGGCTTGCCTTTGTAGGTCGTGCGCTGAAATTCTCGATATCCACATTTTTCGGCGACACGAACCGAGGCAAGGTTTTCTGGGGCGATGATGCAGGCAGTGCGCTTCGAATCGAAATGTTTGTCGCCCCACTCTAGCGCCGCGCGAACTGCTTCCGTTGCGAAGCCTTTGCCGTGGGCGTGAGCAGCCAGAGCCCAACCGATTTCCGGAACTCCCTTGAGCGAGGGCTGGATGTCGCGCTTGTAGTCGGCAAAGCCAACTTCTCCCAGAAAATTGCCGCTCGCCTTTTCTTCCACCACCCAATATCCGAAGCCCATCACCGACCAGTGGCCGGCGTAGCGCAGAAACCTGGTCCACGATTCCTCTTCGCTCTGCGGCTTGCCGGTGGTGTGCTCGGTAATCCTGGCGTCGGCCCACATGGCGGCGCTGTGCACAAAATCTTCCAGACGATGACCACGGAGCCGAAGGCGCTCGGTTTCGAGGATGGGGATTTGCAGCGGCAAAGACTGTGTGTCGGGCATGGAAACAGTCTATCGAGAGGAAACCGGAGCGGCAAAAACGCAGTGATTAATATGTGCAAGAAAAATTAAGGCGGACGGTTTGGCTGCCGTCCGCCTCAAGTCAAAGGGGGAGTAGATCCGCTTACGCATTTCAACGATCAGGGCATTTCGACCACTCGCGGCAGCTTGGGCTGATTGTCGCCTTTCGCCGCGCCCGGGTCTTCGGCGCCGAGCAGGCGCGCTGAGATCCGCAATGCTTCCATCTCTTTGCGGACCCGCAGCAACTCCTGCTCCTTTATTCGCAGTACGTCGTACGGGTTTTTCATTGGGGGAGGGCCTCGCCTACAGATTCAGACTGGCGTTTGCCTGTCTGAAAACACAGTATGCCAATTTTGTTTCGCCGTGAAGCTGCCGGAGGTGCATTGAGTGCGAGGGAATCAAACTCGCGGAAGTGGGCTGAGTGGCCGCTGTCCCGTTACTACCAAGTTAATGACCCAAATGATAGGGATGATTCTTAAGAATGGTGAAACCACGGTAGATTTGCTCGAGCAGAACCACGCGCGCCAATTCGTGCGGCAGCGTTATCTTTCCGAGAGAGAGCGTAACACTGGCGTGGCGCCGGGCCTCGTCGCTGAAGCCGTCGCTGCCACCGATTGCGAAGAGCAGCGGTACGGCGTTCAGTTGTTCGCGCTCGAGAAACTCGGCCAGCTCTTCGGACGAAAACTGTTTGCCTCGCGAATCGAGGAGAACAAGCTTGTGGCGCTCTTTGTTCAGCTTCTGTTGGCGAGCACCGCTTGCGAGCGACAACAGTGCGTCTTCGTCTTTCAACGCGAGGCCCGCGATGTCGGCGTAACGCGAGATGCGTTTCAGATACTCCGCAGTCAGAGCTTCGATCGCCGGCTCTTTCGTTTTGCCGATCCAGGCTACTTTGATCTTCATGTTTTACCGCGGCCGGTTTCGCCGCTCAGGCTTTTCCCGACGCCAGCACTACCTCGGCGCCGAAGCGGATTTCGTCGCCGACGCGATAGCGCTCAATCGCCGCTTTCGCCTCGGCGCGGATCGCCGGCCATTCTTCGGCTGGAACCCGCTCCAGCATGGGACGAAACGGAGCGGCTACCGCGCACGCGTACTCGAAAACTTCATCCGCGTCTCCGGGCCAGGTCCAGGGAAGATTCTGGGTCGACTCGTCGGCTTCGGGAAATCCGGCGCCGCTAAGCACCTTTGAGAGCGAGCCTGGGTCCGAAAACCGAAAAGGGTCGGCGCCGCCCGGCGGAAGCATGTCTCCTCCGACATGGCGGTGCACAATCTTCATCGTGGATTGCCAATACGGTTGTTCAAACGGGCCCCAGGCGGCAAAACAGGCGCGAGCTCCGGGCTTGAGCACGCGGCGCAGTTCCGCCAGCGCTCGCGGGACATTGCTGAAAAACATCACTCCAAAACGGCAAGTGGCTAGATCGAAACTGTGATTCGCAAATGGCAACTGGTGCGCGTCGGCTTGCTGCGTGGTGAAGTTTGCGAGCTTTTTGCTGCGGGCGCGCTCGGCGGCAACTTCGAGGAGTTCCGCACTCTGATCCACCGCTGTCACCGAGCCCTTGGGACAGACGCGCTGCGCCAGGCTTATTCCCGGTTCGCCAGTACCGCTGGCCAAATCGAGAACGTGCATGCCGGGAAGCGGGCGCGCGTATGCAACGAGCGCTTCGGTGACAGCGCTGCCCAGAGCCGCTGACTTTGCCTTCCACTTTTCCGCCGCGACCAGGCGGTACGAAGAACTCCACGGGGCTGGATTCGCTGCGGACACTTCAGGCCTTCTTCTTTCGCGTTTTCTTGGGCGCGGAGGACGCGCTGCTCGTGGTGGATTTAGCCGTCGTGGATTTGATGGTCGTCGTGCGGCGGGTCTTTGGTTTTGCCATCAATTCCGCCGGCTCGAGCCGCTTGGCCGACTTCCACAGGCGTTCGAGATCGTAGAACTGGCGCGCCTTCTCAGAGAAAATATGGACAACGAAGTCCACGTAATCGAGCAGCACCCACTCCGCCTGTTTGTATCCTTCGGAGTGGGTCACGCGGAGCCCGAGCGCTTCCAGGCGCTCATCCACGGCGTCGGCAATCGCCTGAATCTGGCGCGGGTTGCCTCCGCTGCACATCACAAAATAGTCGGTGAACGCTCCGGAATCCTTTTCCAGTTCGAGCACGGTGACGTTGTCGGCTTGCTTGTCGTGGCAGGCGAGGATGGCTTCATTTACCTGGTGTTGGAGGTCATTCTTTTTCTTCATACGAGATCATTGATTGTAACCCGGCGGCAACGGGGCTTGCCGCGCACTACGGCCGCGGGGAAAAAACTGCCGAGCTTTGCTGGGCCGGACGGACGAATGCGTCCGTCCCTACGTGGTCCTTGCTCGATATAGACCTTGCTTGCGGATGTAGTCGGCTACTCTCGGGTCCAGCCATCTTGCCAGCGGCTTGCCTTTTGCGGCCGCCTCGCGAATTGCGGTTGCCGAGACGCTCTGCTGAACGCCTTCCAGCAAATGCAGCGTCACTCCGGGAAGAACTAAATCTCCTTTTGCCGGCTGCTTGTGAAAGGGACGCGTCACCGCTGCCGGAGGCCGCAAATCTTCGGGCAAGGCCTCGGCCACGTCGCGCAAGGAGTAGCCGGGACGGCTCGCTACGATGAACGCGCATTCCGCCAGAAGGGCGCGCGCTTCGCGCCATTTGGCGATGTCGCGGAAGGCGTCGATTCCGATGAGGAAGAACAGGCGGTCGGATTTCTTCAGGGATTTTTTCAGGCGGCGGACGGTGTCGATCGTATAGTTCGGTACTGCTGCGGGGCTGCGCCCCGCTGGACGGACGAATGCGTCCGTCCCTACATGAGTCGTGGTGAATTCTGGTGCTTCGAGCAGCGATGGCACGAATTGCTTTTCTTCCTGCGTGGCCAGCGCGACCATGGCATAACGATGGACGAACGCGGTTAGCGGATATTTCTGTTTGTGCGGCGGAGTGTTGGCGGGCACAAACAGCACTTGCCGCAAAGAGTAGCGAGCGGCCGCCGCCTTAGCCAGCGCAATGTGTCCGCGGTGGACGGGATCGAACGTGCCGCCGAAAAGGCCGATATTCATTGGTTATTTTCTGGCGTTATTTCCTGCCTGATTTTGCCGGCCGGTGTTTTCCGCCCGATTCTCCAGGCAAACCCCGTTAGTTTCGTCGTTACTGGCGATTGTTGCAAGGGTGTTGCGTCGCCTATTACAAACTATGTTCCTCGAACGCCTTTTTGTACCAGCGAGTTTGTGGAAAGCATCCTATGAGATTAGGCTGTGGACAAGGCATTTGCCGCTCTCGTCGTCGTTCCGAAGTTGTTTCCGAGGCTGTCCCGAGTTGTATCTTGCACGTGTACCTCTGGCCACTGTGCCGCCAGGAAAATGCGGTGGACTGGCGTAACTCGCTGTGCGCGGAATCCGCGCATAGCATGAGGCCATGCGAATGAAACTCCCCCTCATCCGCAGCTTGGCAATCGCTCCGGCGCGCACTCCTATTCTGCGCTACGGAGTCGCTCTTCTTAGTACGGTCCTGGCGCTGATCCCAACTTTGTATTTCTCCGATATCGCGGAAAGCCGGCTGGTAGTGTTCGCAGTCGCCGTGATGGTGAGCGCCTGGTACGGGGGCTGGAAGCCGGGACTCGCGGCCACTTCTTTTGCCCTCACGGTCAGCGCCTACTACTCATTTACCGGAGGCCAGACTCCCAGCGAGTATCACAAGGCGGTGGCGCATCTTGCACTCTTCTTTGCCGTGGCGCTGCTGATCTGCTGGTTCAACGCCGCGCTGCGCGCCGCGCAGGAGAGCTTGCGCCGCTCCGAGAGCAACTTTCGCTCGCTCGTGATGAACGCGCCCTATGGCATCTGCCGCTGCGACGGTCTCGGAATTCTGCAGGATGCAAACTCCGCGATGGTGGCCATGTTTGGCTATGACAGCGCCGCCGCTCTCCGGGGACGGCATTTGGGAAGCTTGTACGCCGACGCCCAGCAATGGTTTCAAACCGCCGATTATTTTCATGCGCGAAAAGAATTCAACAATTTGACCACCGAGTGCGTTCGCAAGGATGGCGCCTCGATCGTGGCGCGCATTTCCGGACGCTCAATTCCGAACGGCAAAAATGGCAACAGCTTCGAGATCTTTATGGAAGACGTAACTGAAACCCGCACGCTGGAACTGCAACTCCGCCAGGCGCAAAAAATGGAAGCCATCGGCCGGTTGGCCGGCGGCATCGCGCACGACTTCAACAACCTGCTGATGGTGATCTCGGGCTACGCCGAGTTTCTGCTGGAGCGCATCGGACCCGATCCGCGGCTGCGCGGGCCGGCGCAGGAAATTTCCAATGCGACGCAGCGCGCCACTTCGCTGACCCGGCAGTTGCTGGCCTTCAGCCGCAAACAAATGCTCGCTCCCAAGGTGCTCGACCTGAATGAGGTTGTGGCCGAGAACCTGAAAATGCTTACCCGCATGATCGGAGAAGATATCGACCTGGTCATGGTTCCGGGAGCGTCACTGGGCGCGGTGCGCGCCGATCCCGGACAGATCGATCAGGTCATCATGAACCTGGCCGTCAACGCGCGCGATGCCATGCCGCAAGGCGGCAAGCTGACCATCGAGACGGCCAACGTCACGCTCGACGAAAACTTCGCGCGCACGCATGCGCCGCTGACCGCCGGTGACTACATCATGCTCGCCATCAGCGATACCGGCGTCGGGATGGACGGCGAAACCCAGTCGCACATCTTCGAGCCCTTCTTTACCACCAAGGGTTCCAAGGGTACGGGGCTCGGTCTTTCTACCGTGTACGGCATCGTGAAGCAGAGCGGCGGATTTATTTTTGTCGACAGCCAGCCGCAGCGTGGCACCTTGATCCGCGCCTATTTTCCGCGAATCGATGGCCGCGAAGACGCTGCCGCCGCGCAGGAATCTCTGGCCCTGCCGCGCGCCGAGCATGGGCAGGAGACCATTCTGCTGGTCGAAGATGAAACCAATCTCCGCCATCTTGCCCGCCAATATCTGGAGATCCAGGGTTACAAGATTCTTGCAGCCGAAGACAGCGCCGCGGCTTTGCAGATCGTCGACGGCTACCAGGGCACCATCGATCTCCTGCTCACTGATGTCGTCATGCCCGGCATGAATGGCCGCGAATTGGCCACGCACATCAGCAAGCTGCTCCCGGAGGTTCGGGTGCTCTACATGTCGGGTTATACCGAGAATGCGATTGGACACGACGGCACGCTTGATCCCGGCATCAATCTGCTGCAAAAACCATTCAGCCTGCCCGCCTTGAAAGATCGTGTCCGCGAGGTGCTGGATTCCGAACCGATTCCGCTGGAGGTCATCAAAGCTTCCCGCACTGGCAGTCTTCTGGAAAAGAAAGTTCCGCCGTTTCGCGCGCGCCGTTTCAATCTGCATCTGCCGCTGCGCTACCGTCCTCTCGGTGAACAGAGTTGGCGTCCGGGGACCACAGAAAATATCAGCCGCTCGGGACTGCTGTTCCAGGCGCAGGAGGTGCTCCATCCGAACATGCAATTGGAAATCAGCCTGGTGCTGCCCGCGGAAATTGCCGGGCTCGCGGCGACCGAGGTCCTCTGTCGCGGAGAAGTCGTGCGCTCGGTGGAAGCGCGGGAACAAGGCCAAAACGTGAGCCCCGCCCTCGCGGCGAAGATTCTGCAATACCGCTTCCAGCACGGCGCCCACGTAGGCGAAGCGTAACCGTGTGGGGACGGGGCTACGCCCCGTCCGGCGGGGCGGAATACCACACGACCCCTCGGTGACTAATCCGCGGTTACTTTCGATACCCCGCTCAGTTTGGACAATACTCTGCGGGACTGTTACATTGCGGCCAGTACCATTGCGCAGTGAGGCTCAGTATGTCTCTGGTCGTGAAACTGGAAGACGATCTCGGCGAACGCGGCGAGTGGGTGATGCTCCACGGAGTGGTTCCCGCCGCCAGCCACGCCGATTTCCTGCTCCTCAGCGGCATCGATCCGTTCGGCAAAACCGTATTCAATCATTTGCAGATGGAAGCCTTCCTCAAGGAATGGGACCGCGCCAAAGATCGCGTGCGCGACGAAAGTCAACTCGAGGCCTGGAAGAAGGTGAAGCAGATGGCGGAAACCTGCCGCCACGACCGCGATTTGTATCTGCGCTTCGTCGGCAACTAGCTCGTGTGGTGACGGGCGTCTCGCCCGTCCGCCGGGGCGCGCCCGCTATCCGCGAGCTGCTACTTCTCCGGCAAGTTCGCCGCCAGAAACTTCATCACGTTTTCTCCCATGATCATCCGGATCTCCTGCTCGGAATAGCCTGCCTCCAGCATGGCATCGGTGATTTGGACCAATCCGGTGGTGTCGAAGGGCTCGGTCACAGCTCCGTCGAAGTCCGAACCGAGGGCCACATGTTCGACACCCACGCGGTCGGAAACATAGCGCATCGCTTTTACAATCGCGCGCGCATCGGTGCCGCAAGTGGCAGTGTCCCAGTACCCGATGCCGATCAGGCCGCCCTTGGCTGCCACGGCTCGAATCTGATCGTCGGTGAGGTTGCGGTTGTTGTTGCAGGTGCCCTTGACGCCGGTGTGCGAAACCACCAGCGGACGCGTCGCGATCGCCAGCACATCTGCAATGGTTTTGGCCGATGCATGGGATAGATCGACGATCATGTGTCGCGCTTCCATCTGACGCACCCACTCGCGGCCTTTTTCGGTGAGACCGATTTTGTTAACTCCCGCCGCCGACCCTCCAATATCGTTGTCGAAAAAATGGCTGGGCGACATCATGCGGTACCCGGCGCGGTATAGGACATCGAGATTCCCAAGGTTGCCATCGAGCGCGTGCGCCCCTTCGATCGACAGCAGCCCGGCAACGAGCCGGACGTTCTGCTGCCGCCGTTGCAGGTAGCTGGCGAGATCGGCGGAACTTTCAATCATCACGAAGCCGCCCTGCGAGTGGCGCGCGAATTGATGCAGACGCTTCGACTGATAGATTGCCCTCTGGGTCAGGCTGTTCCAGGTTTTATGCGGCCAGCGCTCTACGATTGCCAGCCAGTAAATGGTGTCGCTCTTGTCGTCATTGCTCTCGATGTTCAATCCGCGCGGGCTCTTGGTGGGCAGCGAGAATACTTGCAAGGCCACGTTGCCATCGGCGAGACGCGGAATATCGACCTGGCCGTAAGTGCCGCGCTCCAGCAGATCGCGGCCCCACAGAAGCGAATCGGCGTGCAGATCGGCAACGGTGAGCGTTTTGTGCAGATCGAAAGCCCGCGCCGATGCCGCGTACGGAGGCTTTCTCACCAGTTTATTGAAGCTCTCGTCGAGCATTCGCGGGAGCTCGCTGACGAAAGCCGCGGCGATGCACAGAGTCAGCACAACGATTTGGACCAACCTCTTCAGCACAAAACCTCCCAAGCAACTACCGGCAACACATAGTGGCAGGTGCCCCCGCCTGCCCTGCCGAGCACAGCTCCGGCCAGTCGTCGCGGCTCTTAGGCGGGTTACTTCGAGAGCGAGCCCAGCGCCTCGCGAAAGAGCACGTCAAAACTCTGAGAACTCTTGCCGCTGCGCGCCGCGAGCAGAGCCTTGTCTGCCGCCGCGCGCTGATAACCCAGATTTACCAGCGCGGAAATCACATCCTCCTCGACCGGGCTTGCCGGCGCCACGCTGGTCGAAGTGTCGGACGCCCCCGGCGGTGGCAGCTTGTCGCGCAACTCCAGCACCATGCGTTCCGCAGTTTTGCGGCCGATACCGGGAATGCGCGTGAGCCGCGCCAGGTCGCCTCCGCGAATCGCGCCCATCATCTCGTCGGCGGGCATGCCGCTCAGGATTTTGATGGCCAGCGTCGGACCGATTCCGCTCACTGTCAGCAGCTTCTCAAACAGATGTTTCTCGGCGAGGCGCAAAAATCCATACAGGCTCAAGGCATCCTCGCGAACGTGCGTGTAAATATGGAGCGCGACTTCAGCCCCTGCCGTCGGCATTTCCGTGAAAGTGGGCACGCTGATCGCCACGTCGTAGCCGACGCCGTGAGTTTCCACAATCACCTGGTTAGGATGTTTCGCCAGCAGCGTTCCGCGAAGATGCGCAATCATTGAGGACATTGTACGGCAGCGCTGCGCCGCGTTGTGGACGTGCCCTCACCTGCCCGCGGGCGCAGCCCGCAGGGTTTTCCTGCTCAGGAAGATAAAGACTCACTTTTCCTGCCGTTTCCACAGGAAGTTTCTCCGCTCCACAGTTTTTACACAACCAAGCCGCAGATTGCGGTTGCGTTAATGGTTGCGCTGCCGCACAGTGCTTGCAGTCAAAAGCGTGTGATGTTCTGAAACTGTTCCGACAGAGTTCAGCGTTGCCGGTGATCGGAGAGTGAGTCACCGGGGGAAATTCGGCGCGTGTCCAGCGTGCTGGTGCCCAGGCTTTGCGGCCTCCGCAGAAATCCTTCTTTCGGGAAGGATGGAAACGCCGAATTCTAACCCTGAAGCGCAAGCTTCAGGCGAGCGTCGATGCGAGGCACTTTTCGAAGTGCATCGCGCGATGGTCTTTCGCTCACGCGAAAGATGAGCAATCAGAGCATCCGCGATAACAATGCGGCTTGGGTGGCTGGCCCGGGCCGCATTTGTTTTTGGGGCAGCGAGAGCTCGTTTTTTCCGATCTCAACCGGTAGAGGTAGATATTTTTCTTCCACAGCTTTCGCACAGCGCTGCCGTCACTACACTATTCCCCTCAGCTGCTTTCACCCTCATAATCACAGAAGGAACTGGTGTGCGCCGTCGATGGCTTCAACTTTGACTTCTTCTGACAATTTCAAAGAGACGCTCAAACAGCAGGCGGATATCGTCCGCATTGTGGGCGATTACGTCAAGCTGAAGAAAGCTGGGGCGCAGAATTTTTCCGGGCTGTGTCCGTTTCATGCAGAGAAGACGCCTTCGTTTTCGGTGCACGCCACGCGGCAGTTTTTTCACTGCTTTGGCTGCGGCGAGTCGGGAGATGTTTTCACCTTTATTCAGAAGGTCGAGAACATTACATTTCCTGAGGCCGTCCGGCTGATCGCGCAAAAGCTGGGCGTGCCCATGCCGAAGATGAGTTTTTCCAGTCCGGCGGAGGCGCGCGACGCTCATGTGCGCATGGCGCTGCTTGATGTGCATGTGCGCGCCGCCGCATTTTTTCAGGAATGTCTGCGGCGTCCGGAAGGCGCCAATGCCCGCGAGTATCTCAAGGGGCGCGGACTCGATAACGACACCATCGCCCGCTTCCGCATTGGCTATGCGCCCGATTCCGGCTTCCTGCTGCGCGATGCACTGCGGCGGGAATTCGATGAGGAGTTGCTGCGGGAGAGTGGGCTGTTTTCGTGGAAGGAAAGCTCGCAGCCCTCAGCCGTCAGCTCTCAGCCAAAGCAGGTTTTTCGCTCCGCTCAGGATGACAAGAACGGTGGTGGTTCCTCTCGCGATGACAATTCCGTTGAGGACTCCGACGCGAACGACGAACAGGGAACAGCGGGCTTCGAGCCAAAAGCTAACAGCCAAGAGCCAAGAGCCGCTGCAGCCATCTATTCCAAATTCCGCAATCGCGTGATGTTCCCCATCTGCAATGACCAGGGCAAAGTGATCGCCTTCACTGGACGCACGCTTTCTACCGACGAAAAGGCCGGGCCGAAATACTTAAATTCGCCCGAGACTCCGATCTACTCGAAGTCGCGCGTGCTCTTTAACCTCGACAACGCGAAGGAAGCGATTCGCAAGCTCGACTACTCGATTCTTGTCGAAGGGCAGATGGATTGCATTTCCGTTTACGCGGCTGGCTTCCACAATGTGATTGCCTCGTCCGGCACGGCGTTTACAGAACTGCAGGCAAAATTGCTGGGGCGATTCTCGAAGAACGTTGTCGTCAATTTCGATCCCGACACCGCTGGAGCTCGCGCTACCGAGCGCACGCTGGGGTTGCTGGTCGAAGAAGAATTCAACATTCGGGTGCTCACCCTGGAGACTGGCTTCGATCCCGATCTCTTCATCCGGCGCAAGGGCAAAGACGCTTACGCCGCGGCGCTCAAGCACTCGCAAAAATATTTTGATTATCTGATCGATCGGGCGCGGGCGCTGTTTCCGGCGCGCAATTCGGAAAGTAAGGTGAAGGCCGTCAACCATCTTCTGCCGCATATTCAGCGGGTGCCAAGCCGCATTGTGCGCGATGAACTGGCGCTCGAAATTTCGCAAAAGCTGGGGATCGATTCCGCGGTGCTGCGGCAGGAGTTGAAGCACGCCGCCACCAATCGCGCCGCCACCGAGGTCAAAGCCAACGCCGAAGCACAAATCACCGGGGCAGAGCGCGTGCTGATCCGGGCGCTGGCCTCGGCGACTGAGATGCAGGCGGGCGACACGCGAAGTTCGACACGCGAGGGTGCCGATGAGGAGTTCGATCCAGCCCGGCAGGCGCAATTCGCGCTGCAAGCGGAACATCTGTATGAGGGGCTGGCCTCGCAGTCGCTGCTGGAGGCTCTGCTCGCGGCGGGGACCGAGGCGGCGGACGTGATGGCGCTGCCGAAGTCCGAAGAAGACCGGCGGCTTTTGGCCTCGATTCTGATGCATGAAGAGGAAGAGCTGACGCCGGAAACGGTGGAAGGAGCGGTGCGGGCTTTGCGGCGGATTTATCTGCGGCGGCGGCTGGAGGAAGTGCAGCTGGCGACGCAGCGTACGGGGCTTCCGCTGCCGGAACGGCAGGCGCTTCTGCAGGAAAAGGTGCGTCTAAAGCGGGCTTTGATGGACCCGGGACTGGGCGAGGCGGCTGACCGGGCTTCTTGAAGACTCACCGTAGGGACGGCCGCCCTCGGCCGTCCAAGCGGGCAAAGCCCGCCCCCAATGCCAAGAGATGCTTTGGAACGAAATGCTGTCTGGAAACATCTAAATATCAAGCGGGAAAAGAGATACGGGCGGCGTAAGGAGGTCGGCTGGAAGATGCGTGCTCCGACTTGCGCGAGCGGAAACACAGGTGTGCGTGCTATACTCTTGAAGTTTGTGCGCCGCGTGCGCACAACTCCGTCACAACTCCCACCGCTGAAGAGCTGGCGTTCGCGAACCCGGGGTTCCCAGCAAGCCCGATTTTGGCTTGATGGGGTGGAAGCAGCGAACGCTTCGAGGATAATCTGTCTTGGCATTGGATGACAAGTACGACGATATAAAAAAGCTGATCGACGCAGGCAAAGAGAAGGGATATCTGACCTATGATCAGGTCAACGACCTAATCCCGCACGATGTGCACTCTCCTGAAGACCTGGAAG
>Ga0074044_10000527_pt1 | contig 36855 bp, 32 predicted proteins | sample BogForMeECP23OM1_FD_94443 | JGI IMG/M metagenome (GOLD analysis project Ga0074044, IMG submission 94443) | Bog forest soil microbial communities from Calvert Island, British Columbia, Canada - Bog Forest MetaG ECP23OM1 | ecosystem: Environmental > Terrestrial > Soil > Wetlands ...
AATCCCCCCCTCTCCGCCAGAACTTCACTCCAAAGAACTTGCGCAAGAGCTACGCGGCTTGACCTGATTTTCCAGGACTTTTCCGGAAACGCGGTATTAGGGAAAAGCAGGAAGATCAATGCGCCGCAAGCCGCAAGCCGAAAGCCAAGCTCTACCATTGATTTCGCACTCCGGACGGGAAGCAGTCTACGTACAGTCCGGCGCTCTTCGACCACAAATCTCGCGTACGTCCGTTCGGATGCCTCGTTAAAGGTGTCGAGGAATTGCACCGCGACGGAACCTACTATCGTCCCGTCAAGCGGGACGGCAGGTGGCATGGGAATAGCTCGGCAATGACCCGAGTGCCGCCTACGCCACGCTGGGTGTACTGCCAATTACCCTTGTCAAGCCAGCCGGGAAGAACGAAGCAACAGCGCCGACAGTTCTAAACATCCAGTCCGGCGAAGCTTTATTCGGCCGCCGGCACGTCGAAGGCATTGAGAGTGACGGAGATCATGCTGTAAAGGCTGACAAAGTAGAAAAGCTGCGCCGCACCCTCCTGACCGAAATGCTCAACAGTCCGCTTGTAAATCGGCTCTGGCAAAACGCTGCCGCGCAATAGCGCGGCGGCGGCGTCATAAGCAATACTTTCGGCAGCGCTTAAGGTCGACGGGCGTTCGCCTGCCGCGATGGTCGCGATCGTGTCGTCATCGAGGCCACGATGTTCCGCCATTAGCGTGTGAGCATAGAGCGCATAGGCCGCATGGAAATGGGTGCCGGTGACGAGAACGGCGACCTCCCGCACCCGCTTATCCAGCGTTGCCGTGACGTACATTTCTTTCACTAAGTTCCACATGGGGGCGCCGTGTTTGAAAAAGTGCAGCCATGGATTCCAGGGTCCAATGAGTGCGCCATCATGGCGCATGCACTTAAATCCCTTGAAGCTCGTTTCAATGGTGCTTTTCATGTCGGCATAGAGCGGTTTCTGCTCCGCTGTAAGGTCGGCGGGCTTAATGAATGGCAATCGCATAGAAGAGACTCCTTTTTCGCTTTGCGTAATAAAACTCATTCCGGGGAAACACGGGCAGCCACCCTTTGAAACCATGACTGCCCAACTAAGTCGTATCTAAGCGCTATCTAAGCTGCTACCTCTTTCGACAGCTTCGTTTCGAGACCGAAGAGTTTCAGCGCGTTCAACCGGCCGATCTTGATCTGGTCTTCGAGCGAAATATCAATCGCTCTGAACCACTCTTCGGTTTCGACCATGCTTTCAAAGGGATAATCCGTTGCGTACATGATGTGGTCGGAGCCCATCTCAAGGATGGTATTGATCAGCGCCTGAGTGCGGTAATTGCCGCTCGTTGTAACGTAGAAGTTCTCGTAAAAATAGAGCGAGGCCTTCTTCTTAAGGTTCAGTCCACGCGGGTCGACTAGGTTGCGGTGTTCAAAGCGCCAAATTGAAAATGGGAGCCCCTCACCTAAGTGGCCGATAAGTACTTTTAGCTTGGGATGTTCGTCGAACAAGCCGCTGCCGATCAATCTGAGCGCATGGGTTGCCGTTTCCACTCCGAAAGCCCACGCAGCACCGAGCAGCCAGGGATGCCCATCATAGGCCCTTTGTTGGCTCTCGAGCGGCTCGCGAGGATGCAAATAAACGGGCACATTCAGTTTCTCGACCTCCGCCCAGAACGGCCGATATTTTGGAAGATCGAGGTAGTAAGAGGCATCTTCCTGCCCAATTTGCGTGTAGCCGTTGATCAATGCGCCGACGAAGCCAAGCTCCTTGACGCAACGCTTGAGCTCTTTGATCGCTTCGTCCGGGTCCTGCATCGGCAACGCCGCGAAAGAACGAAAACGGCCTGAATGCTTCGCCATGGCACTTGCCACAGCATCGTTTGAACGGCGCGCCACTTGGACCGCCCGACTTTTGTCGAAGATACCCTGAACCGCCGGAGAGTTCAGCGACAGAATACTGACGTCTATTCCGGTCGCGTCCATCTGCTCGATACGCTGCTTCGTGAAATCACCTAGATTGGAGGACAACTTCTGCCAGGCATCTTTTTTGCCTGTGGCGTAAGCGGCAGAGTCGCCCATGGTGTCTTCTATTGCGAAGTGTTCTTCGATCGCAATCTTCCAAGGTTTGCTGAAATTGGGAGTATCGAATTTCATCTTCATCTCCTTTAACTTATCGCCTTTGATCACAGACTTGTGATCTCGGACCCGATTCTTGCGCAAGCGAATGTTCGAGGGAAACCGCAAATGGTCGAGTTTTGAAATCAGTTTTTCGGCGGGCTGAGTGATCCGCCGATCGGCGGATCGAAAATTTCTAGCGCAGCCTTTTGATCTGTCTTCTGCCAAACAGGCGGGCATCAATGGACCAAGCACCGGGCCCAATCATCGCCAGACTCGCTCCAAGGGTTGCCAAAACAAGGGGCATCGAGGGATCAACGCCACCTAAGAACACGATCGACAATTCGCGGGCCGCAACTACGGCGCCAACTACTGGGGTCCACAAGCCGAAAAGGAGAAATATTCCCGCACCGGCATCGATGATGTGGAAGCCAGCTTGTCCAACGTGCGATGTCGAGGCAAGGTGTGTAAGGGCGCCGTATATTAAGACGGTGCCGGTCACTATGCGCTGGAGCATTAGGCCCATTCCGGGCAGTCCGTTCGCGAACGTGGAGAACAAGCGTTGCAGAAAAATCTCCGGCGGCTTTTTGCGAGAGCTTAGGTCATCGCAACGCAAACTGAAAACACCCGAAATGGGGACTGGCTGATCCTTATTTTGGGGGACTAGAGCTCGATCATTCCGCGCTTCAGCGCAATCGTGACAGCATGCGCCCGGTCGCTAGCGCCGAGTTTAGAAAGGATGTTTGCAACATGGCTCTTGACCGTCGCTTCGCCGATTGCGAGTCGATCGGCGATCAGCTTGTTGGAATTTCCAGCGGCGATTAGCCGTAGTACATCAATTTCGCGTGAGCTCAAAGCATCGTCCATCGCGTGCTCGGCCAGCTCCGCTGCAATATCCGGAAGGATTCGCTTCTGCCCGGCATGGACGGCGCGGATCGTATCCAAAAGTTCACGATGTACATGCACTTTTAGTATGTAAGCACGCGCGCCGGCCTTCAGCGCCCTCAATATCTGAGCGTCTCCGCTGTATGTCGTCAGCACGATTATGCGCGCATCGTGAAATTCCCTCTGAATCTCGCCTATCGCTTCAGCACCATTCATGTCCGGCATCTGCAGGTCCATTAGGGTTACATCTGGACGGTGCAGTCGGAATAGCTCGATCGCCTCCCGGCCGCTCGATGCCTCCGCAACCAGCTTCATGTCTGCCTCTGCATTCACCAGGGTTGCAATGCCGCTACGAAGAAGAGGATGGTCATCGGCAGTAAGGATTCGAATTAGATTCGGCTGACTCTTCACGGTTTCCGGTCCTTGCGAACCAATCTGAGCCGGCGGGCACTGTGATCGCTCCCATATGCGACGGCCGCGGGAATTGTCAGCTCCACCTCTGTTCCTGCCCCGGCTTGGCTCCAAAATTTCAATTGCGATCCAATGCGCTCCGCGCGTTCACGGACTCCAGGAAGGCCCCAGTGCCCTGGACGTCGGCTTTGTTCGAGAACTTGAGGATCGATACCCTTACCATCATCGCGTATTCGCACTCGAAGGTGATTCTTGTCGTACCGAATCTCGACTTCGATCTGGCCTGCCCCTGCATGCTGAAATGCATTCCGCAGCACTTCGCGGGCAATCCTGTAGATCTCATCCTGCATGTCTGGTGATAGCCTGTGCGACTCTCCTTCAGCGATTACACGAAAATTCGGCGAAGTCTGGTTTGCATCTAGAACCGCGGCCAGCTCCTCCCCTGCCGCCTCCAATAACGGCGCCAGATCTTCGTCGGAAACCGGTTGTGTTCTTAGGTCGAGAATTGCATCGCGGCCCTCCACAATCGCCTGTTCGGTCTCGGAGATTGCTGTATCGAGAGTCCGCATGGCATCTTCCGGCCTGCGCGGAAGCATGTTACGCGCCGCTTGAAATTTGAACATGAGCCCGTGCAAAGCCTGCAGTAGCGTGTCGTGCAGATCGCGGGCGATCCGTGTTCTTTCATTCACGCGGGCTTCTAGTCCGATATCAAATTCTTGCTGCAGTTGTCGAAGCCGCACTTGATAGAGTCCCCAAAGTAATGCCAGACCCATGGCCAGAGAAATGACATGAAACCACCAGGCTTTCCACCACGGGGGCAAGACCTCGATGTACAAAATTGCGCCCGGAGCGTTCCAAACACCCCGCTCCGTTGATGCCTGTACACGCAAGGTATATTTACCTGGTGCCAAGGTCGAATAATTAACAACGCGTTGATCTGCGGCAACGTCGTTCCAACGACTATCTAGGTCGTCCATACGATAGCGGTATCGATTCATCGACGGGCTTGAATAACTGAGCGCTGCAAATTCCAGGGAAAAATTATTCTGCCCGTGGGAAAGGGTTAGCGCATCTGTATAGTTGATGGACTTCTTAAGCGGCGAATCGGCTCCTACACTTACAGCATGGCCGGACAGCAGGAAGTCGGTAAAAACTACCGGTGGAACGTAGGAGCTGTCAACTACCTTGTCCGGAAAAAATGCTATCGCTCCGCTGAACCCTCCGAAAAACATTTCGCCGCTCGAATTCTTGAAAGACGTAACCCAGCCAGTTAAATCCATGCCTGGAAGACCGTCCGCTACGGAATAGTTTTTGAAGGTTTTGGCCAGAGGATCGAACCTCGATATGCCGCGAGCCGTACTCAACCAAAGAGCCCCCTGCTCATCTTCGAGGATACAACTGACCCTGCTGCTGGGCAGTCCATCCTTGGCGTAATAATTCGTGAATGTACCGCTCTTCTCATCCAGTTTGGACGGCCCATTGTAGGTAGCAGCCCAGACGCTCCCGGAATGATCGACCAACACGGACGATACGGCGTTGTCGCTTAGAGACCTGGGATTATCCAGCTGATGTTCGTAGCCTGTAAACTTCCCACTAGCCGGGTCAAATCGCTGTAGACCTCCGTTGCCAGCGAGCCACAACCGCCCATTATGGTCTTCAGCTATGTCAAAATATTCTTCTGTTCGGCTGTGCACAATGCGCTTGTACACAGCAAACTGTCCGGTTGTGGTGTCGAAGCGCTCCAAATCGTTCCGGGTAGCAAGCCACATTGCGCCCGTATGATCGATAAATAGTCTCAAGACCGCGTTACGGTAGGACTTCGATGAAGATGGATTTGGCGGGAATCCCTTGAAGATACCGGTCCTGGAGTCGAACCGGTAGAGTCCGTGACTTCCCGTGCCAACCCAGATAACTCCCGCCGAGTCCTCAGCGATGGATAAGACATCGTCATTTAGTTGATAAGAAGTATACTTTTCAGTCTTCCGATCAGTGCGGATAAGGGCTCCGGGGACACCAACCCAGAGCGCACCGTGGCGATCTTCAAAAATCGCATTCACCATGTGCTCACCCACGGGGTTACGAGTGAGGCTTTCGCGTAGAATCGGGGTGAACGACGGCTTCCGAGAAGCGAAGAAATTTGGCTCTCGAGCGTGAAGACCAACCCAAATGTTTCCTTCCCGATCCCGTTCCAATGCAATGACCCGATCGTCATCTAAGCTTTCGGGGTCGTCAGAATGATGGTGGTAACGGATAGCTTTTCCAGTCTGTTGTTCAAACTTTAGTAAACCGGCGGTCGTCGCAAGCCAGAAGGAACCACTAGTGTCTTCTAGCATCGCACTCAAGCTTAACGGCCATCTTTTGCCCGATTTCTGGTCGTAGAACCAGTAGTAAGTAAGTTCGTTAGCGTCGCGATCAAGAACCGCAAGTCCATCAGGTTCCCCATTTGTGGCGTAGTCAATCCAAAGTTTTCCAAAACGGTCTTCGTGGAACAAGAAATTATTACGTACCAAGCCTGGTAGCGAACGCCGCCAAATCACTTTGCCCGTCTGCTGGTCCAACTGTTCGAGCTCATCGCCGTCGGCAACCAACAAGTTGCCACTTCGATCCGCACCTACTGACTTGATCTCATTCACACTCAGGGTTGAAGGATTCATCGGATCATGTGTGTAGTGGCGAATGATCCGCCCCGTAGTTGTATCAAGTCCGTACAAGCCGCTGGCAGTTCCTAGCCACAAGGTCCCGGACCGATCTTGGGTGATGTGGTGGACAGTGACCGGAACGCTGTCCGAATCCTCGCTTTCGAGACGATAGTGAGTGAAGCTTTCGGTCCTCGGATCGAATCGATCAAGGAATTGATTACACCCAATCCAGAGGATGTTGGAACGGTCTTTGAAGAGAGAATAAATATATCCCCCACTAATGCTGTTTGCGCTTCCGGGGTTGGGCGTGAATACCCTAAAGCTGTAACCGTCGTACCGATTCAAGCCGAACTGCGTACCAAACCACATAAACCCTTGATCGTCCTGTACAATCTGCTCCGCCCGTGTCTGTGATAACCCCGCCGCAGTGGAAAGTCGCCTGAACCGAATGTCAGTCCCCTCAACCCAGGGCACCTTGACGGTCCGAAGATGAACCTGCGCCTCTAGCACGTTGGAAGAGCCGTTGGACGTGGAATCTCTCTGAGCTCTTGCCGCAGAGCTATGAACGAAAGACGCGAAAATTGCGAGACATAGCCACAGCGTTGAGCGGTGAGAACGGGCACCCAAAGACGTGTCCCCTAAATTCGCCGGTAGTCTATCAGAAGAATTCGAGCACCGGATTGTCGGGATGAAGCTTCGCTTCCAATTGACGGAAGGCAAGAAGATCACTTTTGGAACGGAAGCCTGCAATCTCTTCAATCGCCAGCTGTCCACCGCACGAAATGGACGCCGTCGAATTGCAGGATGCCGTCGGACGTACCGATCCACACGTAGCCATCTGGCGTTTGCGCGATCGTCCATGGCGCACTGTTGAACGCGCCATCCTGCATCCGCCAAGCTGTATGAGCGTACTGTGTGATGTGCTTCGGGGGATCCTCTGCCCAGGTTGACGCCGCCTGCAAACACACAATCACGAACACGGTCAAGAACCGTCGCAACATAGTGTCCTCAATGGCGATCACTCCAGGTCCAGCAGCCCAAGCCCTACCGCTTCGTGACGGCGTGCAGGGCGAACGGAGTTGAGGCATTGATCTCCATTCGTGGGGAAGCACCTCAGGTTCGCGTGATAATTCTCTCAACAGTCTGACACCGATGGCGAAATCAAGCGGGATGCGTGCTGATGCATTTGTGAACTGAACGCGGACCCTCACGAAAAACCGCGTCGTCTTCGACACTCAGGATGCGAATGGGCCGAGCTTGTACCGCCATCGGACCTCCCTGGTCACGGGATTCTACTGCATCAGCTCTAAGTCGAGGAAATATCTGCACGCATTTCGCCATCGGTTGAATAGTCGGCTATCCGTAGAAATGATACCGGTCTGGGGTTAATCAATGGAACGTGAATTCAGTGCTTTGCGCGCGTTCATTTCCGGTTTGTATTGGGAGCCCTAACAGCTGGATCTAGCCCCTTACACGGAAAGCGCGTTTTTCGTCAAAGTGGATTACTTCCGATTTGCATCCACTCGGAATCGGCTCGGAGTAACCTTGGAGGCAGATTCTAGCCTGCGTCGTGGGAATCCGGTCTAGGCGAAACATCAAACACCTCGGAGTCCTCCATCATCGACACCAATTGGCGTCAAGCGCAACGGAGCCCGCGAGGGTCCCACGGGAAAATCTGAGTTTTGCTTTCAACGTGGTCGTTTAAGGAATAGCAGATAAGCGCACCTACCCACTCAATAGAAATCGCGTTTGGCGATAACACCGGACCGCCCTCGAGTCCGCAGGGTGGGCCCCTGCTTTTTACATCTTTTTACAATCCTTTGCGATGGCTTGACACACTCGCCCTGGAGGGTCCTTTATAGTCCTGTTTCTAGCACGGGTGACTGAGTGAGTGGGAGAGGTTGAGAATGTTTAAGAAGTGGCGATTGACGGACCGCACCCGGACGCTGTTGACGGTGGAGTTAGCTATCGTCCTGCCGGCGGCAGCTCTGCTGGGCTTTAGTATCTGGAACCTGAAGCATATTCAACGCTCTGAGGCCGTCGAAGCGGCGATTCAACGCGACCTTTCGCACGTGCTGTACATCGCGGAAAAGAAGTCGTTGCACAAGGCAAGCGACTTGATCACCCCAGTGAGTAAAGCGTTTCCAGACTCGGACGAAGACCGCTCTGATGTCATCGCCAGGCTGGAACACATCCTGTCGGAACATCCCGAGTTCGCTTTCGCATTGATTTACGACAAGAATAAGAACCTGCTATTGAGCCGTGTGCAACCCGCCCGCGATGGCGATCCAGAATTCTGCACCGTTTCGCAGGGCACCATCAATACGATAGCAACGTGGTTACCGCTGGAAGCTCCCACTCTGGCGGCGCGGATCCGCGAGATGGAGGAGAAAGACGAAGACCCAGTGGGATTCGAGGGTGGGTGGTCGTTGGGAGAGAATCAACACACCTATTGGAACTTGGCTTACTTTATCCCGCCTGGTGTTTCGAAGGATCGCGTCGTGCTTGGCATGGTCGGCTTTGATAGCGACTATCTGCGTAAAACTTTCTTGCCAACCATGATGAGGGATGTACTGAACAGCAAAAGTGGCGTATTGATAGGGGAGGCGAATCCGCCCGTGATGATGATCCACCCGTCGAAGGATGTGATGCCGTGGGTCGCATCCGGGAGTTGGGACGGAGCTAAGCCGGAGGCAGAGCGCCCTTTCGAGTGGGTTTTCCCCGGCTTAACTCTGGCGATTAAGTATCAGGGGCTGACCGTCGCAGATATCGGGTCAAAGTTCGCACGATCTAACTACCTAATTCTGGCGGCGCTTTCGGTATTCATGGTCGGAGGGATCTGGCTCACTTATCGCAACGTATCCAGAGAAATGAATCTCGCGAGGTTGAAATCTGATTTCGTGGCTAACGTCTCACACGAATTGCGGACTCCGCTGGCTCTAATCCGCCTCTACGCCGAGACTTTGGAGCTGGGCCGACTGAATGCCAAGGAAAAATACCAGGAATATTTCAGGATCATTCGGGAAGAGAGCGAACGTTTGACGGCACTGATCAACAATATTCTGGACTTTTCCAGAATTGATGCCGGAAGGAAGGAATACGAATTCCAGGAAACGAATCTGGCCGAACTTGTCCATTCGACTCTGGATTCCTACCGCTTTCAGATTCAACAAAACGGTTTTGGCTTTGAGGAGAACATCTCCTCTGATATTCCGCCAGTAAAAGTGGATCGAGAAGCGATCGCGCGGTCGCTTCTGAACCTGGTGAACAACGCGTTGAAATATTCGAAGGACCAAAAGTACATCGGTGTGAGCTTGTATCGCGTGAACGGGTCAGTGAATCTTGAGGTCCAGGACCGCGGCATCGGCATCCCAGCCAATGAGCACGAGAAGATTTTCGAGAAGTTTTACCGTTGCGGAGATCCGCTGGTACACAACGTTAAGGGATCAGGGCTAGGTCTGTCGCTCGTCCGGCACATCGCGCGGGCGCACGGTGGCGATGTGCTGGTCGAAAGCGCGCCTAACAGAGGCAGTAAATTCACCATCGCCTTACCGCTGGTTCCACCTTCGCAAAATGGAGGTGTAATTGCATGAGGGCCAATAACGTAAGCCCCACAGCCAAGTACAAGGGAGAGGCCATGGGAGCAACCAAGATCTTAATCGTAGAGGATGAGGCGAATATGGTCGCTGGTCTTCGCGATAACTTCGAGTACGAAGGTTTTCAAGTACTGACCGCGCTCGATGGCGTTGAAGGGCTTGAGTGCGCGCTGAAGGAGTCCCCAGATTTGATCGTTCTGGACGTGATGATGCCGCGGATGAGCGGCCTGGATGTATGCAAACAACTCAAAGCGAAAAGACCTTCGATTCCCATCATCATGCTCACCGCGCGGGGCCATGAGGTGGATAAGGTTGTTGGTCTGGAACTTGGCGCGGATGACTATGTCACCAAGCCTTTTTCTATCCGCGAGTTGCTCGCTCGCGTGAAAGCGGTTCTACGGCGAGCACAAACAGTCCCGAAGGAGCAGGACGGCTACACGTTCGGCGATGTGGTTGTAAATTTGCGTAGCTATCAGGTGCTGCGTGGCGGAAAGCCGGTGGAGCTTTCCAGCACGGAATTTGAGCTATTGAAGCATTTTCTCTGTCACTCCGGCGAAACACTGAGCCGGGATCGGCTGCTCGACGAGGTTTGGGGCTATGAGAAATTTCCTACAACTCGAACGGTAGATGCTCATATCGTTCGCATTCGGCAGAAACTTGAGCCCGTTCCAGATCAGCCGCGGTTTTTCCTAACCGTGCACGGCGTGGGCTACAAGTTCGTGGGATGAACTGACCATGATCATGAAAACCGCAGAAATGCAGAACACCTCTCACAAGCCGGCCATGAACAGTCCCTCCCTCGCGACCCCGGCCGCAGAAGAAGCGCGAATACATGGGATCAGTGTGGCCAAGACCCTGACGGATAGGATTCGATCGCAGCAAAGCGATCTCGAAGGGCTGCGCCATGAACACGCAAAACTGCAACAGGCCATCTATGAGGCGGCCCAGGTTCAGCGACGCCTCTGCTCTCCCCGTGAATTGGTTTGCGGTGAGTTTGAAATCGCGGGCGAAATCTTTCCGGTACGTCATCTGTCGGGTGATTTTTTCAAGGTGATGCAACTTGACGGCGTCCTTGGACTCGTGCTTGGTGACATCGCGGGGAAAGGATTATCCGCGGGAATTTGGCAAGCTCATCTGATGGACTTGATTCAGCGTTGCTCGCAAACCCATTTACATCCGACCGACGCGGTGGCTGCCGTCAATCGTGAACTTTGCTTGAACCAGAGTGAGCCGCCGCTCACCGCATTATTCTTTGGCCGACTTGATCCAGAGCGAAATGAGCTCGTGTACTGCAACGCTGGCCTGCCGGCCCCGCTGGTTCTGCGACGCAACAAATCCGTGGAACGGTTGGAAATGGGTGGACCTATGCTGGGCGCTCTGCAAGAAGCGAGGTACGCTTCCGGGAGCGTCCATTTAAATCCTGGCGATATGTTGCTCGCTTACTCTGATGGCCTGACGGAATGCCGCAATCCCCAAGGCCAGGAGTTTGAAACGGGCCGTTTATCAGCAGCAGCAAAATCGCTCAGTGGGGCGACCGCAAACCAGGTTCTTTTCTCCACGCTTGCGACGGTGCTCGACTTCGCAGACGCGTGCCCACCCGAGGACGACTTAACGCTCTTAGTTGTTCGTCACCGCGCAGCCGCGCCGGCAGAGCGGAGTTCTAAACACAACCAGAATTTCTCGGCGTCTCGCCGTCAATTGACGGCAACCGTGCGACCGAGGCAGGTCAGGAACAGACAGGCGACTATTTCCAATAGGTAACGTTAGGTCCAATCGTGGCATCGTTCGGGCCTGGAAGTATTGGTGTGTCCAAATTTGGAGGGGAGGATTGTCGATGGCGACTAACTGCACTTTACTACCGAGCAGCGGTACGCAGCCTGGCAAATCTCTGAGTCAGCCACCGCCAGTCTGCCCGGAATTCTTGAGAGCATGTTATGTGGCGCACTATCGGTACGTGTTGCAGGTCTGCAGGCGGTATTTTCGTCAGCGGGAAGACGTCGAGGACGCCGCAGCAGAAGTTTTCTTGAAACTTTACAGAGTGCTGCAGCAAAAGGATGAGACGTTGCCCTTCCGCCCCTGGCTTTCCCAAGTGACGGGGCACCACTGCCTTGATAAGCTGCGGCGAACAAAGATTGAGAAAAGTTCGTCTTTGGAGGAGACCGGCATTAGCGGCTTGGTCGATGATTCGACTCCCTCGCCATTGTCCAAAGTTCTCCGGAGCGAAGAACAGCGCCGTGTCAGAGATCAGCTGATTCGCTTGCCAGCAAGGTACAAGGTTCCACTCGTTTTGCGGTATTACAAACAAATGAGTTACACCCAGATTGCACGCAGAATGAACCGGAGCCTTCCTGCAGTCAGAATGATGATCTTCCGAGCCAAAGAGCGGCTCCGCCGTAATTTACAAACTGTGGCGGCATAAAAATATGCCGTATGTCGTGTCCGTTTTTCCGCAGGGCGCGGTCAAGAAAATCGTATCGAGCGGCGGGCCATCCCCTTACTATCCTCAAACAATGTTCTGGGAAGTGATAGAGGAGATTCCGGCCGAGTGGTCGGTCACTTGGAGACTATCGTTCGCTGGCACCTGGCTGGAAAGTCGGCTTTCCGTCGAACTGATTCCACGGGCCGGGCAAAACAACTAGGTCGAACTGACTTGGGCACCGAGCTATCCTTTATATATAGTGGATTTGTGGCGTCCAACGTTTGGCGGCTGCTTGGGCCAACGGCACTCCAACGAAAAGCGCGTTTTCCGTCCAGGTGGGCTCAAGACCCTTGAATTGCTGCACACTAGCCGACTTCTCGCTGCCTATCCGTCTCCCTTCGCGCAATCGCGCCATGTGATCGAACAACTGCATAAATAGCATCAGTCCTGCTCTGCTCAGACCTTTCTCTGCTGCGCTGTCAGCTCGGCAAAAACGCCGCCTTGTTCGAAGGCGAAGATGCTCCAGTCGCCTGAAACGGTTGGAAGGACCGAAGGTCAACGCAGTTGTTGATGTAGGAATTCGCTAGTCCGCCCGTTGGCGAGCGCTGCCGCAGCGGCATTGTAGTGCGCTCCATTATGCCGAGAGAAGGCATGATTCTGACCAGGATAGCTGTAGACCGTCGTGTTTGGTTTCTGGATGAGTGCCGCCTTGATCTCAGCTTGCGCAGCCTTGGAAATAAACTCATCCTCTTCGGCTAGATGCATTAGAAGGGGCGCATCGAACCCATCGACCTCTCCCAGATATTTTTCAGTGTCCCCACCGTGATAAGCGACCGCTGCGTCGACGCCGTGGCAGCGCACGGCTGTCAGGAAGACCATCAGCGCGCCGAGGCAATAGCCGAGGAGGGCAACCTTTCCGTTGCACTCCGGGAGATTGCGCACTGCGCTCACGGTGTCTTTGACGTCCTTAGCGCCTGCGTCTCGGTCATAAGCTCCGTATAGACGAAGGCCGTGTTGCCAGTCGGCCTCCGAGGTAACACTGAGGTCGACGCCCGGCTCCTGCCGCCAGAACAGGTCTGGCGCGACCGCAAGGAAGCCTTGTTCCGCCAGTTCGTCGCAGTGCTTGCGGACGTCAGTGTTCACCCCGAAAAGCTCCTGCAGTACGACAACGGCAGGAGCCGGCAAGCTCTTCGGTCTTACGATGTAGGCGGCGAACGCGCCGTCATGTCCTTCTATGGTGATGCGGTCGTTCATTTGCTTTCTCCTCAGATGACAACATTCGTCCGGACCTCCGCCGATGTCGTCTGTATTGGCGGAGGCCTCACTTCGGGCGAGCCGGTTTCAGTGTCGCGGCCGCACATCTGGCCGACGAATCCATTCATCAACATTGCGGGCTATGGATGCGCGGCCGCAGAGTTAGCAGCCTCTTCGATGAGCTTGGCTGCTTCCTTCGGGTGAGACATGTAAGCCACATGGCTGGAATTCACTTCGACCGTCTTCGCCTTCGCGCGCTTCGCCATCATGCGCTCCTGATCCGGATTGATCGAACGGTCTGCGGCGGCCACCATGTACGAAGTTGGCTTGCTCTTCCAGGCAGGCGAAGTCACTTTGTGGGTGAACGCATCAGTAGAGATCGGCACTTGCGAGATAGCCATGTAGTGTGACTCGGCTGGGGAAATATCCGCCGCGAAGTCGGCCACGAAATGCTCCTGTTCTATCCACCAGTTGCCGTTGCTGTCCGCCTTGAACGCCTTGGAAGCTTGCGGCAGAGCCTGTTCGATCGACGCACAGCTCTCACCGTCATCGAGCGCAAAAGCGGCAATATAGACCAGTGCCGAAACCTTCGGATCGTTTCCGGCCTCGGTGATAATGGACCCGCCATAACTGTGGCCGACCAGCACCACTGGCCCGTTCATGGCGTCGATGGCCGCCCTCGTGTACTTTTGGTCGTCGGCGTAGGAGGTTTCGGGGGGCTGCGCCACCGACACCGTGTAGCCATCCTTCTCGAGAATCTTGGCGACGGCTTCCCACCCCGAGCCATCGGCAAATGCGCCATGCACCAGGACCACGTTCTTAATGCCGGTTGGCGCCGCCGCCGCAACTCCAGCAGTTCTCTCAAACAGCAGAGTCGCGCCCATCAGGACGGCCGCGAGCGCTACAAGCCCGTAAATCTTCTTCATAATTATTTTCCTCTCTAATTTGAACTTCAATCCATTCGGCACCGCAAGCGCCTCGCGCAACACTAGAGATGATTCCCAAGAGAAGTAAGACCAAATCGAGTCGAGACGGAGTAACTCTTTCGGGTGAGCGTGCCCTCTGGCCCCCAGTGCATCAAGACTAGCTACCGTTCTTTTCGAGCCAGAGGAAGGGATCGATATGCTTTTGATGAGCTGGATTGCGAGGTCTTGACAAGGTGGTCCGCATTCTCTTTTGTGGATGGCTGAGCCAGTTTCGATGACTTGCGCGGGACGAAGCTATCTGGACGAGCAAATCAACTTATTCTTCTCATTCTTCCAACGAAATGATTCCGCGCTTGATCGCAATGGTTACAGCATGAGTGCGGTCGTTGGCTCCAAGTTTGGCAAGGATCGCCTTCACATGGCCTTTGACCGTGTCTTCCGAGATAGAAAGGTGCGCCGCGACATTTTTATTCGCATTGCCCGCCGCGACTTGTTGCAGCACTTCCAGCTCGCGTTCGCTAAGAGTGTCAGAAGAATGATGTTCCGCCATAGCTATGGCAATCTCAGGCGGAATTCGCCGCCGGCCGGCGTGCACGCTGCGAATCGTGTCCAAGAGATCCTTTCTCAGGGCGCTCTTGAGCAGGTATCCCCAGGCTCCCGCGTCGAGGGCCTGAGCTGCTTGGACATCACCTTTATACGTCGTTAACACGACGATGCGAGCATTCGGAGATTCTTTTCGAATAGCAATGGTCGCGTCGATACCATTCATCTCCGGCATCACTAAATCCATGAGTGTCACGTCGGGATGCAACTTGCGGAAACATTCGATCGCTTCACGGCCATTACCAGCTTCGCCGACTAAGACTATGTCAGCGTGATTTTCGAGGATTGCCGCTATCCCCTCTCTGAGAATGGGATGATCGTCAACCGTTAGAACCTTGATGGGGTTCATCGGGTCTCCTCCTGCCATAGCTGGCGAAACCTTCGCCAAGGCGAACCCTTCCCTTGGGCGCTGTATGCAACGGATCCGGGAATTCTCAATTCCAGTTCAGTACCAGCTCCCGGCCGGCTCCAGGTTTCAAAGTGCGCACCGATTTTCGCTGCGCGTTCCCGCATTCCTCGCATGCCCCAGTGGCCAGGTTTGCCACCGGCTTCGAGAATTTCAGGGTCGATACCGCAGCCATCGTCACGAAAGCGCAAACGCAATTGCGATGGATCGTATCCGATTTCCACTTCAATGCGTTTTGCACCCGCGTGGTGCAGCGCATTTACGAGGGCCTCCTGGCCGATCCAATATGCTTCATCTCGGACCAGCGGGTTAAGCTTTCGCAGGTCTCCCTCTACAATAACGCTGAATTCGACGCCCTTAGGGAGCCTCAACTGCAATGGCAAACGAAACAGTCACTTTACTCCGATCCGCCAAGATTCCGAGACTCGGCTGGCGTCGCGGCAAGGCAACCCTCCACACGCAGGGGCCAGTTTATTCTTGTGAATGCCTCCGCGTATTTCATCAAGGAAAAACCCAAGAATGTCTTGACCGATGAGGGCATTGCTGCGGTTTCTGATGCGTTCCAGCGATGGCAGACGCAGGAAAAGCTGAGCCGTGTGATTACGCTGAAACAAGTCCGCGAGGCCGACTACAACCTCAGCCCGTCGCTTTTTGTGGAGACGAATAACAAGGTACATCACCGGCCCCTATGTCAAATCCTCGCGGATTTGGATTCTGTACGTTTAGAAGGCGAAACGGCCGATGCAGAATTGAACACAGTGCTCGCTCGGCTCCAACTGCGGTGAGAATCGAGATGACTTCTCAGCACTCATCATTAGAATGGGAAAAAGTGACTCTTCAAGACTGCTGTTTCAGACCTGAGTACGGATACACGGCGAGCGCATCAGAAAAACCAGTTGGTCCAAAGTTTCTCCGAATTACAGACATTCAGAATGGAAGAGTCGATTGGGGCAAAGTCCCTTATGTGGAGAGGCCGGAAGAGGGGAGCAGAAGCTATTTCCTCGAAGCAGGCGATGTAGTGGTCGCCCGAATTGGGGCAACAACCGGCAAGGCTTACTTGATCGAGGAATGCCCCGAGGCAGTCTTCGCATCCTACCTTATCCGCGTCAGAGCAAAGCCGGGGCTGCTACCGAAGTTCCTGATCTATTGCCTCTAGACTTCGGACTATTGGCAGCGCATCAACAGCCAGAAAGGTGGTCGATTGAAAGGCGGGGTGAATATCCCGATTCTGGAAAATATTGAAATTCCTCGCCCTGCTCCTATCGTACAAGCGGCGGTTATTAGAATACTGGATGCAATCCAAACGTCGAAGGAGGCGCGGCAACGCGAGTTGGCTCTTGAGCGAGAACGCAAAGCCGCGCTGATGGAGTACCTCTTCACCCATGGCACTCGCGGCGAGCCGAGAAGCTAGCCGAAGCCTACGAAGACCGACAGCTAACAACTCAGCAGGCTTTGCTAGAATTTGAAAAACTGGCACGTGAAGCGACCGATGCCGATGCCGAGCGACAGCGTATGGGATTGGACGAGAACTCCTTTGCGATCCACAAGACCGTGGCCGGGGCGGACAACAGCTTTGACGCTAAGCAAGCAAAGGGGATCAACACGCTCTTCGAGCGTTTCCCTGATTACCGCTGGAACAAGCAGCAGGAGAGCAAGCTGCGGACTGAACTCTACAAGACCTTGCGGCCTCTCGTCGGAACGGCAAAGATGATTGATGTGGCGAATCGTTTGCTGAGGCTTCAGAGGATATGAAAGCTGCTGCCGCTAAGATGACCGTGCCATCTGTGCCCACCGGGATTTGGTCTGGGGGTTCTGTTCTAGTCCTCGAATCTCGTTCCCCTCGAACACGAAATCCACCTGCCGCAATCCGCGCTTGGGAGTACTCCGAACAGGGTAACGCTCCGACCCTAGCTCAACGGCCTTGGCGTTCTCCACGAGGGCTTGCCGCCAAACCTCGATGAGTGCCTGCTCGAAGGAGAGTTTCATCATCGCAGTCGCTTGTCTGGCCGAGGCAGCTACTCCGGGCCATGCTCGGCATTTTCCATTACGGCACCGTGAATGCTGGCGTATACGTGAAATGCTTGAATGGATTCCTCTTTCGAGATGTGGCGGAAGAACCTGACTGTATCGCCATAGCGGCGAGGAACCTCGAACACACCATGACGCCACAAATGGGCCTTTCCCCACTTTGATTCGACAGCACCTTGAGCCACTTTGCCCGCGTGTTCGATCCGCGAACCGAAGTACAACACGTGATCCCCATCTTTCGCATTCTCGATGGAAACTTCCTCAAGGCATTCATCGACGAGGTACTGAATGAAGTCGCGGCCTAGGGAGATGTGCCAATTTTTATCCAAGATGCTGTTTACAGACTCGACGCCTACTAGGCCAAACGAATGCTGATAACAAGTAGAGCAGGATTCACCCGGTTTCGTTTCGCGGACAAGCAAGATAGAAGCACCGTACTTCGATGCCAAACTCATGATTAAAACGACCTGTTCGCCTAGATGCTCGTCAGAATCCGCGTATTCCTCGATTATTTTGTCGAGTTCCTCGCGGAGAGGCCCATTGTTTGCTCCCCATCCCAGTGGCATGGTTGAACCGATCACCCAAGCGAGAGTCATTGCGGTGGCGTTGCACGGAACGCCGAACTAACCCTTGATTCGGATTACGCCGACCCCAATGGTCTTGCGCTCGCGCTCCGAATATTTCAGCCGTGCCTTTTCTGCTTGCTCCTTCTTCTTGAGGGGCTTCGACAGTGGCGTGAACTCGCCGTTGATGTACTTGAAGAGCAGCCATCGCTCGACGATGTTGGGCATGAGAGTTTATAGCACAGGCTGATCCTGCCTGCGGAACGTGCGCTTGGAAGGTCAGTCCCGTTTAGCTCGAATTTAGCTCGAAAAGATTGGCGATTGGAGGGAAATAGGGAGACTGGAGAGACTACAGCGGAAGAAACGAAAACAGCTAAGTCACTGAGCCTTCAAGATTTTCCAATGATATTGGAAAAAATAAGTTGACATGGCGGAGAGGGGGGGATTCAACTCACGCCTAGACCGATCAAGGACTTGCACTGATTTTCCAGAGACTTCCGAAAGGGTACTAGCTGTTTTCCCATCGAAAAAGCGAAATCTTTATATCACCGTTCTGTAGCTTTCTTGTAGCTTTTTGTAGCTTACTGGGAGCCCGCGTTGCCGAGAGCTTGATGAATGCGGCTCGATAAGGCGAACCGCGTGTGCATGGGGTCTGCGCCGCCGCAGGCGGCGGTTTGCTAATTCACTCTGACCCGTTCGCACTGATCGATTCTCATTTGTTTTGTTCGCGTTAGAAGCTCCTCAGTTGCACCAAAACACCTCATTTGCAGGCTAGTGCTTACCAAGTGCCTACCAGAATTTGAGCAATTTGGCGGCGGCTTCCAATGGCTTACAGTTGGACCGGCTTCCCTACTTGGTGCAAACAACTCTGTTTGAGAGCATTCGTGCTGTGCTACTGACGATTGTCCTTTTGTTGTTCAAAGCCAGCGGCATCATTTTGTCGAGGATTGCGCGTCTATGCTACAACAGCCGAACATGAGCGGCGGCGCATTTTCAGTGGTACATGGGCACGGGCTTGCCTTCGATTTGGAGCATGGCTTCGTGGGCGGGCGCGGTGAGCCGTACGCGATGGGAGATTTCTTCGAGCGTGGGCAACGCTTCCTTGGCGTCCGGGCCGATGTTGCCGAGAGCATAGATGGCGCTGTCAAAGACGTAGTTCGGGCCCGGATCGGTTTTCAGGCGTTCGATCAATGCGGTGACCGCAGCGCGGCTGCCGGGACCGATCGCTCCGAGGGCGTCCGCTGCGCCGGCGCGTACGTAAGGAACGGAATCCCTGAGAGCGCGCGTGAGTTCGGGAACGGCGCCCGAGGATTTTGGGCCGATGGATTTTAGCGCCAACGCGGCTTGGCAACGAACGCGCGGCGCGGAATCAGCGAGCAGCTTCGCCAGCTCCGGCACCGATCGGACGGCGGGTGGGCCAATCTGTGCAAGCGCATTGGCGGCAGCGCCGCGAGTTTCGGGATCGCCATCCGAGAGCGCCGCCATCAAGGGTTCGACCGCGGGAGCCGCGCTCGCGCCGAAGCTTCCGATGGCGCGGAGCAGGTCCGGCCGGTCTCCGCCGGCTGCGGATTTGAGGTGCTCGACGTAGAAAGAAAGCGCGCGGCCGCGATAGATCGGATCATCCGAAGATACGGCGGGCTTCGGAGCGGATGCTTCCTCTCTGGGCGATGCCGGCGCCTGCAGCACGCGCTCCAGATCCACTTCCTGAATTCCAAAATTGTATCCAGCGGAGCGCGGATCTTTTCCGTTACAGACAAACGTCAGCGTGTGGCGGCCTTTGGTGAGCTGGAACATTCCGAGGGCGCGGTCCCTCGAGACGTAAACTTCAGGAAGATAGTTGTAGAAGACCTCGGGGCCGGGGAATGGAATCTCGGAAGTCGCAGCTTGGCGCGTATCGAGATTCGTGGGCTGGCCGTCGAGGAGCGCATAATAGTCGCCGTAGTCCGGGGCTTGCGCCAGCATGGCGATCATTTCGTATTGGCCGGCTTCGGCGATATCGATCGGAATGTTGATTTTTGCTCCAGCGCCTTTGGCTTCGAAAAACAACAGGTCTTTCGACCAATCCACTTCGCGTTGCACGGACGCTGTTCCGTTTTCGGCGGCTACGCCGGCAAGCGAATCCTCAACCGCCACTTGCGTGGCATTTCCAAAAGGCAGCCGCGCGGCACCATAGGGCACTTCAGGCAAGTCTTCTTGCACGCCCTTTTGGTACCAGAACGCCACACTCGAAAAATAGTCCGGGCGCTCTTCAAACGCGGAGCGCACCGAGCCGTCTTCGTTGGCGGTCCAACCGGCGTGCTCGATTTCCGCGCGAAGCGAAGTTTTGAACGCGACCGGATCAGGGACGTGCCAGCGGTAAGCGCTCAGCCGCGAGCCGAGCCGCTCGCCCTCCGCCATGGGCGTGCCGGCCCAGGGGCCGTCGGAGTCGCGCAAGCCCCAGGCGTCGTTGAAGTAGTCCTCGGAACCGGTACCGTAAATCTGCGGCTGCTTTGCGCCGTCGATATAGAAAAGATCGTCGCCTTCGCCGAACCAGGAAAGTTGCGTTTGCACCACGCCCATCACTGTGCCCACGTAGTGGCCCGTTCCTGTGATGTTGAGGAATTCATAGTGGCGCCCGGCACGCGCGGGCCGCTCCTGGCGGTAATAAGCATGAAAGTAACCGATGTCCACCGGCAGTGACGCGTACTTTCTATAGTCCACGTGGTAGTAAAACATCGGAACGATGCGCTCGCCCTCGTTGGTGACGGTGATGAGGCAGGACTTGCGAAACGGCATCGGCCAATAGCTGTTGCGCGCGCGGCCGAGCGAGCTGTCGTGAATCAGGATGGAATTCAGGTTGCGCTCGGAGCCGTGAGCCACGCCAAAAAAATCGCCGAGCGGTGTATCGACGCTGGGCGTTTTGTGCCCGTCGTAATAAACACGCAGGCGCAGCAGGCGCGGCCAGCCAAACTCGTTGTTCGCGATGGTCGCCCAGATGTGTGTGATCATTCCGGCGCCGGACACCTCGGCCATCACCAGCGTCTCGCCGGGCAGAATTCGCTTGCTGTCGTCGTTGCTGGCGACGTAGCGATTTTGGCTGGAGGCGCGATGGCTCGAGTAACTCTTGAGCCGCGCGAGGCCGAGGCCGTCCAGGAAATCATCTGGCGCACCCTGCCCGTGGCTTGTTGTTGCGGCGGCAAGCACAAGTAGCCCGCTGCGAAATAGTTTCGTGAAAGCCTTCATGAAGTCTTGCCTCCGTGAAACCCCACAACTTACCATTCGAGGAGGTCTCTGCTCTAGCTAAATGGACCTTGGCGGGCAGAGCCTAACACTTGAATCCAAGACTTGAGAGACGCAGCGGGCGAACCCCCTCCGCAGTGGAATTTTCCCTTTCAGCATGGATCCGACATTGAAGCCACCGCTCCGCTCTGTTAGCCTTGCAGCAAAGGAAACTCGCAAGCATGGCTCAAATCACCTCGTTTCCTCTCTCCGCCGCGAGTGCGGCCCAGTCTCCAGCTAGCGTCGCCGCTGTCCGATGGTACGTGTGGTCAGCAGTTCTCGCCGTCACGTCCACAGTTTTCGGCCTCTACTGGGATATTTCCTGGCACATCGGTATCGGGCGCGACACCTTCTGGACGCCTGCTCACCTTGCGATTCAATTTGGTGCTGTCCTGACGGGCCTCTCCTGCGGATACCTCATTCTCCACACTACTTTCGCCGGCGACCTCGACGAAAAAGCGGCGTCCGTGCGCGTGCTTGGGTTCCGTGGTCCTCTTGGGGCGTTCATCGCCGCCTGGGGTGGCTTTTGCATGATCACGTCGGCTCCATTCGACAATTGGTGGCACGATTCCTTTGGTCTTGACATCAAAATCCTAAGCCCGCCTCACGTTTTGCTCATCCTCGGCATCTTCATGATGGGCGTCGGCGGACTCATGCTTCTCGTCGGACAGCTGAATCTCTCCTCGGGAGCTGCTAGGACAAAACTCGATTGGCTTCTCCTTTTTGTTGGCTTTCTTCTTCTCTCCTTGCTGATCATGCTCGCCTATGAATATGTTGGCGACCAGACTCTCATGCACAGCGCCATTTTTTATCGCGCCTTGGGCCTCGTGGCTCCCATCGTCCTCGTCGCCATGGCTCGCGCGTCCGAGAACAGCTGGGCGGCGACGATCGTCGCGGTCATGTACACTGCCTGTTGGATTCTTGCGGAGTGGATTTTTCCCCTCTTCCCGGCACAAGCCAAACTCGGTCCGGTGTTCACTCCGGTCACTCACATGATTCCGCTGGGCTTCCCAATCATGCTAATTCCTGGCGCTTTCGCAGTGGATCTGGTGCTGCATCGCCTTGCCCAGCGTCCTAAGTTTTTCCAAGGTGCACTCTGCGGCTCTGGGTTCCTCCTTCTATCGGTTGCTGCCAACTGGCCTTTTGGCAGCTTCCTAATCTCAGCATCCTCGCGTAACTGGGTCTTTGGCACCGCCTACTTCGGCTACAATGTGCCTCCCTCGGACTACCACCTCGCTTATGAATTCTCTGCGTACGAGAAAACCCGCCCGGAGTTTTGGATTGGCATGGCCATCGCGCTTGTTGCCACCATCATTTCCGCGCGCGTAGGTCTCTTGTGGGGCGATTGGATGCGCAGGGTCAACCGGTAAGAGCGGGCAGAAGTCTTGAACCGTAAATTCATCCGCGTCGTTTGCTTTTTCGGAGCGCTGACTGCTTCTTCGGCGGCCTTGGCTCACGTCGGAAGTCCAGACGTCTATCTTGAAGCTAACGCAGGCCCCTATCACCTGTTGATCACCGTCAACCCACCCGCTATGGTTCCCGGTGTTGCCCAGGTTTCCGTCCGCGTCCTTTCCGGCAATGTCAGCAGCCTTAGTCTCGTCCCGGTCTACTTCGGTGCAAAGGATCAGGGCCTCTCTCCTGCGCCCGACGCCATGCAGTCTGTTCCTGGTGCTCCGCAGTATTACACCGGCAAAGTCTGGCTTATGGCGTCTGGTTCGTGGGAGGTACGTATCAAGGCAGAAGGTTCCCAGGGACCAGCGCAGCTCGCTGTTCCGGTCCCCGCTTTTGCAAGGCGCACTCTGCCCATGCAGAGAAGTCTCGACGTTCTACTCTTCGCTCTCATGCTCTTTCTTTCCGTCGGCGTCGTTGCCATAGCTGGCGCTGCAGCGCGCGAAGGTGTGCTCAAGCCCGGAGAGAATCCCTCGCTCTCTCAAAAGCGGCGGGGCCGTCTCGCTGCCGCGCTGGCCGCGCTTGTCGTCGTTAGCATCTTGGCGCTCGGCAACTGGTGGTGGAACCTCGAAGCCCGTGATTTGAAGCAGCGAATGCTCTACACCGCCCCGCCGCTGACTGCTTCTCTGGAGGCCACCAACCAGCTCATACTGCGCATCGGTGATAATTCCTGGCACCGCATCCGTGAAAACGACTGGTCCATGAACCTCATTCCTGACCATGGCCATCTCGTTCACACTTTCCTTCTTCGCGTTCCCGCTTTGGACCGCTTCTACCATCTCCATCCGGAGCGCGTAGCTGACGGATCGTTCCACACGCCGCTTCCGACGCTGCCAGCCGGTCGTTACTATATTTTCGCCGACATTGTTCGAGGCTCGGGTTTCCCGGAAACAGCGGTCACGGAAATCAGGCTACCCGACGTTTCTGGCCAGCCTTTTGCCGGCGACGATTCCGGAATCACGGCTCCCGCCTTCTCTGCGCAGGCCAGCTCGATTGATTCTGGCTCTCAATCCGCCGCGATTTCACTGCTCTCGGACTCCACTCACATGGTTTTTCTCGAAGGTTCAGGGAACCTAAGAGCTGGCCAGCTCACCTGGCTTCGCTTCCGCGTGGAAGACTCGAACGGCAATCCGGTCACTGATCTAGAACCATATATGGGCATGGCAGGCCATGCAGAATTTGTGCGCTCCGATCTCTCCGTTTTTGCCCACATCCACCCGGTTGGTTCCGTTCCCATGGCCTCGCTCGCCATCGTTCAGCAACACGCTGCTGCGTCCAGCAGTCACGGCTCGCCGGCGCAATCGGCCGATCAAACCAGTATGCCGGGCATGGCCATGCAGTTGGCGCCTTCCGTCAGTCAACTCTCTGAGCATTCCGGCACCGTACCAGCCGTAGTCTCTTTTCCTTATGCCTTCCCCCAGCCCGGCGACTATCGTCTTTTCATTCAAACCAGGCGCCGCGGCCAGATACAAACCGGCGTTTTCGACGTTCACGTGTCTGGCTGACGCACTCAGCCGTGTTGTGTCACAAGACAGCAGTGAGAGCTGCCTGACGTTGCCCACAAACAATCTGTTTTCCAAACCCCACGCGAGGCCTCCACGTTCTCGTAAGAATGAGTGGGTTACGTGTGCGGGTCCTGATAAACGCGGTTGCCGTCCATATGGGTCCTGGTACGAACCTTTCCGGTAACCCGACCAATCGTCCGCTGAGAAACCGAGGGCCAACCCGAACCTGTTCCCCTAGGCTACCTCGGAGCTAATGAAGCTTCGCGTGCTCCGCCTTGGCAGCGATGAGAACAGGGATGTCGGGGTCAGCGTCTTTCCATAGCGCGAGGAAATCCTGATAGGCTGCCTTGGTCTTGGCGGTGTCACCTTGCATGGCGTAGGCGCGGCCCAGGCCGAGATGGGCCAGTGCCCCGATGGGATCCAGCCCGACAAGACCGCGAAGATCGAGAACCTTCTGAAACTCGGCTGCCGCTTCCGCATACCGGTGCGACGCAAGCAAAGCCTGGCCGCGCACATAGGCCGAGTGCAGACCGCCAAGATAAAAATGACTGAAGTTGAGGCCGTTCACCGCCAGCTCATAGGGCAGAGCGATTTGCAGCTGCTCCACGCTGTCTGTGGGCTTCCCGCGCTCCAGTGCTGATAACGCGCGAAGAACCGGTTCGTAAGCAAATTTGGCGAACGTATCTTCCGGAAAGCGCTCTTCCAGATCATCAGCAAGCGGTTGCGATCGCGAGGAGTCTCTCGAAAGAGCCAAGGCAAGGCCGGCGGCGTATTCGACATCCCGGCCGTTCGAAAGCGCCAGCGCCGCTGTGGCGTTTCTTTTCCATTCGGCAGTGTTCCCGCAAACGGCTTCCCACACCGCTCGTGCGGCTTGGTAGCTCACTGCCACCTCGCGTTCCCCGTCTTGCCGGGCAAGTTTTAGCCGGCCGGAACGAGCCAGAGCGAGAGCCTCCGCGTTCACCAACGAGTGTTGCGCTCCATGCTTGCCCTTCACCCAAGCCACTATCTGGTCCATCTGGTCTCTGTCACCATTGAGCGCCGCGATGTTATATCGCAGTTCCAGAAGATAAGGCTCCTCCACCTTGCGTTGGGCGGCTTGCTCAAGAATGTTCTCGGCTTCTGCGAAGCGGTCGAGGGAAAAATAGTTGGACGCAAGGCTGGCGTACCCAAACAAAATGTCGGGATGGACCGCGATTTCTTTTTGGGCCGTTTCGATCGCCCTTTCGAATCGACCGGTCCCCTGGGTGGCAAGGCCCCCTAACAAATCCTGGGGAGTTGGAGGATCTCCGACTCGAGGATAGGCCTGAAACCACAACTCGAGGGTTTGGTACGCCTTTTCCAGGTTGCCTGTCACCTGCCGGTCGTAGAGAAAGTTGATAAAAAATCTCTCCCGGTCGCTGACTCGAACCCGCAGTTGCCAGGCTTTCGATGATGCCAGCAAAACTTCTTATACGCACGAGATGGGAACCGTGGAGAAATCGAGGCTGTTATTTCGGGTGACCATCGCTAATCGCGGCGCCCAATAAGCCATGAAATGGCAAATGGCCGGTTTTCACGCCGTTGACACAACCTCCGACCACCAGCAGAAGCAAGTTCCGGGTCGATGACGTAAGCACAATGCAAATTGAAGTATGTCGTTCCTCGTAACGGTGGGATAGACTTGGTTACTTGCAAACGGCTCCAGATGTGCGCATTCGCGGAAACAACCAAATCGGCGGATTCGAGTTCCAAGCACATAGCTTGACGGGATAACACTCAAACGCTTCTAGAGTAATAAGTCATAAGGGGTTATGGGCCAAATTTCCCAAAACCGCGGCAAGCCAAAGACCCTTCCCCCTCGTATTGTTTCCGTATTGGTTCTAGTGGCTATCCCCTTTCTTTTTCTACACTTCCGCCAAGGACGACCTTTGGCGGACCGCACGGATTCCTTAGCCAAAGTCGAACGAAAGAGCCTTTCGCAAGCATTGCGGCTCAATGGAACGACGCAGGCTTCGCGTTCTTTTATCGTGCTTGCTCCGCGACTTGAAGGCGCGCAGGTCGGCTCAATGGTCGTTACCAGACTGGTTCCAGCTGGTACGCACGTAAAGAACGGCGACTTGCTGGTCGAATTCGATCCCCAGGCGCAGACGAAAGACTACCTCGACAAGAAGAGCACCTACGACAACCTGGTTAGCCAGGTGGCCCAGAAGCAGACCGACGAGGAGATCGCCAGAGCCAAAGACGATACTGCGATGAAGCAAGCCGAGGATGAATTGAAACGGGCGCAGCTCGAGATCCAGAGAAACGAAGTGGTTTCGCGTATCGACGCCGAAAAGAATCAGGAAGCTGTGGATGAGGGACAGGCCACTCAGAAGCAGCTTAAGGAAACGTATCAGTTAAAGCGCGCCGCGGCAGTAGCGGCAATCAAGATTCTCGAGATTCAGCGAGATCGCGCGAAGGAAGCGATGCGCTACGCTTTGGCCAACGCGGCGAAGATGTCTGTGCACTCTCCCATGGCGGGAGTCGTGGTCTACAACACCATTTGGCTTGGCGGGCGGATGGGCACGGTGCAGCAAGGAGATCAGGTGCGGCCAGGGGTACCGTTCCTTCAGGTAGTCGATCCGTCAAAGATGGAAGTGCGCGTGGAGTTGAATCAAGTGGACCTTTTGAAAGTGCATCCGGGACAGAAAGCGGAAATGCGTTTGGATGCTTATCCGGGGATGATGCTTCCGGCCGTCCTCGATGAGCTCTCGCCTCTTGGCCACACGGGGCAGTTTACGGTGATGGTGCGGTCGTTCACGGCGCGTTTCCTGGTCCAAGGAAACGACCCCAGACTTTTGCCCGATCTCTCGGCAGCCATGGACCTGGACCTTGGGACGGACACGAATGTGCTGGTGGTTCCGTATCAAAGCATCGGGACAGAATCGGGATATTCGTTTGTGTGGCTGAAAAATTCGAGTGGTTTTGAGAAGCGCACCGTGAAAATTGGTCGGCGCAATGATTTGAACGCCGTTGTGGAGTCTGGACTGGCAGAGGGCGATGTGATCCGACGTGACGCTGGCGAAGATTCTGGAGCAGCGGAGCGGCCGTGAACGGCGGAAACCACAAGTGGGAATCAAAAAAGAAAGTGCTAGGTAGCGCTGCCATTCTAGTTGTTGGCGGACTAGTGTTTGGGGCCTTCCGGCTGGCCAATTCGGCTGTGAATTTTCCGATGGCGGATGTGAAACGCAAGGAATTCGTGGACTACCTGGAAATTAAGGGCGAGGTCAAAGCCATTCGCTCGGCAGTGATTGCGGCGCCTTACGGGGCGGGAGACCTGCAGATCCTGAGGCTTGTCGACAATGCAGCGAAAGTGAAGAAGGGCGATTTTCTGGTGGAGTTTGACGCGACTACAGTGAAGCAGAAGCTGGCGGAAGATCAGTCCGCCGTCAAATCCGCGGAAGCGGAAATCCAGCAATCGCGCGCGGCTTCTCGATTGAAGGAAGAGCAGGACGTGACCGACGCCATGACCGCGAAATATGACACCGAGAAGGCGCGCATGGATGCCAGCAAACAGGAAATACTCTCGGTTATTGAAGGCGAACAAGCGAAACTGAAACTCGCGGATGCGGAACAAAAACAGAAGGAAACCGAAGCAAAGCTGAAAGCGGATCGCGCGGCGGCGTCTTCCGATCTTGCGAGCAAAAAGCAGAAGCACGACCAAGCTGCTTTCCAAGTGGAGCTCGACCAACGAGCCTTAGAGTCTCTCACTCTGCGGGCTCCACTGGATGGCGTCGTGGCGCTGCAAAATCATTGGCAACCACAGGGCAGTCCGACTACTTTCAAACCCGGCGACCGGGCGTGGCCTGGCGCGGCGATTGCCGAGCTTCCCGATGGCTCCGCGCTGAAGATTGCGGCACGCGTGGAAGAGGCGGAGAGAGGCCAACTGAAAGTCGGCCAATCCGCAACGGTGCGGCTGGATGCCCTTCCGGATCGCAGCTTCGACGGGCATGTGGACACGATCAGTCCTACGGCCAGTCTGGATTTCGGCGCGGGTTGGCCCGTGCCGCGCAATTTTGCGGTAGAACTCGGCTTGGCAGGGAGCGATGCGCGCCTCACGCCTGGAATGGGAGCAACCGTGCGTATCGCAGTGGCTCGCGTTCCCGATGGAATTGTAATCCCGACAAACGCCCTTTTCAGAAAAGCAGGCCGGACCGTGGCCTACGTGCGGCAGGGATCGAAATTCGAAGAAACGCTGGTGGAAGTGTCGCGCCAGAGCGGCGATGAGGCTTTGATCGCGAAGGGACTGCAACCAGGCGAACAGCTAGCCCTCAAGGATCCAACGCTTGCAAAGTAGAGACATCATGCTGAGCAAGGGAAGAACGCGTTCGACGGCATTTCTCCTGGCTCTGATGTTAGGTGGGAGCGGCATTGCCTGCCGTCAGACCACGGTGATGGCTGGCGATGCGGAGATTCCGACAGCCACGGTCAAGGAAGTTGACCTCCAACTCAAGGTGTTCACGAAGGGCGCGTTGCATACCGAACAATCGAGAGGCATTTCGGCGCCGCCCATCGCCGGAGGGACGTTGCAGATCATCCAGTTGGCAGCGGCAGGAGCGCAGGTGCATGCGGGAGACGTTGTGCTGGAGTTTGACCCCAGCCAGCAAGAATACAATTTGGCGCAAAACCGCAGCGACCTTGAGCAAGCAGACCAGGAGATCATCAAAGCCAAAGCAGATGCGGCAGTGCAGACGGCAGAAGACCAGACCGCTCTCCTGAAAGCAAAATATGCGGTGCGCAAAGCGGAACTTGAGGTCAGCAAGAACGAAATTTTGAGCCAGATTGACGGACAGAAAAACATCCTCGCGCTGGAAGAGGCCAAGCGCGCTCTGACGCAGCTCGAACAAGACATCCGTTCACATGGCGCGTCCAATGATGCGGCGCTCGCGATCAGCCAGGAGAAGCATCACAAGGCGCGTCTGGAAATGGATCAAGCAGAGTTAAACATTAAGAACATGAAGATAACTTCTTCCATCGATGGGCTCATGGTTATCCACGGCAACCGCGATTCCACCGGAGGATTCTTCATGGATGGCATGACGCTTCCGGATTACCATGTCGGAGACCAGGTAAATCCTGGCAGCTCGATTGCGGAAGTGATCGACAGCTCTCACCTGGAGATTTCCGCGCAGGTCGGCGAAACGGACCGCACGAATCTCAAGACCGGACAATCCGTGGAGATAAAGGTAGATGCGCTTCCCGGCGAGTCCTTCACCGGGAAAGTGCGAACGGTGGGCGGCGCCACGGCCCGCGAATTCTGGGACGACAACGCGAAGCACAAGTTCGACGTGGCCATCCAACTGGACCGCGCCGATCCGCGTCTGCGTCCGGGCTTCGAGGCGCAACTGAGCATTCTTGGCGATCACCTCACGCGCGCCGTGTCTCTTCCCGCCGAAGCGGTCTTCGAGCATGAAGGGAAGAAGATTGTGTACTGCGAGCGCGGCCGGGGATTCGAAGTGCAAGAAGTCAAAGTCCGTGCATTGAGCGAAGGGCGGGCGATTCTGGAAGGGATTCCAGTCGGAACGGTTGTCGCGCTGGTGAATCCTGACAAGAAACGCTCCGGGAAACCTAAAGAGGGCGGCAGCGCAACTCCCAGCCTGGGTGCGAGTTCCAATTGAGACGAATGGGCCGGCGATGAAACGAAGTTCGATAGCTCAGCCGAAATCCCTGGAACAATGGCTGCCCGATTTGGCTTTTGGCTTGGAAAACCTGGCTAGCCATAAGCTGCGCTCCTTGCTGACGATGCTGGGAATGATTTTCGGCGTCGCGGCGGTTGTAGCGATGCTCTCGATCGGTGCGGGCGCCCAACAGAAGGTGATGGCGTTCATCGAGCAGCTCGGCGTGCGCAATCTGATCGTGGAAGCCAAGGAAGCGCGCAACGAGCAGGAACTCCAGAAAGTCCGGAAAAATTCGCCGGGCCTCACGCTCAACGACTACCAGATCATTCGCCAGAATATGCCGAGCATTCAGGAAGCGACCCCTCGCAAACGCTTCACACCGACGAAAATTCTTCCGAAGCCCCAGCAGGATACTCCCGTCGTTTACGGAGTCGAGCCGAGCTACTTGGAGATCGGCCATCTACGCGTGACCGAGGGACGCTTCTTCGACGCTTCCGACAACGCCGCCGCCGCACCAGTGTGTGTGCTGGGTGCCGCCGCGAAAGACAGCTTGTTTGGCGCGTCTCAGGCAGTGGGAGAATACATAAAGCTCAACGAAATGTGGTGCCACGTGATTGGAATCGCCGGGCCGCAACTCGCTCCCGAATCCGATGTCTCCGGCGTTCGCACAGAGGACATGAACAATCTGGTGTACGCTCCATTAAACTCCGTCCTCTACCGGCTGGAAGATTCGCAGAGCTGGTTGAAAGACGAAATTGACGGACTGTACCTGCATCTCGCATCGACGGACACCAGCGTCACGGATGCGGAAGTGGTGCGCGGTATTCTTGACTCTTCGCATCACGATGCGGGCGACTTCAGTGTGATCGTGCCCGCTGAGCTGCTGGCGCAACAGAAAAGAACTGAGCAGCTCTTCAACACCGTGATGGTGGCCATCGCGTCGATTTCCCTTTTGGTGGGCGGAATCGGAATCATGAACATCATGCTGGCCGCCATTCTCGAACGCACACGCGAAATCGGAGTACGCCGGGCCATCGGGGCGAGGCGCTGGGACATCATTCGTCAATTCGTGATCGAGGCGACACTCATTTCCTTCGCGGGCGGTCTCCTGGGCGTGGTCGTGGGATTCGCCATGTCGCAACTTATTGCCTGGCTGGCCGGATGGTCTACCGTGGTTACTATCAGTTCGATTCTCCTGGCTTTCGTCGTATCTATTTCCGTGGGATTAATTTTCGGGATCTATCCAGCAGTGAAGGCAGCGCGGCTCGATCCCGTCGAGGCCATTCGGTACGAATAGAAGCGGTTTACGTTCAGATGATCCTGTCGGGGGTGATCATGAAAGTGGTGCGCTTTTTTTGCGTAACGATCTCATTGGTTGCATTGATTCCGGTGAGTGGCGTTTCGGCGCGTGCGCAGAACTCCTCACCTATGGAAAGGTACCTGGGATTCAGCGGCAAGCAAAAGCCAGCAGCACCACTGCTTGCGCCGCAGGATTTGAAGGACCACGTTGTCAACGGAAAGCTAGTCCTTTCCCTCGACGACTGCATTCGTCTGGCTCTTTCGAATAACACCGACATCCATCTGGACCACTACCAGATTGACACCGCAGAGAACAATCTTCAGCGCGTCTACGCGCCGTTTGATCCGCTGCTAACATCGAGTTTCACGGATCAACGGGCCAAGTCACCGACGTCGACGCAACTCTCAGGCGCGTCCATCCTCAATGTGTTGACCCAGGAAACGCAGATTGGTTACTCGCAAACTTTTCAAACGGGTACGAATTTTCAGGGTTCGTTCATCGCGGACAAAAGTTCGACCAATAGCTCATTCAATACTCTGAACCCTGCCACCGCGACGACGTTGCAATTCACCTTGACGCAGCCGCTTTTGCGAAACCGCGGGCTCTTTCCAAACCGCGCGCCGATCATGATCGCGCAGCGCAACCTGAAACAGGCTCGCGCTTCTTTCCTCGGAGAGGTGAGCGATATCATCCAGCAGATTGTTGGCAATTATTGGAATGTCGTGCTGGCTCGAGAGGTTCTCGCGGTGCAGCAAAAATCGCTGGATGAGGCGCAGAAGAGTTACGACCACGATAAAAAGTCGCTGAGCCTGGGAGCTTTGCCTCCGCTGGATATCTATCGCTCTGAATCGCAGGTTGCATCTAGGCGTGTGGGAGTGATTCAAGCGGAATACGCCGTCAAGCAGGCCGAGGATCAATTCCGCCAGGGCATCGCCGCAGATATCGACCCCGCCACTCGCGTGCTTGATCTCGATTTGACGGATCGCCCAGAGCCCGTGGGCGAACTTCTCAACATAGACATCCCGACGGCACTCGCGCGTGCTATTGCGAATCGCCCAGAGCGTGAAGCGGTCCATCAACAGCTCGCCATCGATGAACTGAGCATTCGCCTTGCTCACAACAATCTCAAGCCGGACCTCGAACTCTCCGGGTTCTACTTGGGGAACGGACTAAATGGCTACCAAGCTGGCGTCGTAAATACAGGAATAGGCACGAGCTTGAGCCAGTCTTTCCGTTTTGCCTTTCCCGCCTACGGCGCAACGCTTTCGCTTTCGCTGCCGATAAGAAATCACGGTGCGGAGGCAAATCTAGCCGATACCTTGGTGAGCCGGCGTCACGACCAATATCAAGAGAGAGAGACGAATCAGAGCATCTCCCTGGACGTTACGACGGCCGTGCACGCGCTCGAAGCCGCCAAGCTGGGGATGGAAGCTGCCAAAGTAGCCGTGGATCTTGCGAAGGAGACGCTCCACGCCGACGAACGAAAGTACGAATTGGGAACGGAACAAATCTTCTTCGTCCTTGACGCGCAAACACAACTCGCCCAAGCGGAGCTGAACCTGATCCAGTCCCAGGTGAATTTCCAGCTGGCCGTTACGCAGGTGGATCACGCGACTGGGGACCTACTCGAGCATCATCACGTGCAAATCGTGGAACCAGCGAAATAGAGTCTTTGGTCGCGGAGATTGGACAGGCGCGATACCTGGTCAAATGCTATAAGTTTTGAAGGCGTCGCAATGCCTGCTTCTCAGCTACTACGCCACACAATTCAACACCGTCGAGCTGGCCTACACGTTCTATCGAACGCCGTCCGCTTCTACCGTGGAAGGCCGGAAAATGAACTTGCGGCCGTTGATTCCGAGAGGTTATTTCAAGCAACGACAGAAACAGTCTGAATTCGTAAAGCTCGAGGATTAGTCAGAAAAACTGGTTAGTGCTTCGACTGAAGCGGGACCAGGAGGAGATTTTCTGCAACCCCCGTCAGTCCGTATTCTCGTGGTAGATGATTTCGAACCCTGGCGTCGGTTCGCCTGTTTAACGCTTCGTAAGAAGCCAGGATTACAGGTCGTCGGCGAGGCTTCAAACGGATTAGAAGCATTTCAGAAAGCAGTGGAACTGGAGCCGGATTTAATTCTATTAGGTGTCGGGGTCTCATCGCGAAACGGAATCGAAGCCGCCCGGCGAATTCGTGAAATGGTTCCGGAAGCTAAAATAATCTTCTTGATCGAGGAATCTTCGGTTGACATAGTGCAGGAAGCTATGAGCATTGGCGCATCTGGCTACGTTTTCAAAACAATGGCTGCAAGCGGTCTGATCACTGCGGTGGAAACAGTCCTGTCTGGATTGAAGTTTGTCAGTATCTGAAGGCCAAACTGCAATTCCGCTGTCCCGGTCACAGGGCGACTCTCCCCACATTCTGATAGGAATGCCAGAACACAGCTATGCCGTCCAAGTGGATTTGAAGTTTCCGATTACGCGGGTGGTCTCAATGGGTCGACGCAACACTAAGCTCAAAGTCTAACTGCTGGAGTCTCAAAGGCTAAAATCGCTTACAAGTGTCGAATCAAACGGAACACTGCCCTGGCTAGGTTCTGATTGAGTAAAGCCCGACAGATCGGTTCTATCGGGGAAGTGCTGTTGGATCGGGCTATTAAAAAGTGTTACGTCGACCGGTTGAGCTGGCAGCGGTCACCGGAAAAGTCAAAATGGCCCCAAAACCACTTCTGCGGTAAGCCGTTACCGGAGTAGTGAAATCGTCCACTAAGGACTCGAAGCACAAATCGATGTTGGTATGGAATCTCTAGCAGAAAGGCTTAGCCAGATTCGCAAGCCGCTATTGGGCGCAGAACAATGTGGTCAGCTACTTCCCGAAGAAAGCCAGTGAGCGCTAGTTAGACGGCGTCGCAGGCGGATTCGACGGCGGGGTCGAGTTGTCAGGCTCCAGCGGTTCACCGCAAGGGCCGGTGGTGCGGGCCGGATGTGTCCCGCCATTCGAGGTGGCTTGCTCCTGCTGACACTTCTTGAGCGCCTCATTTTGCTCCGGCGTGATCAAACCCTCGGCTTGCTGTGTGGCATCCTTGTGAATCTGCTGGATTTGTTCCTTCTTTTGTTGGGGTGTTAACGAGTCGTCCTTGCAGACGCTCTGCATCTTCGTCTTCGCTCCTTCCATGATGGCTTTGCGTTGCTCCATCACGGACGGAGAGATACCCACCTGCTTCCAGCACGCAATGTGTCCCGGCGTTCGCGAACCGGATTGCGCAGGCTTGGACTGCTGGCCCGCCACAGCCGCCCCGGCCAGGGCAACACAGAGCAACATAAAAGAAAAGCGAATCCTCGGATTGTCCATCACATACTCCGTGCTGCAATCGTCGCAGTTAACCGCCCGACTCAGCGGCGAAATGACAACGTACACCCGTGCTGATCACCCGGCAATTGGCCATATGACCCATTGTGTACAGAGGATTACCGGAGATCTACCTTTCAGCTTCATTGGGGCTTAATAAGCGAAGTTTGGAATTCTTGGGTGTAAGAGCGTTCACTTCGTCGAATCCAAGCACGGCAGCGCAGCGATCTTCGCATCCGGCGTCTCGAAGCTCCTGGTTCCGCTCCGGTCTTTCATGGACAGAAACACCCAATCGCTCTTTGTCTCTGCCGTTCTGCTGAACTCAAACACGATTTTTTCGTTCTCTCCGCCTTGATAGCTCATCGTCCGTAGCATCACGGGATACATTTCTTTCGTCACGTCTTCGGCCGGTGGGCCGCACCGCGCGATCAAGTTTTCCGGCATCACATCTAGTGCCGCTCGTTCCTGCCGCGTCTCCCGTGCGTTTCTGGCGCGCTCAGATATACGTGACACTACCGTGACCACCGCTATCATTACGAACACGGCTCCAGCAACAATCAACCACACATGCTTCGTGCGTTTCAGGAACTCCCCAAACTCCACCATCGTCCCAGCCGCGCCGGTCTGACTGATCTCCGGCGCAACCACTTTTCGCGCCGTTTGCGTTTGCTTCGAGGCGTTGATTCCCGTACCCGAAGACTCCTTAACCACTGTCGTGCTTCGCAGCGAATCCGGTCCCGTTATCTCGGTCGGTTCGCCCGAATACACGAGTTCCTTTTGTCTTGTCTCCTCCATGCTTTTTCCTGCCTATCGGGCTGTACTTTAATCATCGCCTTAGGTGCTATTCGCGGCTCCATATTTTTCCTGCTTATTGCGAGACAGTAACTCGAACTGCGCTGCGACGGGTAGGACTCAAATGCAGGGTTAGTGCCTGATTAGCGCTAACCGCACAAGTCGGTCGGCAACCCGGAAACAATCCTGAAAGTCACAGATTAAGCGGTCAAGTCCTGGTAAACGCGGTTACCGTCCGTGTGAGTCCTAGGTCGAACTTCTCCGGTAACGCGACTTATCGGGAGTCTCGGTTTAAAGTGCTTAGGCTTAGCTCGATTCGGTTTTGATGGAAACTTTCCCGGACTCGTTACAAAAACCGATTGGCTCGTTCGGAGAACATTCTTGAAGCTACAACCGATTCTCGCCTTGCTGCTTCTCAATCCTTTTACGAACTTTGCGCAGGAGACGGATAAATTCAATCCGTCCGAAACCAACGTGTGGGGCGCTGAGTATCCACGCGTCGATAACGCTGGCAAAGTGCAGATCCGCGCGAAAGCTCCCAACGCGACTGCGGTAAAGCTCAACTTCTGGAGCGGACCGAAACTCGACATGGTCAAGCAGGCAGATGGATTTTGGCTGGTCACGACGCCGCCGCTGGTTCCTGGCTTTCACTACTACACCATTCAGATTGATGGCGCTGATGTGAGCGACCCGAATACATACGCCTACTTCGGCGGGGGACGCCCCGTAAGCGCTGTGGAGGTTCCCGAACTGGGCTCGAACTACTATTCCCCTCAAAATGTGCCGCACGGGCAAGTCCGCGAGGTTTGGTACTTCTCGCAGGTCACAGGAAGTTGGCGGCACACCCTCGTGTACACGCCCCCGAAATACGAAGAGCAGTCCACCGCGCGTTTCCCCGTGCTTTATCTGCAGCACGGAGCAGGTGAGGACGAAACCGGATGGATCAGACAGGGTCGCGCGAACTTCATACTTGATAATCTCCTCGCAGCTGGAAACTGCAAACCAATGATCGTAGTCATGGCCTACGGGTACGCCGCTCGGGCCGGGCAGCCGTTCCCGGATTTCATGAGCAAACCCTTCGGCTCGCCAGAAATGCTCAAGGGCATGGTGGAGATGGCTTCGACATTTGAGGATGACGTGACAAAGGCCCTCATTCCCTTCATCGACTCGAACTTTAGAACACTAAACGATCGCGATCACCGCGCGATGGCCGGGCTTTCCATGGGCGGCATGCAGACTTTTCAAATTACTCTCGACCACCTGGACCTTTTCTCGTACATCGGTGGATTCAGTGGTGCAGGCGGCATGCTCGTCTTGGGCGATCGCAAGCTCGACCCGAGTAAGGACTATAACGGCGTGTTCGCCGACTCTGCGGCATTCTCGAAGCGAGTGCATCTATTGTGGCTCGGGGTGGGTACCGCCGAACCTGAGCGCATGCGCGCAGGTCTCAAACGCCTCGACAATTCCCTCAGCGAGGCGTCCATTCCGCATGTCTTCTATGAGTCTCCTGGCACCGATCACGAATGGCAGACATGGCGCCGCGACTTGAAGGACTTCGCGCCTCGCCTCTTCCAGTAAAAGCGCGGGGCCAGCCGTCACATCACAGTTGGCAGCGAACCGCAGAACTCAATGTCCGGTAACGCGACTTACCAGGAGTTGGTGCGGCGAGATTGGCCGCAACAAATGACCCACGGCCTGCAGCGTGCGTTATGATGCTTCCATGCAGCCGAAAC
>Ga0074044_10000528_pt1 | contig 36833 bp, 26 predicted proteins | sample BogForMeECP23OM1_FD_94443 | JGI IMG/M metagenome (GOLD analysis project Ga0074044, IMG submission 94443) | Bog forest soil microbial communities from Calvert Island, British Columbia, Canada - Bog Forest MetaG ECP23OM1 | ecosystem: Environmental > Terrestrial > Soil > Wetlands ...
CAGGGACAGCGCGTTGAAGACCATCGCGCCGACCACGATCGTAAGTCCGATGGAAACCACTTGTCGCTGCCACAGAGAGCGCGATTCTTTTGCAAGGTAGGCGGTGTTGAGTGCCATAATCAGGGCGTAGAAACCGGTCGACCCGGCCCAGATAGCGCCCAGGATCTCCAGCGAAAGCAGACTTCGGTTGCTCTCAAAAACGGATCTTAGTTGACGAGCCACTACCTTCGTCGCATCCACCGGCAGGATCTGGGACATGGCATCAAGAATGTGACTGTCCAGATTATGGATAGGAAGCAAGGCCATGAGACTGACCAGGAAAATCAGCAGGGGCGACAGAGAAAGAAGAAAGAAAAATGACAAAGCAGCAGCGTTGTTCAGCTGATTGTGCTGGAGACACGAGATGTAGGTACAGCGAAGCAGAGTCTTGACTCGCGTCAAGGCATACGTTCCTCCCTCTGTGCCACCCATTCGTTTATGTACCGGCGATACCTTTGTTCTGCAGGATCCTGACGACGACACGGCGGTTCTCGGCTTGCCCTTCCACGGTGGCGTCTGGCGCAACTTGGTTGGACGCGCCCATCGCACCGGGAGCCAGCATGTTCGTCAGCGGAATGTTCGCCTGTTGTTCGAGAAACTCGGTGACATGGTCGGCCCTCTCACAACTGAGTCTTTGATTGAGGGCTGCCGATCCGACGGCGGACGCGTACCCTTGTACTTGAAGAATGTAACCGGTTACACCTTTCGCTTGTTGCGCCAATTGCATTAATTGGGGCTTGTACTGCGGGTCGACGAGTGTGCTGCCATTGGCGAAGTAAACCGTCACCTCGCCCAGGATGTTGTAATCGGCCAGTTCACCGAAGCGTTTGTTGTCGGCGGCTATGGCCGCTTTGTTGGCTGCAATTGCCGCCTGATTCGCAGCGGTTTGCTGCTGCTCAGCCTGGAGTTGTTGCTGTTGCTGTTGAAGCTTCAGTTTCTCGGCCTGAATTTGCTGCTCGCTCTGTTGGATCTGCTGCTGATTGGCCTGTACTTGCTGGGCGGTGGGGTTGATTCCGGCCTGCATGTCTTCTGCGCTCTTCAGGTCGCCCGCTTTGAACTTGACACTGTCCGCCACCAACTGGTTCTGGGCGTTGTAGGACCCTTGCACTTGTACGGGAAGGCCGGGGATCAAAGCGGTGACAGTCATTTCTTTTCTTCGAGCTCTCAGTACTCCTTCAACTTCCTGCACATCGGTGGAAGAGGTGAGGATGACGACGACATTGCCTGAACCTTGAGTCTGTAGCGTCATGGTGGCGCCGCTTCTTCCATTGATCACTCCCTGCAGGCTTTGCGCTGCCGCGACGCCGCAGAAAAGCAGCGTAAGGGAGAGAGTTGCGATCGATACGATTCTTCCCATCCTGTTCTGGCTCATAACTAGCACTCCTTTTGACCGAAATGATCAGGCATGGCAAGCACAGAGGCACGCTTGCCGTACAGGATTTCTACAGCGTGAGAAGGGGGTGGACTACTGGCAGAACTGACAGCACTGGCAAACCAGCACCAACCAACATTGGCTTCGGTGCGGAATGTCCGGAGTCAATCGTTCAGCAGACGGCCGATGTGTCGTCCACGGCAGTGACATCAGCTCAGTTCCCGCGGGAGCCCTTACTATTGTTGAGTGTCCTGGGGTTTCTTGGGATCGCCAGGGGAGGGTTTCGCCAAAGCTTCGATCTCGTTCAGGCGTTCTTGGCGGCGGAGATCCTCCATCTCAGCAACTCTCTCTTTGCGGATTTCCGCCAATGTCTTTCTCTCTTCCCGCCAGATGCGGAACCTTTGAAAGAATGACGATTTCGCAGTCGCACTTTTGGCTTTCTCCCTCGCCGCCCGCTCGGCGTCTCTTTCTGTTTTCAGGGCGTCCCATTCTTTTTTTCGCAGGGCGAAGCGCATGTGCATTTCCTGTTCGCGGTTGTCCTCCAGTTGATTGATGAGTCGCCGGTTGGAAGCGACGACGTCAACCAGCGCGCTGGTGGTCCAGGCGAAGGTAAACAATCCGGAAATGCCGATGATGGGGCTAATAATGTGCCAATGTTCTCCTACGTCTACCTTCCCCATGCCGAGCGTTGTGTAGCAGTTGGCACAGAAGTAGATCGCGTCGTAACCGTGGACGATCAGACCCACATGGTTAAGCACGAAGGCCCAGATCAAGACTTCCACAAGATGCAAATCGAGCATGAGAAAGACCGACCATCCAAACAGAAGCGACGCCGCGACAAGACGGGGCCGTCCCAAGCTCAGGCGACGTTCGCCGCGCCTCTGTTCGACCTGTATCCAGTGGAGACCGGCTCCATGGAACAGGGCGAGAAAAACCACGACGAAGGCACCGATGCCTAGCGCCGCGAGCGGTTGGAATTCCTCCGGAATTTTGGCCAGAAGTGTCGGAATATTACACCCCGCAGTTCCGCGTGCTGACTCGCACGACTCTAGCAACTACCGGTGTACGTCAAGTTTCACGCTTCGCACACTGTCGTTTTTGACAGGTGCGGCGCCATCTTCGTCCCCAGACGATAGCTCAAAAGAGGTTTCAATGGCGCATGGGTAGTCGCACGGGAGAGCGATGAGTTTACTGAGGGTGCGACGGACGAGTCATTTCGGCGGCACTAATTTTCGATCGGCGTTGGCCGCGGCGGTAGGGGCGGGGCTGGTGCTGGGCTGCACTGTCCTGGTCCCGGCCCAGCAGGCCGCGGGCCCCGATGCGAATCCAGCGCCTTCAGCGCAGGCTACGCCTGTCCCCTCAGCCCAGGCACAAACGTCGGATTCCTCTGCTGATCAAAGTCAGACTGCAGCCAGCGCCGTAGCCGACGCGAGAAAACTTAACTGCCAACAGCCGGCGAATCCGAACAAACGCCGATTTGGCTGTAAAGATAAAGATTTTAGCCGCGAAGAGACATTGACCGCGGAATGGAACGGCGCTCGCACGGAAGCAAAAAAGCTGGGGATCACCCCAAGTGCTTCGTACTACTCCGCCCTGCAGACGAACGTCAGTGGCGGCCCGCATCAGACGTGGGGCTATACCGGACAGCTCACCACAGCGGTGGATCTCGACTTCAGTAAGCTACTCAAGATTCCCGGCATGTCGTTGTATTTTTCTGATTTGTGGGGGACGGGAAGCAACCTTACTGCGACGATCGACAGCGTATTTCCAGTCAATATCAATTACGGCGTGGGGGCTCACTTGGCAGAGATCTATCTACAGCAGAAGTTTCTAAAGGACGATCTCACTCTGGCCGCCGGCCGCCTGGCTCCCAGCTACACTTTTGCAGGGCTCCCCGCTTTCGATAACTACGTAAGTCTTGCGATTAATCCGACCCCGGTGTCGCTGGGTTCCAATGACTTCAGCTTTACCGGTCCACCACCGGGACTGGAGTGGGGGGCGCAGGCCGTCTACAACATAACTCCAGTCATCCAGGTTGGAACAGGAGCATTCAACACTAACCCGAATTCCGCGAATAACGGAAACGTCTTTGCCTTCCAGCAGGGCAACAAAGGCGCGCTGGTTACGGCCCAAGCAAGCTATCTCTACAACCAGGGAACGAATGACAAGGGGAAGCAGGGACAATACACAGCCGGCTTCTTTGAAGACAACAACTCTTTTGCGACACTACCCAACGGCAACTCGAGGAGCGGTGGCAATGCCGGCGTTTTTGTCCTAGGGCAACAAATGGTGTACCGCCCGGAGGGGTCGGGCACATTACAAGGTCTGACGATCTGGGGTGCCTGGGCGTATAGCTCGAAACAGCTGGTCAGTCCCATGCCGGTGTTCGGCGGAGCCGGGCTGAGCTACGAGGGGCCGATCAAAAGACGGAAACTCGACATCGTGAGCGCAGGCTGGATCTATGGGAAAACGAGCCAGTACATTCCGCACGCGTCGGCGGCGAAATTATTCGAAGCGAACTATCAGTGGGTAGCCAAGCGTTACTTCACCGTGGTTCCCGATTTTCAGTACATCTGGAATGCAAATGGGACGAAGGAGATGGGGACCGCTGTTCTCGGATTACAAGTCAATCTCGTCTTTTAGATCATGAGGTACGTGTCGCTCTAAAGATGGTTACAACCGTTGAAGGCAGAACTGGCAGTCGGAGGTGGGACGGTGAGATGCATGGTCGTCAACCTTCTCGAAGCGTAGCGTGATCCACGAGCCGGGCCCACGGGTGGACGTGGGCGCCGGAGGTCATGCGTATGCGTTTTCATTGTTCTCGTTTCTCCACAGGGTTGAGTTGATTTTTTCCTCGCATCGTTTGACAAGCTGTTCTCGTCGCCGGCTCTATCAAAAAGGAACGAAGATCATCTGATAAGGACCCCAGATATGGCTGGTGATGAAATTCGTGACCGTCCCACTCGTCGGATCGATCTTGTAGACGACGTCGGAGCTGAAGTCGTAATCCATGCAGGCGTAGAAGGAGCAGAAATTCGATCCTTCATAGCGGCCCTCCGGATTGTGGAAGCTGGGCAGATACAACATTCCGGCGCTGTCGACGGCCAGGAATAAAACGTCGTGGATCATGCCGGAAGCCAGCAAGTTCATCGGGCCGGATCGCTCGGTGCCCTCCACCCAAACCTGAGCGTTGAAGAAGCTGTCCACGATGAGGTTGTTGTTGGGACCGAAGGCCAGTCCCACAGGCTGAATTCCCGGGGGCTGGATCTCCGAAGCATAGTCGAAGGCAAGAATGCCGGTGCCTGGGTCGTAGCACTGAACGGTGTTGGGCGCGATGAAAGAAGCGATGCAGATGTTTCCAAAGACGTCCCATGCCATCTGATCGCCTCGGCCGACTGTAGTTACGATCGGCAGGCCGGCAGGAGCGGGAGTTTTCTTTGACAACTGACTTGCCGAATACTTGAAAATCTCAACCTGATAGCCAGAGGTTCCGAAATAGGTAGCCACGTAGAGGTTGCCGCTCGGATCGAAGAGCAGGCCCTCCCCCGGGTTGCCGTTCGCCGAGGAAGGAAGGCTGAAGGTGCTCCAGTAAGTTCCCTTCGGTCCAAATGAGGCACCGGACTTGCTGTAGCGCAGGATGGTCTGCGTATTGGTGGCGACGAATACGTCTCCTGTCACGGGGCTGGCCGCGATGCCGAGCGAAACCCACGGGCCGGTGGAGGCAAAGGTTTTAATCCAGTTGCCGCTGCTGTCGAACTTCTCAAGCGAATGGCTTTCGCTGCTTCCGACCAGTTCATTGACTACGGCGTGCGCCGGAATCGCTAGAAAAGCAATCGTCAGGGTCAAAGCCACAAATGCGTTCTTGCGGATTGCGAGCTTCATAGGGGTTTCTCCATCCAAGGGGCTGTTCTTCGTTTGTTGGTCACCTTATTACTTGCCTAGCCCGGCACAAGTGATGTTCCCCGGGGGCGCACCAATAGGGATTGCCTGGAATGAAGTGACCGCCCAGGAGTTGCCGCCGATGCCACTGTCGCTCTGGAAAATGAAGTCCATGAGCGTGAGGTCGCTGAAGTCAGCGCCGGGAGTGCCCTGACCTGGCGTGAAGTTCGCGAACGGGAAGTCGATGGTGAACGAGGTGATACTGGCGTCGATGTTGCATCCGGTCTGGCTGTACAGTCCGCCGGTCCATACGAGGATGTTGAAGTTGACGCCGAGGTCGCTGCCGTCGAAGGTCAGACGGAAACGGTCGTACAGACTGGACAGGTCGAGATTGAGAGGCGCCGAGGAGCCGTAGAAGACGTCCAGCCGGGGTGAAACCTTATAGCCAGCGCTCTGGATGAGGGCTGACGAAGTGGTCTTGGTTTTCGGGCGAACCTGAAAAGATGCAGGCTGGGCAAACAGGTTGTAAGAACCGCACGGGCCGGGAGGGCAAACGAAAAACTCCGTCTCGCGATTGCCTCCGATCATGGTCCCGGACTGCGTGTTGGTGTCGGTGCCGGACTTGAGAGATTTCTCATACTTGCCAGTGGAGAAGTCGTCCAAAAGGAGCTGGGCGGCGGCAAATTGGGAGAGGGTAACGATGGCTATGATCGCCAGCGCCAGTTTCGCGAATCGCGAGCATTTCACGGTTACGAATTGCATGTCGGTATCCTCATCTTTAATCTTTCTGTGGAAGCCTTACCTGCCATGCGCAGACCGGAACCGGCATCCCCGTCGCCGACTCCGGCCTGGGGCAGGTTCGAAACGCGTTGCAGAATGCAGTGAAATGGCCGCCAGGTCAAAGGAACTTGTTCTTACTCTTAACTGACTCAATAAATGCCGAAAAGTGAGGTACTTGGGAAGATTGCTGACTTATTGCGACGGCCATCCCATAGCTGCCAGGGGTGTGCGGGTCACGATGCAAGACCCATCGTTGCGCGGTCACCTTCCCGTCGGCGCAGACGATCAAGAAGGTTGCACTGGCTCGATATTGAGGGCATGATGCTCTCATGCAACCGTACGCTGCTGTGGGTTGGGGATCGGCGAAGCAGAAAGGGAGGCAACATGGGTTCCAAGAGCAAGTTCATCTTAGGAGTGCTTACTGCTTTGGCTATGTTCGGGCTTTCGTTCTTGGTACCAAGAGGAGGCGCGCTGGGAAACGCGCAGTTGGTTCAGTTTCCTTTGACGGTTGGGGTGTGGGCGATTTTCGTTCTGCTCTTCGTGAAACTAAAATAGCTGGGGCACACGATTGGGACGCCGGCATTGTCAGTGAGACGACGGTCGTGCCCGCAGCAAGCGGCTATTTGAGTTCGGCGACGAGTTCCTGAAAATGAGGGTTCGGGCGGAGTTTCTTGAGATCATCGTCGGCCATCAGGCGATTGGCATTTTTATATCCGCGATGGATGGCTTCGTGCAGATACTGAAGGGCGTCATCGGGGCGGTCGGCGGCCACCGCTACACAGGCATAGGAATACCACAACGGCCAGTTGTTTCCCTGGGCCTCGGAGTTGCCATCCTTTTCGATCGCGTCGCGAAACAGCTTACTGGCCTCGGGGTAGCGATGACTATCGGCCAGAGCTGTTCCGAGGAGTTGCAGACTTTTTAGCGTCTCGGAATCCTGCAGTCCAGAACTGCGAAGCTGTACTTCATAGGTATTCCGAGCGATCTTTTCGGCTTCCGTGTAGTGACCCTCGGCGACGAGGGTTCCGGCAAGACTAGTCTGAGTCACCAGGGTATCGGAGTGGTTGGGTCCGAGGAGGCGAATCTGGGCCGCCAGCGCTTCTCTTTGCAATTGTTCCGCTTCGTGAAGGTGGCCCTCCTGGAAGAGCAAATCTGCCACGACGCATTTGGACAGCAATGTATGCGGGTGTTCGGGTCCAAGGTTTCGCGCCTGAATCGCCAGCGCATCCCGGGAAAGTTTTTCAGCCTCGGCCAGGCGGCCTTCCCCGGTCAGAACTTTCACAAGAGTTTGCATAGAGCTGACTGTGTTGCGGTGTTCGGGACCGAAAATACGCCCGTTCGCGGCCAAAACCTGGCGACACAACGGATCGGCCTCCGCGAAGCGGCCCTGGGACTCGAGGGCTAATGCCAGATTGTTCATTGCGGACAAACTACGCGGGTGTTCCGGTCCCAGGACGCGGCGCGTAACCTCCAGCAACTGACGATACTCTTGTTCAGCGTCGGCATAGCGGTCCTGGTCAATAAGCGCAATGCCGAGGCGGTTCATCGATTGCAAGGTTTGTGCGCTCTCCGGTCCGAGCGTGCGCGAAGAGACCTCGATCACTTGGCGTTCCAGATTTTCCAACTCTTCGGGATGACCCAGGCCTTCGAGGACGAAGGCGAGGTCATCCAGGGTCTCGAGGGTATGCGGATCCTCGGGTCCGAGAGTACGAAGATCACCAGCGAGCGCCTGGCGCTCCAGTTTCTCCGCTTCGGGGTAATGTCCTTCGCGATCCAGAATCCAGCCGAACTGAGTCATCGACTCCAAAGTCTTGGCGTCGTTCGGACCGAGCCGGCTCAGTCGAGCGTCCAGGGCGCGCTTTGCCAGGTCGTGAGCACGAGAATAGAGCCCCAGATTGGTGTAGGTGCTGGCCATGACTTGCATCATCTGGGACTGCACCTCGGGATATTTGGCCAGTCCTGTCTCCATTTCGTTCGACGCCTTGTCGAGGATCTCGCGGGCGGTGACGCTGTTGCCGCGCGCTTCACTGGGGTCGGATACCTTGAACATTCCGGTCATGAAATCGGTGATGCGGGTGGCGCGGTCGCGTTCGTGGTTGGCCCGATCTCGTTCCCGTGTAATCCGGCGCAACTGGAGTGCCTGTATAAGAGAGAAAGCGGCCAACAACAGGACCAAGCCAGCCACGGCACTCAACGCCACACGGTGCCGTCGCGCATACTTTCGCGCGCGGTAGCCGGCGCTTGCCGGACGCGCCACGACGGGCTCGTGGTTCAGATAGCGCCGAACGTCTGCCGCGAGTTCAGAAGGCGCGCCATACCGCCGAGCGCGGTCCTTCTCCAGCGCCTTCATCGTGATCCAGTCGAGATCGCCGCGGAGCAGGTTCACGAGGTGCCGGGGCTCAGTGCCGCGGGCTTCCGCCGTAGTTGTCGAACCGCTTCGATCCGTACTGACTTTGGCGCTCGGACTCGGCGGTTCCTCCTCGCGTAGCTTTCGCAGCCACTCGTCGAGCGGTTGCTTTTGCCGCCGCTGCGTCTCGAAGGGCTGCAATCCAGCCAAGAGGACATAGAGCACAACGCCCAGGGAGTAGACGTCGGTGCGCGTATCAATATCTGGCACTCTGAGATCGGCCTGTTCCGGACTCATGTACCCGGGTGTTCCCACAAAATGTCCCAGCTGGGTGAAAAGGCTCTCGCCCGCCATCGGCGATGACGTGGCCTTGGCCAATCCGAAGTCGATGATCCGCGGCACGGGTTTGCCGTCCACTTCCACGACCAGAATGTTTGCCGGTTTCAGGTCGCGATGGATGATTGCCTTCTGGTGGGCGTGCTGGACCCCTTCACAGGCTTGGATGAAGAGTTCCAGGCGCTCGCGGATTTTCAGTTTTTTTCCGTCGCAATACTCGGTGATCGGGAGTCCGGGCACGTACTCCATCACGAAGTAGGGCTGTCCCTGCGGCGTGGTACCGGCGTCCAACACTTTGGCAATGGCGGGATGATCCATGATGGCGAGCGACTGCCGCTCCGCCTGGAAGCGTTGCACCACGGCCTCGTCGTACATCCCAGCCTTAATCAGCTTGAGCGCAACTTGCCGCCGAACTGGAGAAGTCTGTTCGGCCAGCCAGACTTGGCCCATGCCCCCTTCACCGAGCTTGCGAACGAGTTGAAAGCGTTCGGCGAAGACCTGCCCCGGTTCCAAGGCCATGAAGTTGATCGGATCATTAGCGGGCGCGGACTGCATGAAGCTGGAGCGGACCTCTTCGCCGGCCGACAGAAGCGACTCCACCTCGGCGCGCAGTGCGTAATCGGATGAGCAGGCCTGATCCAGGAACTGGCCGCGCTCCTCCGGGGCAAGTTGCATGGCTTGATGCAACAGTTCCTTGACGCGCTCCCAGGCTTGAGTGGTCATGCGGTTCTGCTCATTTGACGATGCAACCAGACGCGGGCGGTGGCCCAGTCGCGGTCAACGGTGGCGCGGGAGATTCCCAACAGCGCAGAGATTTCAGGCGCCGACAGGCCGCCGAAGAACTTCATTTCCACGATCTTTCCCTGGCGCTCGTCAATGCGAGTCAGTTCGTCGAGAGCATCGTCCAAAGCCAGAAGTTCGGCATCTCCGTTGACGGGCAGGGCTTCCAGATACTCGAAGGCGATCCGGCATCCTCCTTCACGCTTGAACGCCCGCCGTTCACGCGCATAGTCCACAAGGATTTGTCGCATGAGCCGCGAAGCCACGGCTATGAAATGGGTGCGGTCCTGCAGTTGCGCCGGTTGGCCCCCGAGCAGCCGGAGGTAAGCCTCGTGGACCAGAGCGGTGCTCTGCAAGGTGTGATCCGGGCGTTCGGATTGCAGGTGGTAGTGAGCGAGGCGACGCAACTCCTTGTAGACCAGAGGCACCAGCGCGCGCAGAGCTTTCTGGTCACCCTGCTTCCATTGCTGCAAAAGCTCGGTGAACTGGCCGGCCTGATCCTCGGGCATGACCACTAGGTTGCCCCGCCTTGGGGCGAAGGTCAACAGCATTCTGCAAGCTCGGACTGTGGTCCATCAACCTCCGATTTCTTCCGAATGGGGCCTCCAGAGCGGCAAGAAGAATAGTTTTTTTTGGGTCCATGAGGCGATTCGCCCGTGCTTTCCGCTTTTCTGTACAAGACGCGGGATTCGTAGCGATGTAAGTTCCGTGAAAGACTTCTAAAAAATCGATCCGGAGGCTGGAGAAAATGAAAAACTTTTCACTAGCGCAAGTGTTTGCGACAGGCAGTATTTTCGCTTGACTTGGTTGAGAAATGAGTTGAGCTGCCTGAGACGTGGGCCACTACTTCCCCGGACCCGCACTGAGTTCCCCAGGTTACATACTTTGAAGCGACACACCTAAACTGCGAAGAAGATGATTCTTTTGAACCTTCGTCCCGGGAGGAAATCCCGCGCCGATTTCAGTTCATAGCGAGGGAATTCTTCTTGGCATAACCACCTCCCTTTGGGAGTAGGAGAGAATGTCATGCAGACCCAGAATTGGCGAATTTTCAGTAAGGCAATTGCTATCGCGACCGTGACAGTTTTGATCGTGAGCTTTACCACCCTGGCAGTGGCGCAGCGGATCAGCGGAGAAGAGCGGAGCGCTATTTTCGCAGGGGCACCCAGGATCCAAACGAGTGTTAAGGGAGTTACCGCGATTGCGGGTCCGCCGAAGGGCTTTAATCCTTTGACCGCAACCAATCGCGAACTGTTCAGTTATGGTTTGCCGCAGCGTCCCGATCAGGCGGCCGATGCGAACGCCTACGCACATTGGGAAAAAGCGATGTTGGCGGTGCAGGCTTGCAACGAGCGCACCTCGCAACCGGGTCGGACGACGGGCGCAGCGGCGCAATCCTGCCGCGCCACCGATGTCACTCCGAAACCGTACACCAGCATGAACGCGAGGTCGGCCGGGACGGGGGCGAAGGCAAACGCCGACGGCACATCGTCGATCTCCTTTTATAACTGGAGCGGCATAGCGAATACCAACAAACTCACGAAGTGGAATGTCAACACCTCCTTCGATGAGGTTGCATCAGTCTGGAATGTGCCGGTTTCCAATCACCCGTTTGGTAACATCCCGTGCCACGACGGCCCGTGGTTTGATGTGACATGGAACGGCATTGACGGCTTTTCCAACGGCGATGTGGTGCAGGGCGGCAGTGCCAACTATTGGGATGGCGGCGGCTGCGCCGGTTCAGTGGAAACCTACGGATGGATCGAATGGTATCCAAGCTATTCGATTTTGTCGATCAACGCCTTTGTAAGCCCGGGCGATGATTTCTACGTAGTCAGTTACGGGGCTTCAGGGACACAGGAGCAATATGTGTACGTCGAAGACATTACGCAACAGTGGTCTGGTTTGTTTGGGTTAGTCTATCAAAGCGGGCCGGGGGTGGTTGGAAGCAGCGCGGAGTATATTGTGGAGCGCCCCTGCTGCAAGGGTTCCAATGAATTTCCGCTGGGCAACTTCGTCTACGAGTTTTTCGATTACAGCTTCGCGTATGACGGCCACGGCACGGAGTTCTATCCCGGTAACCCATCGCCCAACACCTATATCATCACGATGGTTGCTGACGATGGCGCAACCCCGATTTCGCATGTGGCCGGGTACGGTACCGCCGGATACCAGGGTAAATATAGCCTCTGGGTTGCCGATGAGAACTGCGCGTATTCGGGAGGTTGCACACCGTAATCGACCAACTGCTGGTCGACTCTTGGAAGCAGCTCAAGGCCTGCCAGGTTGGCAGGCCTTTTTTTCGCATCGCTTCGAGGCAGGAAGGGTCTAAGCAGTTTTGGCCAGGCGGCGCTTCAGGGTTTCGCTGTCCAGTTCACCCTCCCAACGCGCCAAAACCAGGGTCGCCACTCCGTTCCCAATCATGTTGACCAAGGCGCGGAACATGCTCAGAAAACGGTCGATCCCGAGAATCAACGCCATTCCGGCGACGGGAATGGTGGGAATGACAGAAAGCGTGGCCACCAGAGCGATGAACGATGCACCCTGCACGCCGCTGGCGCCCTTGGAAGTGAGGACGGCTACGGCGAGGATGGTTAACTGCTGGACCAGAGTGAGGTGAGTGTTCGTGGCCTGGGCGACGAACAGAGCGGCCATGGTCATGTAGAGACTGGTGCCGTCGGTGTTGAAGGTAAATCCGGTGGGAACGACCAGTCCGACAAGAGGCTTGGAGCAGCCGAGTTTTTCGAGCTTGGCCATGAGGGTTGGAATGGCGATTTCAGACGAACTGACGGCCAAGACCAGCAGAATTTCTTCCTTGATGTAGGCGAGGAAAGAAAAGATGTTGAAGCTGGCGGCCCAGGCGATGGCGCCGAGAACGATGACGACAAAGAGCATCGAGGTAAGCCAGAAAGTGCCGATCAGCTTGGCAAGCGGCCCGAGGGAAGCGAGGCCGAACCTGCCGACGGTGTAGGCCATGGCGCCGAAGGCTCCGATGGGCGCGAATTTCATCAGGATGTTCACCACTTTGAAGACGACCTGGGTGAGGGAGTCGATGAGGTCAACCAGCGGTTTGGCACGGGCTCCAGCAGCGGACAGCGCAAAACCGAAAAGCAAGGCCACGAATACGACTTCGAGAATATCTCCTTTGGCAAAGGCGTCTACGACCGTCGTCGGGATGATGTGCATGAGAAAATCGGTGACGTTCTGGGCTTTCGCCTGACCGGCATAATCGGCGACGGATTTGGCATCGAGCGTCGCGAGATTGACATTGAAACCGGCGCCTGGGCGCACGACATTGCCCACCACGAGTCCGATGAGCAGGGCAATGGTGGAGACGACTTCAAAGTAGATGAGCGCCATGCCACCGACGCGGCCTACTTTTTTCAGGTTCTCCATGCCGGCGATTCCGGAGACTACAGTGCAGAAGATGATCAGGGTGATGATCATCGAAATCATGCGGATGAAAGCGTCGCCCAGGGGCTTCATGGCAACGGCGCGGGCTGGACTTAAGTAGCCAAGCAGGATGGCCAAGGCCATGGCCACGAGCACCTGCACCCAGAGGACGCGGTAGAAGGGCGGCTTGCGGGATGGTGGCGCGGGCTTCGGGGATCCCGCCTGAGCGGGAGTGAGGGTCTCCATGGTTGATCGTCCGTCCTATGCGGCCCGTGCTTCGCGGCGGAATCGATCAAGGGGCTGCGGATCATGGGAGATATCGTCAGGAAGAAATTTCAGTGCGACATTCCGGCCAAGGCGGCCGTCCTTGTCTTTATCAACAACGCCCATGCCACCGCCGCCGAGCTTAACTTCAACGGGGTAATGGGAACTATTGCGTCCGAGGATGAAGGGCAAATCTGTCATAGGCACATGAATGTTACGCCAGCGGTTGAAATGAGGCAATCTTCTGCGGAAACTGGAATCTCGTCGACTAAGATCTCATCGACTATGGTGTCGTCAAACAAAGGCTACTCATCCGAAGCGTAGCAAGAACTAACCGTCGAAGAGTTGAGCGAACGCTATTTTCGCTACACTGCTGGCAGTGAATGCAATATCCCACGAGTTTCCGCGCGGCGGATCAAATCAGAGGTTGACCCGTTCGTGGGAAGAGCTTTAAGATGCCGATGCGTCTGCGATCACCGGGCAAACCTCCCCTTACGCGGGCGATCTACGTCGCAACAACTCTGAATAATCAGGAGCGCCGTTGATGGCGACTCAAAGGTCCACGTTCGCCGTTCCCACGGCGGAATTTGCCGCAGCTTTACTGGCGCGCGCCGAGGTGGCTCCCCGCGCTCAGGTGACGGCTGAGCAGGTTGCACAACTATTGCCGGACACGGCGGTGGTGGTGTACGTCATCGAAGATCTGGACAATCCCGCGTGGACGCGCAAAGCGATTGTGGGCGAACTGGAGGTAGGCAGGGCGCTCGCGTTTGAATCTGGCACCCTGCGCACCGTCGCGGAAAACAAGTCGCTCACGGTCTTCGAGGGCGGCGATTTGCAGCGTGAAGACTACGCGCATCTCGATATCCGCCGCACGATAACTGCCCTGGCCTATGTTCCCCTGATCGTGGATGAGATTCTTTTCGGGGCCATTGAAGTAGTCAGCTACGAACAGACGTTGCCGGAAGCGATGTTAGAAGCTCTGCAAGAGGTGGCCGAGCTCGCCGCGCCAGCCCTGGCCGCCGCCCGGTCCTATGAGAGCGAACGCAATGCCGGTTTGCAGTCCATCAGCCGCGTCACGCAAATGTATGACCTCGAAAAGGTCTTCAACTCAACGCTCGAGATGGATGAGTTACTAGGGATCATCACCAAGAAATTCCAGGAGGTGATGGGCGTCCAGAGTATCAATCTGTGGATGGTCAAGGGCGACAATCTTGAGCTGGTCAACAAAGCGGGATTCGATCCGACGGTGGAGTTGGGAAGGGTGGAAAAGCTGGGAGACGGCATTGCTGGAGACATCTCCGATAATGGCGAGCCTGTGCTGATCGACGCGGCTGACGACGAGCGTCTAACGAAGCGAAACGCCGGTCACGAAGATGAGGCGGTATTCTCGATAGTTGCGGGCCCTCTCATGGAGCACGACTGCCTGGTAGGCGTGATCGAGGCCGTGAATCGCATGGACGGCGCGCCCTTTGATGAGGACGACCAGTTTCTTCTCACCAACATTTGCGAAACCGCCAGCAATGCTCTCCACAACGCCAGCCTGCTGCTGGCCGAGCGCAAGGTGGAAATCCTGGAAATGCTGGTGACCATCAGCCACGAAATCACCTCTACACTCAATCTGGAACGCGTTTTGCAAACGATCGTCAACGCGCCGCAGGCGGTGATCCCCTACGAACGGGCTGCCGTCGCCCTCGAGCACAATGGAAAGTACAAACTCAGTGCGGTCACGGGTATCAGCCAGGTCTCCGCCGATGCCCCTGAAGTTTCTCAGCTCAACGACATTCTGCGCTGGGCCATGCTCGCCGAAGAAGTGGTGCATGTTCGGCAACGCGGCAGCGAGATTGACGCGCCACGAGCGGAAACACGGGCGAAGTTCGCAAGCTATTTCGAAGCGTCGGGGATGCGGGCGTTCTACGCCATCCCGCTGACCGATGACGCCGGCCGGGTGGGTATTCTGGGTCTCGAAAGCGCGGATCCGGACTTTCTATCGACGGCACACCTGGAGATTCTGCAAGTGCTTGCCGGGCAGGCGACGGTGGCACTGCGCAATGCGCAGATGTACAAGGACGTGCCCTTCATTTCCGTGCTGCAGCCAGTGCTGGAGAAGAAGCGGAAGTTTATGGCCCTGGAAAAACGGCGCCGTATCCTCATACTCGCTGGCGCGGCCGCGGTCCTGATTTTTCTGGCGGGCTTTCCATTGCCGCTACGAGTGGACGGAGACGCGGTGGTAGCTCCTCTGCACTCGGCACAGATACAACCCGAGACAGAAGGCGTGGTGAGCAAAGTGTACGTGCGCGAGGGTGAGCATGTGACGCGTGGCCAGGTCATTGCGGAGCTGGCAGATTGGGACGCTCGCTCAGCGCTCGCCCAGGCTGAAGCCAAGTATCAGACGGCGCTGCTGCAGATGAATCGTTCGCTGGCTGCCAACGATGGCAGCGAAGCGGGCGTGCAGCAGGTACAGGCTGGGTTCTGGAAATCGGAAGTGGCGCGGGACCAGGAACTGTTGGACAGGATGCGATTGCGGTCTCCGATCGACGGCCTAGTGGCAACGCCGCACGTGGAAAACATGATAGGAAGGCGACTGCAGTACGGGGACAGCTTCGCGGAAGTGGTGGACACATCGCGGGCTATCGCGGACGTGGCGGTCGACGATTCCGATTCGAGCTTGCTGCGTGCAGGCTCGCACGCTTCGATCAAGCTCAACAGTTTCCCCACGCGAATTTTTCGCGGCGAGGTGACGGTGGTCAGTCCCCGGGGGATTGTGCAGGGGGATTCGCGAGTGTTTTTCGCGCGGGTTGCGCTCCCGAACGCCGATGGCGCGATTCGCGCGGGCATGGAAGGCCGCGGAAAGGTGCGCGCGGGATGGTATCCAGCCGGCTACGTCATGTTTCGCAAGCCGCTTTTGTGGATCTATTCGCGAGCGTGGTCGTGGCTGGGAATCTGAGGATGGGAGTATCAGGGAATGCAAAGTAGACAACTGAACAATCTCGCTCTGATTCTTCTGGGTGCGACTCTGCTGCCCTGGCTGGCCTGCTCCGGGAAGAGCGCGGAAGTGGCAGCGGCTCCGTCTCCCGCGCCCTCGGGAGGTTCGGCGCCGGCGCCGGCAGCGACCGTTCCGATAGGGGAACGTGGGCTCACGGTTTCGGGTCCGTTAATTGTGGAACACCAGCTTGACGTTTTAGCGCAGCGCGATGGCATGGTCGCCTCGCTGCGATCGGAAGTGAGCGCCCACGTTCAGGCCGGGGACTTGCTGGGGCAACTGGATGACCGGCAACTCACAGCCGAATTGGAGGCAGCGCGCGCCAAGACGCGCAGCATCGAGGCTGACTTGAAGAACTGGGAAGCGGAAGCCAGGGTCACGCAGGCGGACTACGACCGCGCCCAGAAAATGTGGGATGCCCAGATCCTCACGAAAGAGCAACTCGAGCATGCCAAGTTCAAGGCGGAATCGGAAACATGGGACGTCCAGCGGGTTCGCGAATTGCTCATCAACGGTCGCGAGTCGGAGCGGTCCCTCGAATTGGAGCTGGATAAGACCCGTATTCTCGCACCTTTTTCCGGAGTGGTAGCCCGTCGCTACGTGCGTCAGGGGCAACAGGTAACCAAGGGAGACCGCTTGTTCTGGGTCACGGCCGAGGGTCCTTTGCGGATGCGATTCACCTTGCCCGAGAAGTTCATCGGGCGACTGCAACGCGGTCAAGAGCTGCCGATGATGACTGCGGATCTGCCGGACCAGAAATACCAGGTGAGAGTGGTGGAAGTGAGTCCAGTCGTCGATCCCGCCAGCAGCACGATCGAAGTCACAGTGGAACTCGAGGGGAACCCGGGCTCGCTCCGGCCCGGCATGGACGCGAGCGTGAGCCTCGATAACCTGCCATGAACATCACCCAGGCCCTTAACGTTGCGCTGCCGGAGCTGCCGGCGAAGATGGTAAGCCAGCGTTATCCACGGGTTCATTCGGGCGTCGTCTTCAAGGAGCACATCGAAGAAGGTCAGCTGGTGATTCGGGCGTTCGTCCCAGGAGCGGACCTGATGTTCACCTTTCCGCCAGAAAGCTGGAAGCTGATTCAATTGTTTGATGGGCATCGGTCCTTTGCGGACGTGGCCCAACTCTACTCGCGGGAAACCGGGGTCGAGTACTCGGAAGACACGGTGCGAGATTTCGCCGCCGAAGTGGATGGTATGAACTTCTGGTACAAGACACCGTTGGAAAAGAACGTAAAGCTCATGCAGAAAACCGCCGATGAAAGGCGGCGGCTGCAAAAGAAAAAAAACAAATGGGGCGACTTGTCGATGATCACATTTCCGGCGGTCAACCCGGACCGGTTCCTTACCTGGCTGCACGATAAAATCGGGTTCATCTACAAGCCTTGGTTCGTCGCTCTCACCCTGCTGGCGTTTGCTTTCACCGCTGGAGTTTTCATCACCCACTGGAGCGAGGTCGGGCGGGACACGTGGGAGTTTTACAACTTCGCCCACAAGAGCTGGTTCGATGTGGCGGTCTTCTGGATCATCGGGGCGGTGCTGCTCTGCATTCACGAAACCGGCCATGGGCTTACCACCAAGCACTACGGCGCGCACGTCCCCGCGATGGGGTTCCTTCTCATTTACCTGACGCCAGCTTTCTACACAGACACCACTCAGGGCGAAGTGCTGGGAGATCGTTTTCAGCGTTTGATGATCACGGTTTCTGGGGTCTGGGCCGAACTCATGGTTTGCTCTCTTGCCACACCGATCTGGTGGGGAACCCCTCCCGGCACCGCGATCCACGATTTTGCATACACCATCATCCTCCTGACCGGGTTCGCGGTGGTGCTGATTAACTGGAACCCGCTCATCAAGCTGGATGGCTACTGGATTGTGACGGATCTCTTGGGGGTTACGGAACTGAAGGAATCGTCGACGCTCTATTTGTCATCGTGGGTGAAGCGGAACATCTGGGGCCTTCCGGTGGAGGTACCGAAAGTGCCCAAGCGCCGCCGCCCAGCCTATGTTGTATATGCAATTCTCTCGGGACTCTATAGCTACTCGATTTTATACATCTTCGCCAGCTTCATCGGTAACATCGCCCGCAACTTCAGCGCGGATTGGGGCTTTCTTTTTGAATATGGGACGGCGTACCTGATCTTTCGGGGGCGGATTCGCACCCTTGGGAGCTTTATGAAATTTGTTTACCTCGACAAACGAGATGGCATACGCGCCTGGTTCACGCCGGCCCGCAAGCTGTCCCTGGGCGCGGCCGGTCTTGTATTTGTGTTTTTGCCGCTGTGGCATGAATCAGCAACGGGACGATTCGTTCTTGAACCGGCAAACTCGACGGTTGTGCGAGCGCTCGTACCTGGAATCGTGACGGGCGTGTATGCCGACGAAGGGCAGCAGGTTGCAGAGGGGGCACTTTTGCTGCAACTTCGGAATCTGGCGTTGGACTCGAAGCTGGCCCGCAGCCAATCGGACCGGGCCATGGCAGTGGGGCGGGCCGAGAGGGCTGTCCTTCATTACGCGGATGTGGGTTCTACCGAACAGGAGCGTGACCGGTTGATCCGGCAGACGGAGGACTATGCCTCGGAAGCCGCTCGCTTGGAGGTCACGACTCCGATAGCCGGGGTGGTGACAACCCCGCGAGTTAGTGACCAGGTAGGAAGGTATGTACCGGAAGGTACCGAACTGGCCGAGGTGGCCGACTTGAGCCGTCTTCGAGCGCGGATCTATGTCTCCGAATTCGAAATGTACAAGCTGAAAGAAGACTCGCCGGCCCGCCTGCAGATCGATGGGATGGTGGGACGCCACGACGCGCGAACGGTTGCGGTAACCCCCACTTCGACGGAGATTTCCCCAGGATTGACCGATCTAAGCAAATATCAGGGCCAGCGCGCGCCAAGGTTCTATGTATTTGACTTGCTGGTGGATAACGCCGGCGGCTCACTGAGGCCTGGAATGGCGGGTACGGCAAGAGTGTATGGCCAGCGTAGAAGTCTGGCCGGGCTCGCGCTGCAGCAGGTTGAGGATTTTATCGGGCGCAAGATGTGGTAGGTCAGGACTCCATGAAAAAAGGCCACCCGCTGGGTGGCCTTTTCCAAACGAACGAAAGCTCTTGAACTCAATTATTTCCTTCCGGCTCTGACGGCCAGGCGTTGCGCCTTGACGCCGGTCTTGATCGCCAGACGTTGCGCCTTAACGCCGGTCTTGATCGCCAGTCTTTGCGCCTTAACGCCAGCTTTGATCGCCAGGCGTTCCGTTTTTACACCAGCCTTCATGGTTGCGGGAGAGGCGGAACCCACTGTGGGCGAAGTGGCCAGGATCGCTTTCTTGGTTGTGTTCAGACTGCTGATCAAAGATTTCTTTTGAATCGACATTGAAGGTCTCCTTTTTTGACTGCCGTGTTCGGCTTTCTATAGAGCAGGTCCAATGCCAAACCCTGGCGAGTCCGGCTCGCAGTCCTAACTGTGATTTTTATCAAGCACTTCCAGTTGTCCCGCGAAAAGCTGCAAGAATAGAATCCGGGAACATCGGGCGGAGAGTATTAAGTTTTAATCTGTCAAGCATTAAAGTTTTATACAATCCGGGTGCGGCTTAAATTTTCAATCTCTCCCAATACGATATTTGCGGCAGAGATAGTGCATTTTCTGCTTATCGACCTGCAGCAGACGGGCGGCTCCGATCTTGCTGCCCCCGGAGCGCCGGAGCGCCGCCGTCAGGTAGGCAACTTCGATCTTCGCGATTTCCTCATCAAAGTTGACGCCCCCCTCTGGAATCAGCAGTGATTCCTGGCTGACCGCGCTGTTGTAAAGGAGACGTTGGGGCAGATGCTGGACTTTCACCACCGGGCCATCCACCATGAGAACGAGGCGCTGTACCAGGTTTTGCAGTTCGCGCACATTGCCCGGCCACTCATCCTCCTCGAGAATCTGCATGACCTCCGGATCCAGGCGCTTCAGCGGAAGATTGTTCGCGGTGCAGTAGGAACGGAGGAAGTGATCGAGAAGCAGGGGAACGTCGCCGGGACGGTCGCGCAAGGCGGGGAGAATAATGGGCACAACGTTAATGCGGTAATAGAGGTCTTCGCGGAATCGCCCGGCTCGCACCAGTTCCTCCAGGTCTTCGTTGGTGGCGGCGATGAGCCGGAAGTCAATCTTCCTGGCGCTCTGGCCGCCGATTCGGGTCACGGCACGGTCTTCGAGCACGCGCAGCAGCTTGGACTGGAGTGCCAGGCCCAGAGTCGCGATCTCGTCGAGCAACAGAGTACCGGTGTTCGCCAGTTCAATATGACCGGCACGCGCCGCCCGCGCGTCGGTAAAGGCACCCTTTTCGTGTCCGAAGAGCTCAGTCTCGATCAGGTTCTCCGGCAAGGCGGCGCAATTGATGCTGACAAAGGGTTTTTGCGCTCGGGGTCCCAGAGCGACAATCGCTCGAGCCACAAGTTCCTTTCCGGTTCCACTCTCGCCACGGATCAGCACTGTACTCGTGCTCTCGGCTACGCGCGTGATCGCATCGTAGACGTGCTGCATCGGTTCGCTGCGGCCGATCAGATCACAGAACGACTCCGGTTGGGCGTGCTCGCCTTGCCGTTGGCGGCACTCGATCTCCAATGCCCGCTTCTCCAGCACCCGTCTCAGCACGCCCTGTATTTCCTCGAAGTTAATGGGAGCGACAAAATACTCATCGACAGTGGCGGTAATCGCCTGCAGGCGAAGGCTGTGGCTATTCGAGCGAGTCAACCCCACCAGCACGAGGTCTGGAGCCAAGGCGCGCAGTTCGTGAAGCGCGGTGATACCGTCTTTGCTGCTTTCTCCGACGGTGTCAAGGTCGAGGAGCACGGCGTCTGGAGGCTCATGGTTGAATAGAGCGGTCAGTTCGTCCCAGGTCTGCAGCACGAGCAGGTCATGCTCTGCTGCCAGATAGGTCTCGGCTTCGGGACGAACCTTTTCGTCGGTGGTGACGATGACGACAGAGAAACGGGCTGGTTGAGGCCGGGAAGCCTTGGCGCGCATGATCCCTCCGCGGGGCGCGACGATTATGGCAAATTTTTCGACCTTTGGGGATGAAATATTTATTTCCATCGCAGGGGCTGCGCTTTTCTACAAAGCGCTCGGCAAGCCCTGGTACTTGCAAAAGCTGGCCGCTTACCGTAACTTGGGACGCACTCTGAATGGCCACGTTCCATTTTGCATTTTGGCATTGACCGCGGCTACGCGGTTTCGGCGGAGGATAGTTTGGACATCAACGTCCGTAAGCGTTCGCAAGTGCAGGTAGTGCAGCTTCGAGGACCTCTTCGAATGGGTCCTGCGGTGGATGGCTTACGCCAGACGTTTGAGGAGTCGTTCGCGAACGGAGACACTCACATCGTCATCAATCTTGCCGAGGTTTCGATGATCGATTCCAGCGGCATTGGCCTGCTGGTGCGATTTCTGGCCTCAGCCAAGCAGCGTGGGGGGAGCATCAAGTTTGTACAACCTAGTAAATTCGCGATTCAGACTTTGCGTCTGGTGGGCGTTCTCAACCTGTTTGAGATTTTCGACAATGATGACGCCGCGGTCGAATCCTTTGCTTAAATCACAAAATGCGATGGTCGAATTCGAAACTGAAATGAGCCTCTATGTCGCCTGAGTCTAGCGGAGGCGCCGAAGACACTACGCTTTGTGCACTGCTCGACCGTCAGATGCCGGCTGATCCCGAGGCGATCGCGGAGGTTGTGGACTCCATATCTGATAGCCTGGCGCGACTGGAGGTGCCGGAACAGAAGCGACTGGAGGTTGCGTTGGCGGTTCAGGAGGCTCTGGCCAATGCAGTGGTGCACGGATGCAAGAATGACCGGTCGAAGCAGGTCCGGTGCCGGTTGCAATCGGATCCCCGCGGTCGCATTGTAATTATCGTGACCGACCCGGGGCCGGGGTTCAGTTTGGATCAACTATCCGATCCCAAGCGGGAGGAAAACCTTCATGCCGATCACGGACGCGGTGTTTACCTGATACGCCAACTCATGGATGAAGTCCATTTCGAGCATAAAGGGAATGAAATCACGATGTGGAAGTACTAGGTAAGGACTCACTCCTTAAACGTGTTACGCGTCCCCCGGCTGATCCCGCTTTTGCTGTTTCAATCGAACAAAATGGCCGTTCTCGGGCTGGAGAGGAATTTCAGCCGCGAGCTGTGGCGGCCTTTCGTGCGATGAGGTTGTAGCCTTGGGCCTTGGCGTCTGCCTCGATCGCGGCCAGGTGCGCACGTCCCTCCGTTGTTTGTCCGGCCTTCATTTCAATTTCAGCGAGTGCAAGACGAGCATCCAGTTCAATTCGCTGATAACCCAGTTCGTGCGACTTTGCGATGATGGCGGTCAGCTCCTTGCGTGCCGCGATCCCGGCAGCGGAGAGCGCAGCATCTTTTTCGGCAGTCTCGATGCGGGCTGCAGTAATGGCGTTTTCCCACCGGTACACCGGACCCTCGTTCCTGGCTGCGAGGGCCCGTGCGCGTTGCGATGCCTCCGTCGCTGCTGCCAGTTTGCCTTGCGCGAGCAGGCAACGGGCGAGGGTGCCCCAGGCCGCGGCTTCGGAGCCGCGGTTTCCTTGTTTCTGAAAGACTTCAAGGGCCTGCCGAATCACGGCTTCTTGCTCGTCGGGAGAATGTGCCTTCTCCTCTAAAGATAAATCCGCGAGTACGAGCTGAGTCCGAGCGATGGATATCTTGTCGCCTGCCGCGTTTCTTATCGCCAATGACTGTTCGTACAACTTGCGGGCATCGGAAAAATTGGCCTGCTCGAGCAGCACATTTCCCAAACTCAACATTGCATAAGCAGCAGAACGCTGGTCGCCACTTTTCTGCCAGATCGCCAGCGATTGCTCGAAACCCTGCTTTGCTTCCGCCAGATTTCCTTGCAGTTCGTGAACGGCTGCGATGTTGTCAATGGCGAAGGCGGCTTGCGCGGCGTCTCCGGTTTCCCGGTCCAACTGCAGACTCTGTTCATCGAGTTGGATCGCGCCCCGCAGATCGCCCTGATCCGCTCGCTCGTTGGCGATGTTCGAGAGCGTCGAAGCCTGGTCTTTTTTGTCATCGAGGTGTCGATAAATGGGCAGGGCCTGGCGTTGCATTTTCTCGGCGGTGGAGGGATCGCCCTGTCCCTCATATAAATTGCCGAGATTGTTGAGCACGTCGGCTACGCCGCGTTCGGATCCAATCCTGCGGAAGATGTCTTGTGCCTGCTGGTACCGCCGGATGGACTCTGGCGCGTCCGTCCTCGCATCTGCCCACGCTCGCAGTGTATTGGCTTCGTCCAGTTGGTCACCGGCGGCCGCGAAAATGTCCCTGGCCTCGCTACACGCGGCAACCGCATTCTGGGTTTGCCCTAAACGACGACCGTACAGCCAACACTGGCTTTCGCGTGCTAATGCCAGGATGAACCGCGATCCCTGCGCCCTCGCTTTCTCCACTGCCCGCTCGGTAGGCTGTTCCTGATGTTTGAAATCCTCCAGCGCATTCCACGCCCATGCCTGCTGCAAGTCGATACGGGGATCGTCAGAGGCCGGTGGCGGAAGCTTGCGCACTAACTCGATCGTCGCCAGAGCATCATTTCCTTTGCCGGCGCGGGTCTGTGCCCATGCCAACCGGAGTCCGTAGTCGATATTATCGGGAAACAAGGTGACGAGAGTGCGATAGACCTCGATCGCCTTCTCGTTCTCATAACCGACTAAACGATACCTGCCTTCGACCACTAACTTCTCCTCTCGCGAGAGATTGGTGGACAAGTCGTATGCCTGACGCGCTTCCAGTTGTGCCTTTTTGGCATAGCCCAATCGTGACCAGGCTTCCGCCAGAGCGGAGTGCGCCAGGGCGAACTTTGGATCGGCGGCGGTCGCTCGCTGCAGAAGATCTCGAGCTTCCAGGGCATCCCAAACCCGCAGCCGGGCCAGTCCCTCCGAATACAGGCGGGCGGCGTCACGATTGGCAGGTAAAGAGGCACGGACGCCCACCGCTTCCACAGGAGAAAGGGCCTCCACGCCCAGCTTCTCGCGTAACTGGGAGCCAGCCTGAGTGGCCAGGTCAAAGAGGTCCGCCTCGTTTCCCACCACAGCGATATCGGCGACGGTGTCTCCTGCAACCGTATCTTGCAGACGGAGGTCGAGACGGATGCGAGTGCCAGGCTTTTCTCCGACAGCGGTGTAAGAGCCGAGGACGATCAGATCGGTATTGAGGTTCTCGTGCAATCGCGACAGCGTATTTCGAGACAGGCTGTCGGCTTCGGCCAGAGGAAGGTCGAGTTTGGTGCGCGCGATATCCTCCCCGGAAACCAGGCGAAGCTTCTCCCCGGCCACCAGTTCGGTGCTCAACATCTCCGCCAGGGCCGTGGACAGCCAGCCTTCCTCGGGTCGCCCGGACAGATTGCGAAAGCCGAGAACGGCGATAGAGCGACGGGCGGCCATGGTTGTCCCGGTTGAACCGATAGCCGCTGCATTCCTCCGTTGGACCGGGTGGAATTGGGTCCAGACGTAATAGCCCGCAACCGCGATCACAGCGACGGCTAAAGCCGCCACCAGTTTGGTGCCGGATCGGTGCCGGGGTGTGGGCAAGCTCAGCTGTTGTTTCTCTTCGGTTATGACGCTGGTTCGGATCGTCTGCTGCTGAAGAAGGAGTGCGGCGGAGGCATTGCTGGCGCTCGTCGTTAACTCCGGGAGAGCGCTTCCGTTTTCCGGAGCGACGATGTGCACCGGCGCGACAAACTGATACCCTCGTCCCGGCAGGGTGACGATATAGCTGTTGTCGCCAGGTTTCTCATCGAGTGCGCGTCGCAGGGCGGAGATGCTTTGCGCCAGATTGTTCTCGTCCACAAAGGAATCTAGCCAGACATTCTTTAGCAGTTCATCCCGAGTGAGAACCTTTCCCGGGTTCTGGACAAAATACAGCAACACATCGAAGGTCCGGGAATTGACCATGACGGTCGCTTTTTCCCGCCTCAGGGTGCGAGACCGGGCATCAATCTGAAACTCCCCGAATTGGAACACCTCTTCTGTTTTCATGGACATCGAGGACATTCACAAGTTTTCAGAATCTTTCAGAACGAATCACTGGCCTTTATTGGGAGACTGCAGCAACATTCGCGGCCAGTGGACGAGGTCGCATGAAGAGACTCTACCAATGGCTGTCCGAGCGGGCAAGCTTCTTTCGTTTTGCAGAGTCTGATCGCGGCACCAGCCGCACCGTGCGGACTGAGGTCACCGTCGAGCGGCAAGGCCTGACCCTGCTGGTGGGCGGCGTGGCGGCGGGATTCGACGACTGCCCGTTTTGCGGACAGAAGCTAGCCCCGGCGCAGGCAGAACGGGCGAGACTTCGTCTGCAACAGGGATCGAGGTCGCCGGACGACTAATCAGTGGACGGTACTTCCCCATGAATAAAGGCAGCTGATTGACCAAGCTAAGCGGTATTGGCAGCTCGCGACGGAACCGAAACAGGGCCGGATCCAACGCAGAACTCTGAGGAGAATCGAAATGAAAGCGACGAAGAACAACACGAGATTTGCATTCGGTAAAGCTTTAACCGTAGCCTTCTGCCTGACCATCGCGCTTCTGGCTCTGCCGGCCTACGCCGTCACCAACGTACTGGTGGGGAGCGCGGAGAGTCACTCCATAGAGAAATACGACAGCAGCGGCAATTGGATGAAGACCTTTGCCTCCACCGGCCCCTATTGGACCGTGGGCTTCGCGGCCAGCCCAATTACAGGAGACGTTTTCGCCTCTACTTTTACCGGGACCATCCTGCGCTACACCAAGTCCGGCGCATCGTTCGGCCCGAAGGGAAGCTACTGGAGCACCTTCAACATGTCTTCGCTGGTTGGCTCCAACCCGCCGCAAGCCCTGGTGTTCGATTCGAGCGGCGACCTCTACTTGGCTACCAATTACGGAGAAAGCGGTGATGGCTACACGGTCGAGATTTTCGAGTACTCAGCCAAAGAACTCACGAAAGAAGCGCCAGTGCCCGTCGGACCGCCGATCCTAACCCCGGTCACACAAGGGGGTCAGTTGGCATGGGATGCTTTCGGAGACATCTGCATCGCTTCCTGGTACTCCGAGACTGTGCAGTGCTACAACCCGAGCACGCGCGCACTTGTGTATGACTATTACTCGGAAGTTCATGGTGCTGGAATCGAACCGGCTGGGCTGGCATTCGGCCCGGGCAACATCCTTACCGTGAGCAGCCTGTTCACGGGTGAGGTCTATGTGGAGGCAGCCGCTCGGACGGGACCGATGAACCTGATTGCCACGGGCACGGTTCAGCCCGCGGAGGTGGGATTTCTAGCGGCCGATAGCGCCGGGAACCTGTACCTGCCCGAGTGGCACAACGTGGCAGCCCGCTATTCAGGCTGCACTTTCTATCAGTGCATCGACTCCGACACCAGCTCGGACATCGTGTACGAGATCAATCCCACCAGCGGGGCGATCACCAATTTCGCCTCCAACCACCTGTGGGGACCTTATCAGATGATCTTCGTTCCGTTTTGAAGTTGATCCGATCTTCTGATCAACCAAAGAAACGTCAGAAGGAGAATTCCAATGAAGCAAACGACGAGACATTTCACCCTAGGACTGGCCTTGTTCCTGGCAAGCGTCGCAAGCCAGGGAATGGCTCAGTCGACGCCGCAACAAGTGCGGGGCCTCAACGCGCGGGGCGGAAAGTGGCAGGCGTTGACCGACCAGGGTCAGGTAGCCGTGACCACGAATGCGACCACAGAATACGTGGCGTGGAAGGTGAACGGCAGCGAGAACATCCAATACTCGACGTCCACCGACGGAGTCACCTGGACAATCCCGCGCGTTGTGGGCGGCACCTACCAGCACCACGCGTGGAAAGCGCAGACCCTGGGCGTCCCGGCGATCACGGTCGATAACAACACCGGCAATGTATGGGTGGCATGGACGGATCCCTCTACCAGCGATCTCTTTTACTCCACCTACAACGGCGTTGCGTGGACGTATCGCCAGGCGGTGAGCGGACAGGGCTGGACGGCCCAGAACCTTGTAGCCGGCGCGTCGCCGGCACTGGGAGGCGGCAACGGTATAACCATAACTTGGATTGGATACCAGAGCCCCGATGTCTATATCTTTTACTCAAACTGGAACAACCCAGGGTGGTCAGTCCCGCAAACCGTGAGCGGCTCGAACTGGACTGCGACACCGGTCCCGTCGGGATATTCCACGCCGAACTTAACGGTAGCTCTTTCCGGCCCGTCCGCCATGTATTGGGTGGACTATTTTGGCGACATCTACGGCTCCGCTTTTATTTTCGGCGGGTGGGCCCCTGAGACGGTGATTAGCTGCGACAGCTGGACCGCGCAAACCTGGGATGACAACCCTCCGGCGGCGGCAAACTTTACCCTGAATGGCGGAGGAAACGCCATGCTGTTCTGGGTTAACTACGCCGGCGACGGCTACCAACTGGCATACACCTACGAAACCTTCGATCAGAATGGATGCCCGTGGGCCGATCCGGCAACCATCACGATCGCCCCTGGATTCACTAACGCCAATGCTTACGTCGGGCCAGCTGTGTCGGTTGGATCGAGCCTGTCGATTCTCGCGTGGCCCCAACTGGTTGGAAATAGCGAAACCAAAAGCACCGTCTGGTACCTGAACCCGCTGACTCTTCCGGGGCTGAACTAGGCAGCAGTCGGGGACTGCACACGAAAGACTTGAAATGGAAGGCGTCGAAATGAGGAGCAGGACAATGACCAACTTCGCGCAACATCAATTCGCAACCAGAGTTTTTCGGGCAAGGACAATCCTGACACTGGTTGTCGTTGCGGTGCTAGCCACAGTGGCCGCTCCGCCGGCGTCCGCGCAGACCGTCACGTTCAACCGGGCCGATTTCGTCACGGGCACGCGGACCGGGACTCTATCGATCAATGACTTCGCCCTCAGCAGTGTGCAAAAAATGGCGCTGACAGGGAGCGGGACGTAGCCGGCCTCAACGGGAACAGTCGCGGGCAGTCCGGGGAGGCCAGTACTCACCAGCCCGGGCTGCGGGGAAACCCGCGACTGCTCAACACCAGGGATGGCACTGACCAATGTGTACGTCCCCGAAAACTACGACTCGAAAGGCACAATTCGCAATGAAAACTGGCTCGATACGCCGGCAACTAGCACGAGCTCGGCTGTCGCTGGCGATTGCGGTGATGACATTGATTGTGGCGACCAAACCGGCGCCTGCGCAGACCCTTAGCGTCCTCTACACGTTCACGGGGGCGTTTTCCACGGGAGGATTAGTGCGGGATTCGGCGGGCAACTTTTACGGCACAACGGAGTTCGGCGGCGACGGCGCGGGAACGGTGTTCAAGCTTTCCATCGGGGACGACGGAGCCTAGACTGAAACCGTCCTCCACACGTTCGCAGCCCCGGCCGACGGCGGATTTCCTGAGGGGGGTTTGATCTTGGACTCGGCTGGGAACCTCTACGGCACCACGCAGCGTGGCGGCGCTTCTAACTTGGGAGCGGTGTTCAAGGTGACGAAGACCGGCAAGGAGACCGTGCTCTACAGTTTCTGCTCGGTCGCGAACTGTGCGGACGGGGAGTTTCCAAACGGAGGTTTGATTCGAGATGCAGAGGGCAACCTCTATGGCACAACTCAGTTGGGTGGAAATCCCGCCCTTTGCACTGAGGGCTGCGGCGTCGTATTCAAGGTAACTAAGACCGGCAAGGAGGCCGTGCTTTACAACTTCTGTTCTGTCGCGAACTGTGCGGACGGGGGTTTTCCGGTTGGGGGAGGCGGGACCTTTCCTGACGACTGGTTGGTTCTAGATGCGGCGGGCAACCTGTATGGCACCACCCCGGTTGGCGGAGACCTTGCATTCTGCGGGGATAACGGAGGCTGCGGCACTGTGTTCAAGGTAACTAAGACCGGCGAGGAGACCGTGTTGTACAGTTTCTGCTCGGTCGCAAAGTGCGCCGATGGAAGCTACCCCTCGGCAGGGCTGATCCAAGACGGAGCGGGCAACCTGTACGGCACTACTAACGATGGCGGCAAGCACATCCACTACGGAACCGTGTTCAAAGTGGATACGACTGGTAATGAAACCGTGTTGTACAGTTTCCCTGGTCGCGCTGCCACAGGAAAGATTGATCCGTCGCCTTTGGTCATGGGCGCTGGGGGCAATTTTTACGGCACCACCGAATTTGGCGGTACTTTCCACTCCGGTTCGGTGTTCGAAGTGACAAATTCGGGGCGAACGCGCACGTTGTACAGCTTTACCGATGGTACAGACGGCGGTTCGCCCGAAGGAAGATTGGTTCTGGACTCGGCGGGGAACCTGTATGGCACCACCCTCTCCGGCGGTAACCTCAACGACTGTGAAGGATTCGGCTGTGGGACGGTTTTCGAACTGACCCCTTGATCGATTGGCGGTTTGTTTTGGGCCCGCAGGTCGCGCGAAAACGTAGCGACGGCTTGAGATGGCTTTTTGCCTACCACTCCGGTTGCAGTTCTATAGGTGTCGACCTCGGACGTCAGAGTAAGTACACGATTACGGTCTAATGAGTGTTGGGCATGCGGCTGAGTCGCCGTTCGCCAAGACTCACTGAACGGTGACGTTGAAGCTGCTCGTCCGCGTGATTCCCGAGGAGATTGCGGTTACATTCACGGTGTAAGTTCCGGCTGGCGTTCCGGGATCGATTTGTGGAGGGCGAAGTGTACTGGTTCCACTGCCACAACTGGCGATCAAGGCAACGGAGACGAGGAGAAGCAGTGCGAGAGGCAGTTTGCGGCGACGGATTCCCGAGTTCGAAAAGGAGTTCGAAAAAGGGATCGTGAACAGGAAAACACCAGTGAGCACACCAAAGCCGTACAGTCGCAGTCCGGCGCGCCGGTCGGCTGTGATCGGATGGGGAGCGGTGGTAGAGATGGCTAGCGGCGCGGTGACACTACTGTTCTCCAGGTTCGCGTTCACCGACGGGCACGCCGCTTCCGTCATGGCAGCGGGCAGCGTGCAACTGATGTTGACCGTCCCGAAGAAGTTATCGGTTCCGAGCAACGTAACCGTCGCCGTGCCGGATTGTCCGGGCGCGCCGATAGTCACGTTCGGTATCGGGGAAGAAATATTGAAGGTCGTGTCGAGGACGGTGACGGGAATGGAGTACGTGGTCTGCGTCCCCATGTAGTAGGCGTCTCCGGAGTAGGACGCGGTGAAGGTGTAATTGCCAGGGGTATCGATGGTAAGAGGGACGTAAGCAGCGAGATAGGCCCATTGAAAGACGCCGGTGGAGTAGTTTCCGGTTATGCTTCCGTTCCTGGGATCGTACCCAGTCGTACCCGACAGCGGATTGCCGTTCTCGATAATCGAAATAGTTCCGGTGGGGGCCTGGAGAATGCTCCAGGCGTACACCACCACGTCGACATTGAACGACTGCCCTGAATCGGCGATCCAGACCAGGCCGCTCCCGTTATAGATCTCGGTAAGGTTGGGAACCTCGATCTCGGTGTCAGTCACGCCCTGGGTCACGGTCGCGTTCAATGTGGTTGTGTTCGAGTTGTAGCTGTTGTCGCCGCTGTAAGTTGCCTGCAGGGCGTAGCTTCCGAGTGCCGTGAATTCGGAGGCAAGCGTCTGGTCTTCGATGTAACCCTGGGTGTTGAGAGCATAGCTTCCGGCATCCAAAGTTTTTCCGTTGTTGGTGAAACTCACGGTTCCGGTGGGACACTGAACCTGCGTCTGTTGCGGATTGGGCGCGCAGGGAGTGCCCGCGGAGTTGGTCACGTCGCTGCGCAGGAAGAATATCGTGCCGTAAGGTATGGTGCTGCCTATCGGCTGGAATGCATACGTGGTGGGGTTCAACGCGGTCAGCGTCTCCTTCGTTTCGCTGTTTTCCTTTCCGACAGTGACCTGCACTGGGGCCGAGTTACTGGCGCCGAAGGTGGGATCGCCAGGGTAGTAAGCCGTCACGTTGTAAGTGCCGCCGGGAAGTATGCTGGTCGTACCGCTGGCAACGCCGTCGTTCAGAGGAAAGACGCCGGCGCCCAGATTCTGGCCGGTCGGCGTAGCCATGAGCGCGACCGCTCCGGTGGGTGTGCCGGTTCCGGATTGCGCAGCCACGGTTGCCGTGATGCTGACCGGTTGTCCATGCGTGATGCTGGTCGGAGATAGATTGGTAAGTGTCGTCGTGCTGGGCGTAAAGCTGACACTGCTCCAGTGGTTGACCAGATTGTCGGCGTTCACCGATCCCAAGCCGGTTGCCATGTCATAGCCCGTGGTGGTGAGCCAGGCAGGGTTGCCGGGATGGTTGGGATCGACGAGGGCGCCATAGCCGCCGGCCGGAGCCCGGCCGCAATTGGGTGTGTTGGGATTGCAGGGGACCGAGTTGTTGCCCTGCGTGATGTCGTAAAAGATGCAGGAATTGCCGGTCAGGGTCACCGACGAGGAATTGCAACTCGCACCGTTCTGTGCCGCAAGCTGGTAGAGAACGTAATTGGCGTTGCCTTGGCGCGGGCTCGATCCCTGCGCTGCCATCTTCTGATTGACCAGAGCCATGATGCCGGCGAAAGTCGGAGCCGAGGCCGAGGTTCCACCTACGCCTACAAAGGTATCAGTCGCGAGGCTGCAGGTTTCCTGAGTACCGAAGAAGCCGGCATCGGCCTCGCAAATGATGTAAAAGCTGTCGTTGAAGCCATTGCTGGCGAACAGAGAGACATCGGGCAGATCGCGCACTCCGTCGCTGGGCACGCCGGTGCCGGTTTGCCACGAGGGCTTGCTGTATCCGGAGCACGTGCCGGTGTTGTAGTCAATTGAGGAGCAGCTGCTCGGGCCTCCACTGCCGCTGATGATGTTGAGGAAGTTGCTGTTTCCCGTGCACTGGTTTAGTCCAAAGCCGGCGCAGGAATCGTTCCAGGTCGTCTCCGGAATGTAAGACTTGGCGGAAGCGCCGGTGGTGGGATCGTTGGTCGCGTTCCAGTAATTGGGCGCTGTGGACGGAGTCTGATTGAAGTCGGTGCCGCCTAACGCAACGTTGTAGGGAGTGGAAGCGAATCCACTGACCGCCAATCCATATACGGCCGCCGTTTCCGTGTCAAAGTCGTCGCAGCCGGCGGACCCGCCATCGCCGGCCGAGATCAGCACCGTGATGCCCTGTGCCGCTGCCTGCTGCCAGAGTGCATTGTAGAAAGCGTTGCCGGCATTGCCGAGGTTGGCTTCGCACTCGCCGTAGCTCTCGCTCATGACCGGCGCAACGTTGTTATCGACGATGTAGAGCGCGGAAAGATCAACACCGAGCGACGTCTCCGTGGACGCGGAGACAATGAGGTCGATGGTGGCATTCTTGGCCACGGCGCCTGACCAGGAAACGTCGAGCAAGGCTTCCGTCTCGTCTCCATCCACTCCCGGATCGGGTCCATTCAGGATGATCGTCGGATCATTCGCGGGCAAGCCGAAGAGGCTGCGGAAGTTCTCGACGTCGGTGAGGTGAATGTTCGTTTGCCCAACAATGGCGATGGTTTGTCCGGTTCCGTCGATACCGGCGTTCCAGAGCGGCAGCACGTTGTAAATCGTCGCGAAATCGGTCGGACCGAGGCCGTAGTAAGTAGTGCTTTGATCGGTGTAGGTGAACAAGGGCAAGGGCGCAGTTGGACGTGGCTTGGCACGCATCGGCGTCCCCAGTACCGTCGAGTAAGAGCGCCTGGGGAAGTTGTGCAGGGAGAGGACGCCCTTCACAACTCGCGCGAGGGCGGCGGGAATCGAGGGATCGCTGGCATTGGCCCAGTGCTCTTCGCCATTGATCGCGTACTTGTGGATCGCAGTGTGAAACGCCTGTTGCACCTGGCTGGCCGATCCGGAAAATTCGATCGTGGTTCGGCCTTTCGAGAGAGCTGCGACTTGAAAGCCGCACGACCGCAGCCACGCCGTGACCTTCTGCACGTCGCTGTCAGCGGGGCCGAACCGCGTGCCGAACTGCTCGGGAGTAAGCCACTTGTGGTAGTCGGGAGACGCCTTGTCCTGCTGGCTGTCGAGAAGCGTGCGGAGCGCTGATTCCTGTTCCGGACTACGCGTCAGCACCAACAGCATGCGTTGCATGGGCAGGGTGGCGGGCGCTGTGCCTTGGTCGAACTCCGGGCGCGCCAAGGGATGCGTGTTGCCATAGAGCACCGTGAGCCGTGTCCCATCGACGGGCTGGGTAATGAGTCCCCGCGGCGCTGTTGGGGCGGAGGAAATTGCACCGAGATCCTGCGCCGCCGCATAGCAGGCAACAACCAGAGTCAGAAGGGCAATAACAAAGGAGGATTTCGAAGAAGAAGTGGAACAGATTCGCATCACCGAGACACCTTTTCTCGGGGCAGATCTACGTATACCGAATGACACTATCTTAGCCGATCACAGATTGCAACCGGGTGAACGTGAACCGCTCCCCTTCTCTGTCACAAACGAAACTAGAGACTTCGGGCAGTGAATTGTCCGAGTCATCGTACAACGTGACGACGAAGAGGGCGTCCGCGAAACTGGCTCTGCTTAGCGTAGAGCTGCGCACGTCACAATCTGCGAGACAAGTTCAGCCTCTGTAACAGAAGTTTCATCCGATCTTCATAGAACCGTAATAAGCCCGTAACGCTTGCCCGCTATCTATTATCGCTGATCGTATTTCCGCCCAATGTCTTTCCACTCGATGTCGCACGACCGATCCCGGTTGCGTGAAGAAAAAATCCAATGAGGAGAACTGTGTCCATGTCACAAAAAACGGCTCGAAGTCATTCTCTAAGTAGGACTCGTATCAATTGTCTGCGGGCGCTCGCCGTCCTGGCAACGGCAGCGGCTCTGAGCGTTTTGGCGCTCGCGCAGTCCCAAGAGTTCCCGACCTACACACCGGGCGAGAACACGAACGCGGCCACCGGCCCGACCTTCACGGCACCCTTGTCCGATCCGTGGGTTGTCAGCGATGGCACGATCATTACTCCGGCCGGCACCCAGGTCTACCTCAGCATTAAGACCCGGGCCAAAGCCGTCGCCCTCAATCCCACGGGCAACGGAACCGCCGCTGTTCTTCAGATGGGCGCCCCGCAGTCCGTCTCGATCTTCTGCGTCGCTACCGCCGGCTGCGATGGCGGGGCTTACGCGCAAGGTGCGGTCATGCAGAACTACATTCCGTCCAAGACCAACAGCGGTAGCTCTATGGGCATCACCTACACGCCCAATGGCCAGTACTTGGTCTTCAGCCAGGACGGCGACTACGGCCCGGCTTACGTTGCCATCGCAAACGTCAACTCGGCCGGCTTGCTCTCCAACTTCGCTGACGTCAGCGTTCCGCTCGACGTCAACGGCGGCGGCTATCTGACCAACGTTACCTGCTATCCCTGGGTCGCTCCGTTCAATACTGCCAAGGCACCCCCGTCCGGCAGCCCTCCGGGGACGACCGGCAGCATTGAAATCCCCTGCGGCCAGACCGTCTCGCTTGTGTCAGATGGTGCGCCGACTTCCTATCCGATGGGCATCGCGATCACGCCGAATGGCAACACTGCTTACGTAGTACTGGACAACAACGACACGATCACCAGCATTAACCTGACGGGAACCCCGGTGGAGGGTCCGGAGCTCCGCGTCGGTCAGGTCCCGAACAACATCGTGATCAACAGCGCCGGCACTTTTGCCTACGTTGCCAACGAGGCTGGAAAGGTTCCTACCGCGAGCAGCTTCCAGGGATACTCGAACGGCACCCCGGTCATCGCCGAATATCCGACTGGCGCGACGAGCGAGGGCACCATTTCCGTCGTGAACCTGTCCACGTTCAAAGTCACGAAGACCATCACGGTCGGTCTGCACCCGACGGGTATGGCCTTCTGGACCAGTGGGTCGACCACCTACCTGTTGGTCACCAATGCCTATGACGACACGATCTCGGTGATCGACACGAGCACCAATACGGTGTCGTCGACGATTGAGCTTGATGCCTTCCTGGGTGGGCTGGGGGTTAAAGTACCCGGCGGGCTCGTCACCGGCGTGGGGCCAAACGCGATCGCCGTCGATAATTCAAACAACGCCTACGTGGCGCTTTATAACGCCAACGCGGTCGCCGTAATCGACTTGAACATCCAAGTTGTTTTGGGCCTGATCCCGACCGGCTATGCGCCGAGCTCGGTCGTGTTCGACTCGACGGACGGTGAGCTGCTCGTTGCCAACGACAAAGGCCTTGGCACCACGGGCTTCGATGTGTCACCGCCGCCTACGAATTCGTTCGAAAATTCGTACGCTAACGAATTCGGCGCGGACTACTTTAACACCCACCAGGACCTCGGCACCGTGAGCATCATTCCCATTGCGAGCATGAACCTGCCGGAGCTGACGACGCAGGTTATATACAACAACCACTGGGATCTGACGGCAAATATTGCGTCTGCTTCCGGTGGAAAGAGCACGACTCCCCCGGTCGCGATCCCGGCTAATATCGGTGCACCTTCGCTGATCAAGCACGTCTTCCTGATCATCCGTGAAAACCGCACCTACGATCAGATCCTGGGCGACGTGACTGCCGGCAACGGCGACGCCTCCCTGGCAACCTTCGGCATCAACTCGACCTACACACCTTACCCCGTCGTAACACCCAACGCGCACGCGATCGTGCAGCGATTCCCGCTGCTGGACAACTACTACAACCCGAGCCGCCAGTCGGCGGACGGTCACAACTGGATCACACAGGCCATGGCTCCTTACTCCGACGACATCCAGTCGCCGGACTGGCTGCGCGACTACCCCTCCAACGGCGGCGAGGCGCTTGCCTACCAGAAGGCCGGCCATCTGTGGGATCAGGCTGCCAAGTACAAAGTCTCGTTTAAGAACTACGGCGAGTACATCGAATACAACACGTTCAACCAGCCGAACGGTTCGACTGCCGAACCGCTTTGGATCGACTTCTACAACGACATCACCTGTTACGAGGCTGGCAACGAACCCCAGCTCTACAACTACAACACGGTCGCGTCGCACTCGCCGCTGCCGAACCTGATTAACGCCACGTACCAGACCTACCCACAATTCGACTTGGGCATCCCCGACCAGTTCCGCTTCGATATCTGGAATGAGGACTTCCAGAGCGACGTCGCCGCAGGTACGGTTCCCCAGTTGGAGATGATGTGGATCAGCTCCGACCACACCGGCGGTCCGCCGAACGCGGTAGCCATGCAGGCCGACAACGACCTGGCGCTTGGCCGCTTTGTCGAGGCCATCAGCAACAGCTCGATTTGGTCCTCGTCGGCGATTTTCGTCACCGAAGACGACGCGCAGACCGGCGTCGACCACGTCGATGGTCACCGCAGTCCTGGCTATGTCATCAGCCCCTACGTCATCCAGAGCAGCGGGGGCGCGACCTACGTAGACAGCACCTTCTACACGCAGGTCAACATGACCCGCACCATCGAGCAGATCCTCGGCATCAAGCCCATGAACCAGAACGACCTCGTGGCCTCGCCGATGAGTACGCTCTTCCTCGATAATCCACCGGCAGACAACTTCCTGCCGTGGACACCCGTGGCAGCGGGAGTGCCGCTGACCTATGGCGTTAGTCAGACCCCAACTCAGACCCTCCCGCCCTCGTGTTCTGCGTCAAAGCCCCAGTCCAAGACGCAGCCCACGGTGAAAGAGAGCCCGCAGGTTAGGGTTCTGCGCGCTGGCTGGATGGCAAAGAAGACGGAGATCTTCGCTGG
>Ga0074044_10000530_pt1 | contig 36797 bp, 30 predicted proteins | sample BogForMeECP23OM1_FD_94443 | JGI IMG/M metagenome (GOLD analysis project Ga0074044, IMG submission 94443) | Bog forest soil microbial communities from Calvert Island, British Columbia, Canada - Bog Forest MetaG ECP23OM1 | ecosystem: Environmental > Terrestrial > Soil > Wetlands ...
GCCCAATCGTCGAGCGGTGCTATCGAAGCGAGCAGGCCGCTGCCGTCCGCCGTCAGGCGATAGCCGCCTCCGGCGTGCGCGACGATGCCCGTTTCGCGCAGCTCGGCGATACGCTGATTCAGCACGCTGGGCGACATCGCGTCGCATCGCGCCTGCAGCTCGGCGAAGGTCAGCGGTCCGCGGCGCAACTCCCACAGGATTCTCAACGCCCAGCGCCGGCCCAGCAGGTCGAGCAGGGCCATCAGGGGCCGTCCGGTGCGCGACCCGCGGACGGGGCTTCCCGGTTTGGGAATCATGCATCGGGGTTGTACTACGAGTTTCGTAGTGATAGCAATGCACTACTAAAATCGTAGTAGAGCCCACCGGCGCGGGCTCCAAGGAGAAACGCCGTGACCAACTCCCCGTCCGCTCCATCCCGAATCAAACCGGTCGAGCCGCCATTTTCTCCGGCGGTAGCCGGCGAGTTGGCGCGCTGGCAGCCGGGCGACGGACCCGCGCTGGCGCTGTTCCGCACCCTGATGCGCCATCTGCCGCTGGCCGCTGCGATGTATCCGCTGGGTCATTACTTCCTGGGCCGCACGTCCGCGCTTGCGCTCCGCGACCGCGAAGTCGTGATCGATCGCGTGTGCGCGCGATGCGGCTGCGAGTACGAATGGGGCGTGCACGCCCGCATCTTCGGCGCGGCCGCCGGCCTGGAGGAGGCCCATTTGCGCGCATTGGTCATCGGCGGCGCGAAAGATTTGTGCTGGACCGAGAGCGACCGGCCGCTGATCCGGATGGTGGATGAACTCCACGACGCGGGTACAATCACGGACGATTTATGGTCCGCGATGGCGGCGCGATGGTCCGTCGAGCAAATGCTCGAGCTGAAGGTCCTGGCGGGCTGGTACCACGCGATCGGCTTCCTCGCCAACGGCGCGCGCGTACCGCGGGAGGAATGGGGTGTCCGTTTCCCGGCTTCGAAGTGATCCGCTCGGCACGCCAAGTGCGTGGCTGACCGGCCGCGAACCCCTCAAAGCGGCGCTTGCCCATGTGCAATCGATTCCGAGCCATTCCAAGGGACCCGTTCGCGGATACCCACAAAAGCGTCCGCGGTGTCCTGCTTGTGTCTATGTCGGATTCGACATATCATGATTCATGACGGCGGTTCCTGACAAACCCCTGGTCTGGCTGCAGTCTGAGATCAAGACGCCGCCGTTTTCCTATGAGGCGAGGATTGAGGCGGGGATTTTGTTGCGGAGGCTCCAGCATGGGGAAATGCTTTCGCTACCGCACTCTCGACCGATGCCGTCAATTGGACTCCGCTGCCACGAGTTGAGAATTACGGATAAGAGCGATGCCTGGCGAATCATCTATCGGATTGACCACGACGCCATCGTCATCGCTGAAGTATTCACCAAGAAGAGTCAGAAAACGCCGGTGTCGGCAGTCGATAGGTGTAAAGCTCGCTTCAAGCGTTATGACGACGCGGTCGGCTAGGAAGCTACAATGGACAAACGAAAAAGAAGACGTCTGGGAGCTGCCGGCTGGAAGGTCGGAGACGCGGCTGAGTTTCTAGGCCTTGACGCCGAAGAGAAAGCCATCATCGAGTTGAAACTCGGACTCGCGCGGGCGGTCAGGGAGGAAAGGAACCGCCGCAAGATGACCCAGGAGCAGCTCGGGAGGCTTCTCGGATCGAGCCAATCGCGAATGGCCAAGATGGAAGCCGCGGACTCATCGGTCAGCATCGATCTTATGGTTCGCGCACTTCTGCGTATGGGCGCCAGTCGGCGCGACGTCGCATCGTACATCGCTGCGCCCGCGCGCAAGCGTGCGGCCTGACGGGGCGCGGGTTTCGAGCGCTTGCCCATGTGCCACCGATTCTGAAATAAGCATTAGTACACCTAACGCAGCTTACCAGCCGGACACCTTGTACCGGCCCGGGACCAGCCCGGAAGGGAGTGAGCGATGTACGATCTGATTATTCGCAACGGCACTATCGTCGATGGAAGCGGGATGCCGCGCTTCAAGGGCGACGTCGGTATCGAGGGCGGCAGAATCGCGGCGATCGGCAAAGTCCGCGAGAGCGCCCGCGAGACTATCGACGCCGACGGTCATATCGTGGCGCCCGGCCTTATCGATGCGCACACGCACATGGATGCGCAGGTCTTCTGGGACGCGCTGGGAACCTGCTCGTGCTGGCACGGCGTCACCTCCGTGGTGATGGGCAATTGCGGATTCTCGCTCGCGCCTTGCGGCGAGAAAGACAAGCTGCTGGTGATGCGCAACCTGGAACGCGCCGAGGATATCTCGCCCGAAGCGATGGAGGCGGGAATCAAATGGTCGTGGACCACGTTCGCGCAATATCTCGATGCGGTCGAACGCCAGCCCAAGGGCATCAACTACGCCGCATATATTGGGCACTCCGCGCTACGCACCTACGTGATGGGCGAGCGCGCATTTGACGAGCACGCGACGACCGAAGACCTCCAGATGATGAGCGAAGAACTGCGGTCCGCGATTCGCGCCGGCGCAGTCGGATTTACCACGTCGCGCACCAGCAACCATCAGACCCCCGACGGGCGCCCCGTCGCCAGCCGTATCGCCAACTGGGACGAAGTGCGGCAACTGGTCGGCGTAATGGGCGATCTCGGTGCCGGCATTTTTGAAATCGCCGGCGAAGACACCGGCGTCGAAGGGCAGCGGCTCGATAATTATCTCGGGCGGCTGAAGGCGCTGGCGGTCGACACTTCCGTGCCGGTGACGTTCGGGATGTTCAGTTCGCGGCGCGCGCCCAACTACTGGCGGCGCTATTTCCAGACCGCCGACGAGACCGCAGCCGCCGGCGGCCGGATGTTTATCCAGGTGCATAGCCGGTCGCTGAACGTGCTGCTGTCGTTTGAAACCATGATGCCGTTCGACCGCGTCCCGGCGTGGAAAGAAATTCGCAAACTCCCGCTCGCCGATCAGGAAGCCGCGTTGCGCAATCCCGAGACCCGGCGCAGGCTGGTCGATGCGGCCCACGAGCATTCGCGCGAAGGCGAGCGCAGCGTGGGCGCCGAAGTGCGCTCCGCCAACTTCAAATGGATCTTCCCGCTCGACCGCCCGACCCCGCCCTATCGCTCGATCGCTGAGATCGCGGAGTCCGAGCACAAGGATCCGTTCGATGTGATGATCGACCTGGCGCTGGCGAAAAACCTGAAGCAATTTTTCATGCAGACTCTCGTCAACGAAAACCAGGACCACGTGCTCGAGATGATGAAGCATCCGCGGTCGGTGGTGACGTTTTCCGACTCGGGTGCGCACGTCTCGCAGATCATGGATTCTTCCCTGCAAACCCACGTGCTGGGTCATTGGGTGCGCGAGAAAGAGGCGCTCACGCTCGAGCAGGCAATTCGGTCGCTCAGCTTCGTCCCGGCCTATCATTGGGGGCTCAAGGGACGCGGCCTGCTGCGCGAAGGTAACTTTGCCGACGTGATCGTGTTCGATCCGGAAAAGATCGCACCCAAGCTGCCCGAGCTGGCGCATGACCTTCCCGCCGGTGCGAAGCGCCTGAAACAGAAATCAGACGGCCTGCTCGCGACAGTGGTGAACGGCCAGGTGCTGTTGCGCAACAACGAACACACGGGAGCGCTGCCAGGCAAATTGCTGCGCGGCCCACTGGCGCAAGCCTAAACAAAGAAATCCGCGGATTGCGCAACGGCGCAATCCGCGCGGACAGCCACAGGCTAAAGCCTGTGCCACTGGAAATGATCTGATTTCCGAGGTGGCACAGGCTTTAGCTGTGTCGCTTATAACAGTATTGTTGCCGTATTTGATTACGGCACCCAGAGCTGGCATATACTATGGCATGAGGCCTGAGCGAAAAATCACGGTGCATGTCCGGCGCGAACTACTAGCCAAGGCCCAGAAAGCCGCAAAAGCGGGAATCAGCGAGACGGTCCGCAAGGGCTTGGAACTACTGGCTGCAAGCGACGCCTACGACGGGCTACTGAAGATGCGCGGTAAAGTCAGATTCTCGATCGATCTGAACGAACTGCGGGAAGATCGGCGGTGACCGCCCTGGATTCCAGTTCCACGATCGCTTTCCTGTCCGGTGAGCGTGGGACGGATGTAGATGCCGTGGAGACCGCGCTGGCGCTCCGCCAAGGCGTATTTCCTCCTGTTGTGGTGACGGAACTCCTGACCGATCCGGTTGTCCGCGATGAGATCGCGGCGTTCATTCGCGCTGTCCCGCGGCTCGAAATCCTCGATGGTTACTGGGAGCGCGCGGGGGAACTTCGCGCCAGATTGCTAAGGCGAGGTCTCAAGGCGCGGTTAGCCGATACGCTGATCGCACAGTCCTGTCTGGACCACAAGGTTGCGCTCGTGACACGCGACCGTGATTTCCGTCACTTTGCGCGTCACGCCGGTCTCCTCCTCGAATAGATCGACCGCAATGGAACTCCGCCCACAGGCTTCTAGCCTGTGTTCAGATCATGGTTCTGGAAAAAATACGTGGCGCGGGCGTCCCTGCCCGTGGATCGATGCGCGCCGTCTTCGGCGCGCATACCTTTCTCTAAAATTCCAGAATCCCCGAAATCTGCGTAATCTGCGGATTCTCTTGCTATCTCGGATCGTTCGGGATCGTGCGCTGCGTAAAGCCGATTACCATCCCGAACGCCTGATCCTTGCCCAGCACCATCCCATCCGATCCGTCGGCCTCCGGCCGCATCCCCTTTGACTTCAGGAACTCCGCCGCCCTCGCAAGGTCCTTCGTCTTGAACGTCAGCGAATGCACCCCTTCGCCGTTGCGCTCCAGGTCATCGGCCTCGGGACTCCCGGAAGAAGTGGGCTGCGCCAATTCGATAATCGTGTCTTCGCCGACGGCTACATACGCGCTCCGCTTGCGGCCTTGCGTTTCGGGTTGATCGAGGAGCTTCGCGCCAAGGACGTCGCAATAGAACTGCCGCGCGGCCGGCAGGTCTTTGACCACCACCGTGATATGCGATGCGCGCTCGATTCCGAGCGGATGGCGCTGCGGCCAGAACTCGCTGGACCATGCGGGCTGCAGGCGCGGATCGATCGGATTGGTTCCGACCACCGCGAACTCGAGCTGCCCGTGAGTCTCCTTCGGATGCGTCCATATCGCGTATTTTTCGTTCGGCGGCGTGACCGGCCTTCCGACCACATCCCAGAGCCGCAATCCCCGCTTCCCAAGATGGGTGGAAATGTCCGCCACATCGTCGACGTACCATGCGATCGAATGGAAATGCTGCCCGAAACGGTCGTGAAATCTTTTGACCGAAAGGTTGCGCAGATTGGGGACGTTCGCCGGCGACATCGGCTCCATGATGATCTCGCCGACCGCGATAAGAGATGCGTTGCGCCCGGCCGCCTTCGCAAATCCGTGGTAGTAGCGCGTGACGGAGAAGATGTCATCGTACCATCGGTCGACCGCATCGAGATCGCTGACCACGTGGGTTAGATGGAACAGTCTGCCTATCTTGAACATGGCTTTTTCCCCTGGCGGCGGTCGAGTCGTACTATCGCGAAGGGACCACCACAAAATCAACATCGCACGCGGGCCCTGGAGTTTCGCCGCCCGCGGCGTCCATGCTATTGGCGTGCAAGCCCATGCGGAATTTTAGCGAATCCGCGGCGCTCTTCTGCGCATTGCGCTTCGACACTCTCATCATTTGCCCGTCACTTCCTGCTTCGCTCGAGGAGACCTTTGCAAAACTGCCGAACGGCACCTCGGTGTCATCCTGAGCGAAGTGAGCAACGCGAACGAAGTCGAAGGATCTCGGACCGCCGACGAGCTAGCGAGGAGTCCTGAGGACCAACGCGACGAAGGATCCTCTTCGCGCAAGCGAAGCCGGTACCGGTTCCCCGTTCGCGAAGCGCTCCTTAGTTTTGCAATGCTCTCCTTGAAGGAGGTGTCTGCTTGTGAGTTCAGTTCACCATCAGGTCCACGAGTTCGTGTCCACCGCGCGCAAGGAATACAAATTTGGCGAACTCAACGAACAGAATGTCGCCGCCGACCCGATTATCCAGTTTGGCAACTGGATGCGCGAAGCGATCGACGCGCAGGTCGATGAACCGCATGCGATGACGCTGGCCACGGCCGACCACGCTGGTAACGTTTCCGCGCGCATCGTGCTGCTCCGCGGCGTCGATGAGCGCGGATTCGCCTTCTACACCAACTACGAAAGCCACAAAGGACGAGACCTCGCCGGCAACCCGCGCGCTGCCCTCGTGTTTCACTGGAAGTCGATGGAACGGCAGGTGCGAATTGCCGGCCCCGTGGCGCGCATCAGTCGGATGGAGCCTTTGTGTCATCCCGACCGGAGGCTGCCGGGTGAGTCGAGGCCAGGCGAAGCCGGCCGAAGCCCTGAGCGGAGTCGAATGGGGGAGGGATCGCGGCGCGTCCGCGCGCCGCAACCACCGCTCTCTCAGGTGGCACCGAGTCTTTACCGCGACAACACCTTCAGCCCGACGAATCAAGGAACTCCGTCAGAATCCGATTGAACAGCTCAGGACGCTCCAGACTCGGCAGATGCGCCGCTTCTGCGATCGTGATCAGTCTCGCCCCCGGAATCTCGCCTGCAAGCTTACTCGCCAGCTTGATCAAGTCCTGCGAATCGTTGTCGCCGATCACGACGATCGTGCGCGCCGAAATTTCCCCAAGCCTACCGATCGCGGGCGGCGTGAGCGGCTGCTCCTGATGCGCGTCGCGTTCAAGCGAGAAATTCTGGCGATGCAGCATGAGTGCACGCTCGCGATAAACCGGGTCGATTTGAGCCGCATCGCGCCGGGGACCATCGATCCAGTACTTCGCATCCATCGCGCGCGCCCCGTCGACATCGCCTTTCTGGACCATGCTGAGATACGCGGCCCAGTGCTTGAGAGCTTCCTCGGACAACTCCTTGGGATCGTTCAAGCCGCTCACGCCTGAGCCGACAAGAACCAGCCCGGCCACCACCTCCGGATGCTCCAGCGTGAAATCGATCGCGATTGCCCCGCCCATCGAACAGCCCACGATAGTGGCCGTAGCAATGCCGAGATGCGCAAGTACATTCAACAGATCGCCGCGCAGCGTGTACGGGCCATCGATCAGAGTCGATTTGCCGAACCCGCGATGGTCATACCGAACGACCCGGAACCTCGCGGCAAAAAACTCAAACTGCGGGTCCCACATCCGCGAGTCAGACACGCCGGCATGAACGAAAACCAGCGCAGGCCCGGCGCCCGTACTCTCGAAGTAGATCTTCGCCTCGCCAGACGGCGCATACCCCGATACAAAATCAGCCCGCGGTGCCATCGCACTCCTCCCGGTTCGATTCTTCAGGACTTTGCACTTTCACTCAACGCGACGTGCGATTCCGGATAGAACGCTTCTGCGAATGATGGTCGGGCTTTCATGCCGTCGTACCAATCCTGGAAATGATGCAGGTCCTGCCAGACGTGCTCCAGGCGGATGTCGGTCATGCGCACTGTCGACCTTGCCGAGAGAGATCGTCCAGCCTATACGGGAGTTGGAATCGCAGAGTCAAACAGAGAAGGTAACCGTGTGATGACGAATGTTGGCCGCGCTCCCACCGATCCCAACGGGGTCACCGGTATCCTCTCGAATTGGCTCGCCCAATTGTCATTGAACAACGTGCCCGAAGCTGCGCGCACGCGCGCCAAATATCTGATGCTCGATGGCATCGGATGCGCGCTGGTCGGTGCGAAATTGCCCTGGTCGTCGCTGGCTGTCGATACGATCACGCGCTTCGAAGGTAAGGGCGACAAAACCATTATCGGATGGGGCCGCACCACCGCCGGCCCCGCGGCCGCCTTGCTCAACGGGACTTTTATCCAGGGTTTCGAACTCGACGATTTCCATCCCTTTGGTCCCTTGCACAGCGCATCGCTGATCCTGCCGTCGCTGATCGCGTGCGCCGAAGAAGTTGGCGATGTGGATGGCAACGCGTTCCTGCTCGGCGCGATCAAGGGCTTTGAAGTTGGTCCCCGCGTTGGGATGGCGCTGCACGGCGCGCAGATGCTGTCGCGCGGCTGGCATTCCGGGTCCGTGTTCGGCACGCACGCCAGCGCGGTCGCGGCTGGATCGCTTCTGAAGCTCGATGCCGCCGCTTATGAAGACGCGCTGGGACTGGCAGGCACTCAGTCTGCCGGTCTGATGGCCGCGCAGTATGAGGCGATGTGCAAGCGCATGCACCACGGCTTTGCTTCCCGCAACGGGCTCTACGCTGCCCATCTCGCCGCCGCCGGCTACACCGGCATCAAGCGCGTCTTCGAGCGTGACTATGGCGGCTTTCTCTCCGTCTTCGGCGAAGGCCATGCACCCGATGCGAGCAGGATCACGGCGGGTCTCGGCGCCACCTGGGAAACGCAGCGCATCGTCGTCAAACCCTATGCCGCGATGGGCGCGCTCCACGCCCCCCTCGATGCGCTGTTCGAGATCGCCGCGAAACGGCCCCTGCGAGCCGAACAAATCGGACATGTCGACATCGACATGTCCGATGCCGCCTACCATCACGGCTGGTGGGAGATTGAGCGCCCGCTCGAGCCCATCGGTGCGCAGATGAACGTCGGCTATGCGATCGCCGTGGCTATCCTGGATGGCGCTGCGATGATGGCGCAGTTCTCGCCGCGGCGGATCGCGCAGGATGATGTTTGGGCGCTTGTCCCGAAGATCAAAGCGCATCACGATCCGGAATTCGACAAAAAAGGGTCCGGCGGCCTCGGCGCGGCACGCGTACGCATCCGCTTTGCGGACGGCACCGTCGAAGAGTGCTTCAAGCCTGCGTCGCGCGGAATCCTGACGCCGCTTCCCGGAGATGAGGTCGTCGCGAAGTTCAGGACGCTGACGAAAGATGTTGTAGACGGTGCGCGCAGCGCTCGGATCGAAGATCGAGTTCTCAACCTCGAAAAGCTTCGCAACGTGAAAGAACTGATCGACCTGCTCGCGGAACCTGTCGATCCCGTCTTCGGCTAACTCAACGCGACGTGCGCTTCCGGATAGAACGCCTTTGCGAATGACGGGCGCGCTTTGATGCGATCGTACCAGTCCTGGAAATGATGCAGTCCCTGCCAGACGTGTTCGAGGTGGATGTCGGTCATACGCACGATCGTCGGGAGCACGCATAGATCCGCCAGCGAGATATCGTCGCCGGCTACCCATTGCGATTTCGCTACCGCGGCGTCGATTCGTTCCACTGTCTGCCGCAGCCGCTCCATCGATTCGTCCATCTGATCTTTCGAGAAGCCTTCGGCGCCGAAGCGGCGGTAGTGGCCCTTTCTGAGCGGCGTCATTCCGATGAAGCGGGCGCGGCCCTGCTCGCCGATGCGCTTCCATCCTTCGAGGAACAGCCCGTTGAATGACGAGATGCGAATCGCCGTGGTCGGGACTTCCTCGATATGCCGCAGCCACGCCCGGACCGTCGCGCGCCCGTAGGCCGTATCGGGCATCAGCCGGGTGCCGCTGCGCGGTGCCGTCTCTTCCAGATATTCGCAGATCACCGACGAATCTATTGTGGCGCGGCCGTCATCGACCAGCGTCGGCACGACACCGTTGGGGGGTTGAGCGCCAGATACTCGGGCCGCAACTGCTCGCCCATCGTGAGATTCAGCGGATGGCTCTTCCAGGCCAGCTCCTTCTCAGCGAGGCACAAACGGACCTTCTGACTGCAGGTCGAAATATGAGCATGGTACAGTTCGAGCATCTGGATCTCCTGTGGACCTTCGGAAAGTAACCTCGACCTAACCCCATAACCCTTCTCGCACGCGAAGGGGAACCAAAGTTATTCGCTTCTACAGCGTTGCCCCGGTCCAGAGCCCACTGTCCCAACCTCGCAGCAGGTCGGGCCAATTGACACTTCTTAGCTATAATCTTATATAAATATGAGAAGTTATCCGGGAGACCACCATGGCCGACCTCACTATTGATACCGCGGCTCTCGCTCATGTTCCGCCGCCGCGTGATTTTCCGCGCCCGCGCGAATATGCGCACGTGGTGTTTGTTACCAGGCAGCCGGACGCGATGATCGATTGGTATTGCTCCGTTCTCGGCATGCAGGTCGTCATGCGCAGCCCGATGATCAACTTCCTTACCTGGGACGATTCGCAGGATCGGATGGCAATCATCGCGGCGCCAGCGGATGCTGCCCCCCGCTCCGGTCAGACCGGCCTTCATCATGTCGCCTTCACCTATCATTCCCTGCGCGACATCATCACCGTGTACCGCCATCTGGCACGGCAAGGCGTCAAGCCGGTCTGGTGTGCCAATCACGGCGTCGCAACTTCGATGTATTACGACGACCCGGACGGCAACCGAATCGAACTCAGCGTCGAGAACTTCCGCACCCGCGAAGCGCTCAATGCGTGGCTGGCCGGTGGCGACTTCAATGCAAACCCCATCGGCGTGACCCTCGATCCGGACGAGTTGGCCCGCAAGCTCGAAGCAGGCGTGCCTGAAGCACAAATCCTGCGGCCCGCGCCGGACCATCGGACCCGTCTCCAGGCAGAGCTGGCACGCCATGTTCGATGACACCGATGTGATTGTCGTCGGCGGCGGTCCGGTCGGGCTTACGCTGGCGATCGATCTCGGCCGCCGCGGAATCCGCTGCACGCTGCTTGAGCGCCGGGAGCATCCCCCGATGCTTCCCAAGATGGAATTGTGCAACCCGCGTACGATGGAAATTTATCGGCGGCTCGGCATTGCCGACGACATCCGCGCGGCTGGCTATCCCGCCGACGCGCCGATGGATGTGCTCGTGACGACGTCGTTGAACGACCCGCCCCTCCTGCGCCTGAAATATCCTTGCGTCAACGCCGCTCAAGCCGCCATCCGCGATCACAACGACGGCCGCCGTCCCCGCGAAGCGTACCAGCGGATTTCTCAATACACGCTGGAGCCGCTGCTCAAGCGCTTGGCGGAACGGACGCCAAACGTGACCGTCAGTTTTGGATGCATGCTTACGGATTTCGTCCAGGATGGCGCAGGTATCGTCGCGACCGTCGCAAGCACGGATGGCGCAACCGGGACCATGCGCGCCAAATATCTCGTCGGATGCGACGGCGCCAACAGCACCGTGCGGGAGCGGCTCGGCATCGCCGTCGTCGGCGGCGCTGCGGGTCCGAAGCTCATCCAGGTATTCTTCCGCAGCGACGATCTTCTGAGCCGGCATCCGCTGGGCCCGGCCCGGCACTACTACATTTTCGGCACGCGCGGCGCCGTCCTCGTGACTCAGGACGATCTCAGGTACTACGCGATCAACGCATTGGCCGAGCCGCCGGTGGATCCGCAGACGCTGATCGATGAAGTCGTGGGGCGCCCTGTCTCCGCCGAAATCCTGCGCGTGGGCTATTGGACCCCGATGCTGGTCGTTGCGGAGCGCTACGCTGCCGGCCGGGTTTTTCTCGCCGGCGATGCGGCCCATCAGTACATACCGACCGGTGGCTTCGGCATGAATACGGGCGTCGGCGACGCTTATGATCTCGGCTGGAAGCTCGCAGGTACGATTCGCGGATGGGGCGGCCCCGAGTTGATCGCATCTTACGATGCGGAGCGCCGCCAGATCGGTTGGCGAAATCTTCGCGCTTCCGAGGCGGCGGCGCTGGGCGGAAGAGGTTGGCGCGCCGCGTACTATCCATCGATTCGAGACAATACCGCTGAGGCGCGATCGCGGCGCGCTGAAATGATCCGCCTCATCGACGAGGGGCAGCGCAAAAGCCATGAGATGGATGGTATAGAACTTGGCTATCGCTACCTCGACTCGCCGTTGATTTGGCCGGAGCCCGGAGAGAGTCCCGACCCCAATAATCCGGTGTATGAACCCACGACTTGGCCGGGCGCCCGTCTCCCGCATGTCTGGCTTTCAGATGGCACTGCGCTGCACGACCAAATCGGCGAAGGCTATACGCTGCTCTTGATAGGCGCCGCGCGGGACGAAGCAGCCGGGATTCTACAGGCGTTCGGAGAGCGTGGCGCGCCGCTCGATTCGATCGAGGTTCCGGACACACGCGCCCGCAACATCTACGGCTGTCGTCTAATCCTGCTGCGCCCCGACCTGCACGTGGTCTGGCGTGGCGATCGGGCGCCCGATAATCCGGAGATGCTCGCTGCAATCGCCACGGGGCACCATGGAGTTCGGCATTTGAGATCGGACGCTTGCTGTCCAGTGCGGGATCCCGCGGCCCTTATGAACAGAATCTGACGTAGAGCGAATGTATACGGAACTGCTCGACCCTGACATTCCCCTTCACCATCAGATCTATAACCAGCTCCGGGCGGAAATCCTCGATGGGCTCTGGGTGGGCCGCGCTGATTTTCCTGGCGAGCGCGAGCTTGCGCAAACATTTGGAGTCAGTGTCATCACGTCTCGTGCGGCTCTTGATCGTCTGACGGCCGAGAGCTTCATCGCGCGCGGACGTGGTCGGCGGCCCCGAGTGCTGCATGGACCCTCGCTGCCTAAGACCAAACGCTTGGCGGTGACCGTTCTGCCTCTGGGCCCGTTGCGCCCCTATAGGTACAAAGTCCTGTTTGCGGGAGTGGCTATTGCAGCCGCCGAAGCATGTGCGGCATTCGAATTGCCGCCCGGCTCGCATTTGTGGCAGTGCCGCCGGCTGCGCCTGTTCCGGGGCAAACCGCACAGCGTGACCCACAACGTTCAGCTCCCTGAAGTCGGTACGCGGCACGCGGACGCGCAGTTGCAGAGACTGCCGATGGGGCAAATTCTGGAGAAGGCCGGATTTCGATTGGCCACGGTCCGGCGTCGCGTAAGCGTTGGCCTGCCGCCGGCCGAAGTGGCGCTACACTTGGGCATCACGGTGCAAGACCCCACGCTCATCTATTCGTTCACCGTCAGCGACGATACTGGCCGCGTCGCGGAATGGGTGCGGATCCAGGTGCATCCCCGGGAGTCCGCCCCCCTTGAATCCTTCGACATCCGCACCGGAACCTGGCACGCCGCCGAGCCGATGTAATTCTGCGTCTTTTCTTCCCTTGCTGCCTTGCTGGTTGACATCTTTTTTCAGTCACCTGTCAGGCACGCGCTAAACTTTCTTAGACTTTGATATGTAATGCAAAAACCCCTAGGCTTTTGCGCATGGTCACCTTGGCATATTCGTCCGCTCTTCCAGCGGCGGTCGCACCGCTCCTCGCAGTCAGGTGGCGGCCGCTTGATTACCAAGGGGTCGGCCATCCGAGCTAACCGAATCAGCGGAGCGGCGATTGTTATTTTACAAAACGAACCCAATTTAGGCCCGGAAACATTAGACTTTTTTGGGTTCGCCTCTTAAACAGGCACCCGATCGTGCTCAGGAGCCTCAGTCCGTTCTTATATCTTTTCTTCCCTTCGTGCCTTGGTACCTTTGTGGTTAATGCTTTTCTTGTTGACGCGCCGCAATGCATTCAATCAGGCGCGGGCCGAAGTCGGCGAGTTTCTTCTCGCCCATGCCGCGGATGCCGCGTAGGTCTTCCAGAGTCGCGGGCCGGATGCGCGCCAGTTCGCGCAGCGTTGCGTCGTGCAGGACTACGAATGCCGCCACGCCGCGCTCGGCTGCTATTTCGCGACGCAGTGCGCGCAGCTTCTCGAAGACGGCTTCGTCCACGTCCTGCCAGGAGTCCTGCTCGATTTTGGTTCTCGTCGCCTTGGGCTTCTTTGCTTCCAGCAGCCGGACCGTGCGCTTACCGCGCATCACCTCCCACGAGATCGCGTTCAGCTTCAGCACCGGTCGCTCGCCGGTGGTGCGCTCGATCAGGCCTTCATCGATTAGCTGGTAGATCAGGTTGGTGATGCTTTTGCGGGGCAGGTCTTTCAGGAGCCCATGAGTGGAAAGATTTTCATGACCCCATTTGCGAACTCGTTCGCTGTCCGCGCCGCTCAGGATGTCGACGATGTGCTCCACGCCGAAGCGCTGTTCGGCCCGCGCGACGCAGGAGAGCACCTTCTGCGCCAGCACGGTCGCATCTGCCACGCCCTCCACCTCGCCCAGGCAATGGTCGCAGGCGCCGCAACGCTGTGCTGGATACGTCTCTCCAAAGTAGGCGGACAGCGATGCGTGCCGGCATCGCAGTATGGTTGCGAACCGGCGCATCTCCTCCAGCAGTTGTTTGCCGCTTTCCGCTACTTCGAAAGGAACCTCCGCCTCCGCGGCGCTACGCTCCATCAGCCGTTGCCATCGCAACACGTCGGCCGCCGAGTAGAAGAGGGCGCATTCCGCGGGCAGGCCGTCGCGGCCCGCGCGGCCAGTCTCCTGCTGGTAGGCCTCGATCGATTTCGGCATCGACGCATGGATGACGCATCGGACATCGCTGCGATCGATTCCCATCCCGAACGCCACCGTCGCGACGACCACATCGATATCTTCCGCTGCGAATTGATCCTGCGTGCGGCGGCGGTCGTCGCCTTCCATCCCGGCGTGATAGTGAGCGGCGCGGATTCCGCGTTCCGTCAGATAGGCTGCCATCTGCTCGGTGTCTTTTCGCGCGATGCAATAAACGATCGCTGCCTCGCCGCGATGCCGCCGGAGCGCCTCGGCCACCTGCGCCTTCACGTCCTGCTTCGGCAGCACGCGATAGAGCAGGTTCGGGCGATCGAAGGAGCCGACCAATACCGCCGGGTCTTCGAGCCGGAGTTGCTCTACGATGTCGCCGCGCACGCGCTCGGTGGCGGTCGCCGTGTAAGCGTGCAGGCTTGCGCCCTGGAAGCGCGTCTTCAGCTCCGCGAGTTGGCGATATTCCGGGCGGAAGTCGTGGCCCCATTGGCTGATGCAGTGGGCTTCGTCGATCGCGAAGCTCGCCACGCGCAGCCGCTCTGCCAGTTCGAGAAAGCGCGGCGTGAGCATCCGCTCCGGCGCAACGAAGATGAGATGATGATTGCCGGCCGCGATCTCGCGCTCGGCTTTGCGAATTTCTTCAAAATCCATCCCGCTGTGCAGCGCGATCGCGGGGTAGCCGCACGCCCGGAGCGCATCGACTTGATCCTTCATCAGCGCGATAAGCGGGGAGACGACGATATCGGTGCGTCCGGCGACTGCCGGCGGTACCTGGTAGCAGAGCGACTTGCCGCCCCCGGTCGGCATCACGACCAGCGAGTCGCGCCGATCCAGCCCGGCGCGGATCGCCTCGGCCTGGAGCGGCCGCAGGCTTTCATAGCCCCAGAAGCGGCGCACCGTGGCGAGAATTTCGTCAGATGCGCGCCCAGCCGCGCCCGATGCCACGCTTGGCGCGTCGCGTTGCCCCGATGAAATCGTCATCGAGGGTTGCCGCAGCATTTCTCGTAGTCTTTTGTCATCGCGGTCCGGTATAAAGGACGATTTCTAGTAACACTGGATACATCGGCGAAACCATCGCGCAAATATTACCCTCTTCTCGCGGAGGTTGCTTCATGATCGTCGAAGTGGCTGGAATCGGTCGAGCAGCACGCGGAGCGCAAGCGCTCCGATAGTGACGGCGAGGAGGTAGGCATGAGCAGCTCGCGTCAATTGCGTTTGGGCGCTTTCATGCGGCCGGTCAGTATCCATACCGCGGCCTGGCGTTATCCGGGCGCGTTTCCGGATGCGAATTTCAATTTCCATCACCTCACGCGGTTCGCGCAGACGCTGGAGCGCGGCAAGTTCGACGCATTCTTTATGGCGGACCATCTTGCCGTACTCAACATGCCGCTGCAGGCGCTGAAGCGCAGCGCCACCGTGACCTCGTTCGACCCGCTGACGTTGCTGCCCGCGCTTGCGGTAGTCACGGAGCACCTCGGGCTCATCGCGACCGCATCGACCACATACAACGAGCCGTATCACGTCGCGCGGAAATTCGCGTCGCTGGACCATCTCAGCGGCGGGCGCGCCGGATGGAACGTGGTGACGTCCGGCAATCCGGACGAGGCGATGAACTTCGGCCTGGAGGAACATGTCGACCACGCCACCCGCTACCGCCGCGCGCGCGAGTTCTTCGACGTGGTGACGGGCCTATGGGACAGCTGGGCCGACGATGCGTTCATGCGCGACGTGGAAGCGGGCGTCTACTTTAATCCCGAGAAGCTCCACGTCTTGGACCATAAAGGAGAGTTTCTGAAGGTGCGTGGACCTCTCAATATCGCGCGTCCGATTCAAGGCTGGCCCGTAATCGTGCAGGCGGGCGCATCGGATGCGGGCCGCCAGCTCGCCGCAGAGACGGCGGAAGTTATTTTCGGGGCGGGCAGCAACATCGCGAACGCGCGCGCATTCTATGCCGACGTGAAAGGACGCATGGCGTCGCTCGGCCGCCCCCGCGATCATCTGAAGGTTCTGCCGGGAGCTTTTGTCGTCGTCGGCGATACCGCGGAGGAAGCGCGGAGAAACGGATGCGGCTCGACAGTCTCGTGCACTACGACAGCGCTATCGCGTCGCTGTCGGTCATGCTCGGCCACGATGTGTCGGGTTTCGATCCGGACGGCCCGCTGCCACTGATTCCCGAAAGCAATGCGAGCAAGAGCGGACGGGAGCGGATCATCGAGCTGGCGCAGCGCGAGAACCTGACGGTGCGGCAGCTCGCGCAGCGGGTGGGAGGATTTGGTGGCCTCGCATTTGTCGGCACGCCGGCAAAGATCGCCGACCAGATGGAGGAATGGCTGCTCACCGATGCTTGTGATGGCTTCAACGTCTTGTTCCCCTATCTTCCAGCCGGACTTGACGATTTCGTCGGCCGCGTCGTGCCGGAACTGCAGCACCGTGGGATCTTTCGGCGCGAGTATGAGGGAAGAACCCTCAGAGAAAATCTCGGTCTACCGCGGCCGGACAATCGTTTTTTTCCGACGCGGAGGGAGCGTTTGGATCAGACGGCTGGACTCGAATCGAGGACGCACTGATTGCGACTCACATGAACGTACCCGAGGCAAACTCAGTCCGGCGCACCTTCGTTGCAAGCGAGTTGCGCCCTCCCAACCGTCGTCTTCGCACAATCGCAGGCGCGACTGCCCGACGCGGATGGAATGTCGATCGAGCGGCCCTAAGAGGAAACCTCGATCCAGCCGAAGGTACGATTTGTGCCGCGACCGACAACTCGGTCTGAAGAGCGCCGCTTTTGGCTCTTTTGTGCTAACGTGTGGTAGAATAGATTAGCCGGGGCACTATGAGGAGGTCTTTGAGTTTAAAGACTAGCTCAGAGTTTATATTTGCAAACTGCAGCGTGTCGATGCGAATGCGACTGAGGGTTCGGAATAGAATAGAGTTCGCGTCCAATCGATTCCTGACTCGACTGATAGATACTTCCGCGCGATCAAATCGATCACGAGGTCCCGGAATATTCCAGCGGGCTTGGTTGAAATTGGTGGCTTTGATTCGTGGGTTACGAGTGCGCGGAAAACAGAACAAACCTTTCAAGCGCGGTCCCAGCGTTTTGGCAGCGTTGCCCATTCAAGGGGTATCCTCAGTTCTGGCCCATCCAGCTAATCACCAGCTCTCCTTCCCGATGCATCGAGCAACGGCGGGAGTACACTGTAAAATAGGGCCCCTTTAAGGAGCTCGTGATGGCTGATCCGCCAGATTACTCGCCACCAAGACCTTCTGCATCGGTTCGGAAATCCTGTGGAATGGCATCTTGCCTATCGCTGCATGTTCGTTTTCCTGATCGGGCTCGTGTTTACAGCCTGGACCGTCATCATCGCGCGCTACCTGTTGAGTCATCCGGACACTGCGACCTATGTCTCACGTCCGGTGCTTAAGACGCTGTTGTACGTCGAGGAACGAGTCTTCTTGACCGGATGGTTTATCTTGGCGCTGCTCGGGTTCCTCCTGGGAAGGTTGGGAAAACCTGGCAGCGGTGCTCTCCTCTTGGCAACTTTGCTCCCGTGGTTCTATGTTTTTCACGTCCTGACGGTGGGTTATTGCCTGGGATTTTTCACTACAATCTACTTCGGCACCGCGCTTCTGGCCGGCTCAACCGTCGGATTGCTGCTGATGGACGCGCGGCAGATAGTGGTTGGCATGACGAGCCTGCTGGTGGGCTGCATTGTGCTGACGATTGCCGAGCAATTCCGTCTCGTTCCTTACGCCCCACTGCTGCTTCAGGCACCGTTCAACGATGGACACTTGTCGGCGTCGTGGCTTGCCACCTTCGGCGGCTTTGATTTCACGCTTCTGATTTCGATGTATGGTCTGACTTTTTTGGTCATGCAACGCTGGCGGTCGCGAGAGCAGCAACTGGCCGAGGCCAATCACTTCCTGACCCGATTCCTTTCACCCCAGGTCGCACGCATCGCCAATGAATCAGGCATGGCCAGCGTCCTGCAGAAGAGCCGCTCTCAACTGACAGCAATCGAATGCGACCTCAGGGGGTTTACGGCATTTTCTGAAGTCGTGGCTCCAGAAGAGGTTGTTGACCTCCTGGAGCACTACTATGCCGCGATTGGAGAAGCGGTGAGCGAATTCGGCGGCATAATCAAGGACTACTCCGGCGATGGCGTGCTGGTTTTGGTTGGTGCTCCCGTGCCATATCCGGACCACGCGCGGCGGGCCATCTCTATCGCATTCAAGATTCGCGAACGTGTGAGGGAGCTCCTCTCTTCCTGGCAGAATCTGGGGCTCGAGCTGAAAGTAGGCGTGGGCCTGGCGAGCGGGTATGTGACGGTGGGCGCAATCGGCGGCGCGGAGCGACTCGAGTACGTAGCGGTGGGCTCGGCTGTGAACCTTGCATCGCGCTTGTGCGAACGTTCCACTGATTCGATTCTCGTCGATCAGCGCGCCGTCACTCTGGTTGGAAATGATGATCACTCGTTTCGTTTCGAGCCGCTGGAATCCGCCGAGCTCAAGGGCTTTTCGCACCGGGTCAAGGTTTTCGAGCTGGTCGCGACGAACGGGCTGGCTGCGCAGCGGTAGCGCTGCTCCCGAGCTCGAACGCAGGTGCCGGTCCGCACTGCTCTTCGGGACATAGAGTTTCATCGCAGCATGAAGTTCAAAATCCGTTTGTCCAAACCTGAGCAAGCTCAACGTTACATTTTCGCTTCCGAGGCTTTCGCTGATAGCCTGCATCTGTGATAGCCATAGCCACGCTTTATTGTGCTAGAATTACCTGAAAGATGGCCATCGATATCGCCGCCGCCTCGTACGACCGTGTTCTGCCCCGCATCAGCGTGTTGGCGGCGCGTGGCTTGCTCTACCTCATCGCTGCCATTCTGATCGTCGGTCTTGCGTGGGCGTCGGTGACTCGCATCAACGTGGTCGTCCGGGCCGATGGCCGCCTAGTGCCGCAGGCCGAGCCAGTGCGGCTTTCGGTGCCGCAGGGCGGGATCGTATCGAAAGTGCTGGTAGACGTCGGAGCCAAGGTGGTCGCGGGGCAGCCGATCCTCGAGATCGATCCGTTTCGCGAAGCCGCTGACGCCGCCGCCGATCGTCATGAGTTGGAGCAAGCGCAGGCGGAATCGGCGCGCTACACAGAGAACGCGCGCATGCTCCAGGACGCTACGGTCAACATCGGCCAGGAGCTGGGTAACGAGCGGCAGGTGCTGAAGCTGATGTCGGAGCAGGCCAACGAGCTGCGCGAAGGATTCGATGGCGGCGCGGTATCGCTGTTCGAGGTGCAGGCCAAGGAGCGCGATGTTGCCGAGACTCAGGCGCATCTCTCCCAGCTCACCTCGGAACTTACGCGGTCGGACGCAGAGAGCCGCCAGAACGGCAGGATGGAGACCGAGACCGCGCAGAAGATCAAGGAGCTTGAGATCAAACTCTCGCGCGATGTCGAAGTGAAGCAGAAAACCGAGCTGGAAGCGCCGACTGCCGGAGTCGTCACCACGATCGGCTCGGTGCGCCCGGGCCGCTATCTAGCCGCCAACGAGATAGCCGCCACGATCAATCCTTCCGACGAGCCGCTCCTCGCCGAGATCTGGATACCCAACGATTCGATGCGTCGCGTGAAACCGCCGCTGCCGGTGCGGATGAAGTTGAAGGCCTATCCTTACCAGCAGTTCGGCCTGCTGCCCGGTACGCTCGTGTCGGTTGATCCGGACGCCGATCAATCGGGCGCGTATCGCGCGTGGATCAAGCCGGATCGGCTCACGCTGAGCGGCGCTCACGGTCCCGAGACGCTGGGCCCTGGTCTCGCGCTTACCGCCGAAATCGTCGTCGATCACCGCACGATTCTGGATGTGATCCTCGACCCGATTCGGCAAGTCAAGCGGGGCTTCTCGATCGCGGAATGAATCCCGCGAGGCTACTTGAGGAATTTCAGCGAATCGCGATTCAGCTCTGCTTCGATCAACTGCCCGAACATCTCCGTGCGGATTTGCTCGCGTAACTGGTCGTCAAGATCGGCCTCGATGCGGCTGCGCAACACAAAGACTTCGTGCGCGCCATCGTCGTTCTCGACCGGGCCGGCCAGATCTCCCAGATCGCAGGAAAACAGCATCGCCGCGATTTCCTCGGGCGCTTCGCGCCGGGTGACCTCGCGCCGCTCTCCATTGACTGCCGCTGTCTCTTTCTCGCGCACCGCGAGGATAAACTCCCTGGCTTGGCCCACGGTCGCAAACTCGAAAACTTCGACTTCGGCCAGCGCGTAGTCATAACGGTCGGACCCGAATCGATCGGCCACCGCGTCGTCAGTAATCAGTATCGCTCGCGCGCGTACAGCGAGTGCGCCTTCGCGCACATATTCGCGCACGGCGTCTTCCCGCAGCCGCATCGATTTCAGCCAGACTGCTATCTGCGCTTCCTCGAAGAGATCGCGATCGGTGTAGAACGCGGCCAGGGCATCGTCGAGCTCGTCGTCCGAGAGCGCGATCCCGCCCTTCGTCGCTATCGCGACCGCGATCTTCCGCGCCATGAGATCGTCAAGGAATTCGCCGCCGCCGCCCAATTTCAATTCGAGTAAGACCGCGTCGCTGGCGATCGTCACACCGCCGCCTTTGATCCATCCGCCCTGCGCTTTCTTTTCGTCCTCAGCCATCGTTGTCGGTACCGCCGAAAATTCCCTGAAAATTACTACTCCGTGAAGGACTGCCCCGTTGACCAAAGATATGGCGTCTTAGCGTCGATTTGACGAATAGAGACATATCAGGCACAAGTGATTGCAGTGGATATTGACCAGCGGTGTTCGATTCTTGAGTTGGCGAGCCCGTTTACCCTGCTCAGCCGCCAGGAGCAGGAACGCTTCGCCGCGGGAATGACCGAGTGCTTTCTCCGCACGGGAGACACGCTCTTCGAGCGTGGCGACCCCGGCGACGCTTTCTACGTCGTCGCTTCGGGCCGCGCGCGGGTCATCGGTCAGGATTCCGCCGGGCGCGAGATTTCGCTCTCGGTGCTCAAGCGCGGCGAGCACTTCGGCGAGATCGCGCTGCTGTCGGAGGTGCCGCGCACCGCAACCGTGCGCGCGGCGGAAGATCTTGTCCTGCTGCGGCTGGACCGGCGCGATTTCCTGAATTTCCTGGCTGAGCATCCGCACGTACGAGTCGCTCTCGAGCGCTATCTCAAAGATTTTAGCATGCGCGATTTCCTGCGCCAGTTCACGGCGCTGTCGGCGGTTCCGGCGGCGCTGCTGCGTCAGGTGATCGAGCAACTCGAAGAGCGATCGATCGCGCCCGGCACCATCGTCGTGCGCGAGGGCGAGCCCGCCGACTCCTTCTATATCGTGCGCGAGGGTATGTTGCAGGCGGTCAGGCGCGAGAATGGCGCCGAGCGCGTGGTCAACGCCATCGGGCCCGGTGAGTTCTTCGGCGAATTCGCGCTCGCAAATGGAACCGCGCGCACGGCCACGGTGATCGCCCGCTCGGAGACCAAGCTCTACGCGCTGTCGCGCCAGGCGTTCGAGAAGATTGTCGAAGGCTCGCCCGAGTTTCGCAACCGTATCGAACACCTCGCGTCTTCTTATACGCGCCGCGCTGCTCCGGTCGAACCGCCGCCGGGCGCGATCGCCGAATTTGGCGCGGAAGATTCCAAAGCCCAGGAAGATCCCGCGTCGCGGTTGGCGTCGCCGCAGCCCGGGTGGCGCCGATTCCTGCGTGCGTATCCGTTCGTCGAGCAGCACGACGAGACCGATTGCGGCGCGGCGTGCCTTGCAATGATCACGAAGTTTTACGGCGTTCCGGTGGGCGTCGCGCGGCTGCGCGATCTCGCCAACACCGACCAGGATGGGGCGTCGATGTGGTCGATGGCGCAAGCGGCGGAGACGCTTGGCTTTCACGCGCGGGGCTTGCAGCTTTCCTACGACGCGCTCACCGCGATCCTCACGCCCGCGATCGTTCTGTGGGAGGGCTTTCACTACATCGTCCTTTACGAGATCGGTGATCGCCACGTCATCGTCGGCGATCCCGGCATCGGGATACGCAAGCTACCGCTCGATGAATTCCGCCGCAAATGGAGCGGGCGCGCGCTCGAACTGACGCCCACCGATCGGCTGAAACACACGAGGCCGGTACGCCATTCCTATCGCCGGTTCACCGCCATCCTCCAGCCCTATCGCGGGCTGATGGCGGAGGTCTTCGCGGCGTCCATGGTGCTCAACCTGTTCGGACTGGCGGTCCCGCTTTTCACGCAGGTGATCATCGACCGCGTCGTGGGCCAGCATGCGGCCGACCTGCTCAACCTGCTGCTGGTCGGAATGCTGTTCGTGGCCATATTCCAGGCCGCGACGACCGGTCTGCGCCGCTTGCTCTTGATTCATATCGCGACCCACGCCGACGTTCGGCTGCTGGCCGATTTCCTGCGCCACGTGATGAGCCTGCCGATGCGCTTTTTCGATCTGCGCCGGGTTGGCGACCTCGTCTCGCGCATCGATGAAAACGAGAAAATCCGCGTGGCGATGGTCGGGACGATTCCGGGACTGGTGCTCGACGTGTCGCTCGCGCTCGGCTATCTCGGCTTCCTGGCCTACTACAATTCGAAGTTGATGCTGGTCGTCGCCGCGATGATTCCGGTCTTCGCGATGATGACGATTCTGTTCACTCCGGCGATTAGGCGCAACCGCAAGGAATGGTTCGCCAAGCACGCCGAACAATGGTCGTATCTGATCGAATCGCTCACGGGGATTGCCACCGTCAAGACGATGGCCGTCGAAGCGCCGGTGCGATGGCGATGGGAGAGCCTGTTCGTCGAGTCCGTCATGTTCGCCCGGCGCGAAGCGCATCTCGAGAACGCCTACTCGACCGGCGCCAACCTGCTCTCGACCCTGGCCTCGGTGCTGATGCTCTGGTACGGCGCGCGGCAGGTGCTGGCCGACCAAATGACCATCGGTCAACTGATCGCGTTCACCGTGCTGGCAGGAAATCTGATCCAACCGATTATGCGGCTAAGCGACTCGTGGGCCGAGCTCCAAGACGTGCGCAATGCCGTGCAGCGGCTCAACGACATTTTCGACACCACGCCCGAGGAGAACGATTCGCGCACGCTGCTCACGCTGGCGCGGATCGAAGGCGAGATTCGCTTCGAAAACGTTTCGTTTCGTTACACCCCCGGACAGGATCGCCCGACGCTCGCCAACCTTTCCTTCGAAATCAGGCCCGGCGAGAAAATCGCGGTGGTCGGAAGATCGGGTTCAGGAAAGACCACGCTGGCGAAACTGATCCTCGGGCTCTACTCTCCAACGGAAGGAAGAGTCTTCATCGACGGCCACGATCTCAAGGCCGTTTCGCGCCGTAACTTGCGCCGGCGGATCGGCGTTGTGCCGCAGGACGTGTTTCTCTTCAGCGGAACGGTTCGCGAGAATATCGCGCTGGGCGATCCCGATACGCCTTTCGAACGCGTCGTCGCCGCCGCGCGCCTGGCGGGAGCGCATGACTTCGTAAGCGAGATGGCGCTCGGGTACGACACCAAAGTCGGCGAGCGCGGAATGACGGTATCGGGCGGACAGCGCCAGAGAATCGCGCTGGCGCGAGCGTTGTTGCGCGATCCCGACGTGCTGGTTCTTGACGAAGCGACAAGCGCACTTGACGTGGAGTCAGAGCGGGCGATCCAGTCGAATCTCGATGGCGCCTGTCGCGGCCGTACCACCATCGTAATCGCGCATCGACTGTCGACGGTGCGTAATGCGGACAGAATCATCGTGATCGATCGCGGCGCGATCGTCGAGCTGGGAACCCACGCGAATTTGCTCGAAAAAGGCGGACTTTACGCCCACTTGGTAGGGCAGCAATTGAGTTTGTAACAACCGCGACAGTGCGTTATGAGGGTCTTTAGCCAAAGAGGGCGCGCCAGCGAAAAAAACACGAATCCAGGGCCGGCGCAAATCGCAGGGCTCTTTAAAAAGAATGGCGCAAAGACGCCGGAGGTGACTGATGGCAACCGCAAAGAAAAAGTCCTCGAAGAAGCTGAGCACCAAGCAGATGAAGAAGACCAAGGGAGGGCTCAGCAACACTGCAACGTCGATGGGTAGCCTGTCTACTAGCAGTGCAAAAAAATGATGGGTTCATAGTCGACTTATCTTCCGAAATCTTGTTCCTCCGAGCCAGTTCCGTGCAATGCGGAGCTGGCTCGTGACTTTTTTGCAGGAGCGGATGCCGCACGGTTCTCCGCGACCCTCTGCCCCAATCCAGCACTTTGATGCCATTTGCACCTCGACGGCGAAGTCGTTCTCAAATAGCGGCTCGGCGCGATCGCATTCGCGCATCGATTGTCGACGGTGCGTGATGCGGATCGAATCATCGTGCGATCGATCCCGGCGCGATCGTCGAGATGGGAACCCATCCGAATTTGCTCTAAAAAGGCGGACTCTACGCCCACTTGGTAGGGCATCAATTGAGCTTGCAACAACCGCGACAGTCCAATATAAGAGTCGTTAGCTAAAGCACACATACTAGAGAAGAAAACAGGAAACCAGGGCCACGCAAAGCGCATGGTTTTTTAAAAAAGGCGCAAAGACGCCGGAGGTAAATGATGGGAATCGAGAAGAAAAAGTCCGAGAAGAAGCTGACCACCAAACAGATGAAGAAGACCAAGGGAGGACTCAACGTCGGATCCCTCGGATCCACAGCGACTACGATTGTCCCGCCCGTTAACACCAAAGTCGGTATCGTGTCGTAGTCGACTTTATCTTCCGAAAGCTTGGTGGTATCTCCGAGCCAGCTCTGTTCAAATGCAGGGCTGGCTCGTGACTTTTTTGCGCGAGGGGATGCCGCATTGTTCTCCGCAACCAGCTGTCCCAATCCAGCGCTTGATTCCATCTGCACCTCGACGGCGAAGTCGTTGTCGCGGAAATAGCGGCTCGCTACGATTCGTGCGCGACCGCGAATCTTGCCCTGGTCGTATCTTATTGTGGGGTCGGATGATGAGCGATTGTTGAGCCGCGAGCGCACGCTCACTCGGCTGGCATACTCGTGCCTGCTGATGGTGGGTATTAACAGCGGCTGGATCGGTCCGTTCCTGCCACAGATCTCCCGCGTCACCCAGCTCCCCATCGATCGGGCAGGACTGGTCGTCAGCGCTTCGGCGGCAGGCTATTTCATCTCGGTGCTGATCGCGGGCGAGATCAGTCGGCAATGGAGCGCGCGGGCTATTTTGGCTACCGCGATGGCGCTTTTTACGGCTGGGCTGTCCGGACTTGCGATAGCTTCGGGACTTGCAAGTCTGCTCTGCGGAGGATTTCTGATCGGTCTTGCCAACGGGGGCATCGACGTCGGCGCCAACGCCCTGATCGTGGAGTTCAATCGCGATCGCCTGGCGGCAGCGCTCAATTATCTGCACGTACTGTTCGGAGTGGGGGCCCTGCTCGGCCCGATGATCGTCAGCTTCGCGTTCGCCAGCATCATCCCGTATTGGTGGGTCTTCGGCTGCGGAGCGTTGGTATGCGCGGCGGTGGCGCTGCTGCTGAGGAGCATCTCCGCGATTGAAGTTCGAGTTTCTCCGGCGGGCGACGGCCTCTGGTCGATGCTGTCGCGACCGGTAATTTGGGCGGTGAGCAGCGTGATGTTCCTGTACGTCGGCGCCGAGATCGGGATTGGTGCGTGGCTCTTTCTGTACCTGCGAACGGCCGGAGCGCTCAGCGCGCTGCGCGCCTCATCGGGCGTTTCACTGTACTGGCTCGGACTGGTTTTCGGGCGCGCGGCCGGCGGACGATTGGGTAATCGCATCGCCCCGCCACAGTTCACGATGCTCGCTTCGGCTCTCTCTGCCGTCGCGCTGGTGGTGTTGATCGCGGCGCCCGCGGCCACCGGTCTGGCCGCCGTTATGGTGTTCCTGATCGGGTCTGGCTACGGGCCGGTGTTCCCCAACATGATTGCGGTTGGCGCGGCGCGATTTCCCTCCGAGGTCGGCCGGATGACGTCAATCGTCGTGGCTGGCGGCGCGCTCGGTGGAATTTTTGTGCCCTGGATCATGGGCTACGCGATTGCGGTCATCAGCGCGCGATCGAGCATGGAGTTCGCGCTCGGCGCCACCGCCGCGATGGCGGCCCTGGCGCTTTCGCTAGGCAGAATCGACACACCCGCGTAAGTAAGATGCGATCTCAGGCTCTATACCTCAGGAGTGTTGCGGTTCGGCACGCAGGATGAGAAAAGTGCGGGCCGAGGGAGGCACTTACGATGCGCCGCGCCGATCGTCTTTTCGAGATCATTCAGCGCTTGCGCCGGCGCCGCGTCGTTACTGCCGGCGCGCTCGCCGAGCAGTTGAAGGTTAGCGAGCGCACTATCTATCGTGACGTTCGCGACTTGATCTCAAGCCAGGTTCCCATCGAGGGTGCCGCCGGCATCGGATATTCGCTGCGCAAAGGCTACGACCTGCCCCCGCTGATGTTCAGCGAGAACGAACTCGAGGCGCTCGTCTTCGGCGCGCGGATGGTGCAGAGCTGGAGCGATGCGGACCTGGGCCAGGCCGCCGACTCGGCCCTGGCGAAAATCGAGAGCGTGCTACCGGCGCATCTGCAGCGGATGATGGAAGATCGATCGTTGTGGGTTTCCACCGACGTGCGCCGCTTGCCGCTGGCATTTGACCTGGGGCAGCTGCGGGCTGCGATTCGTGCTCACAACAAGATCCGTTTCCGTTACAACGACGAGAAGGGCTCCGAGACGCGGCGCAAAGTACGCCCGCTCACCCTATGGTTCAATCCGCCGATCTGGCTTGCAGGCTCCTGGTGCGAACTGCGCACCGACTTCCGCTTCTTTCGCCTCGACCGCATGCAGGAAGTTGAGTTCCTGGCTGAATCTTTCGTGCCGGAGGCAGGCAAGTCGACAGAGGACCTTTTCCGCCAATTACTCCGCAAGTCCTGAGGGAGGGCAGCAAGTCTCCTGACGGGACGCTGTCAGGATCTCGCCGTCGAATCGCGTTTTCTCCGACTCTCCTGACATAGAGCTGTCAGGAATCCCGCACCGGTTTGTCGATGCTCGGATGCTAGATTTCTCTTCGCGACGGTCTAACGGATCAGCGAGGAGGAAATCATGGAGACGATTATGGCGGAGCGCCGGCTGGCGCGAGATAGAGTGATCGTACTGGTGTCGGCGGAAGAGTCCGCCGGCGAGCTTTTCCGGATAGAATACATCGCGCGCGATATCTCACCCGTCCCGAGGGATCACATACACATCCAGCAGGAAGAACGCGTGGAGGTAATCGAGGGAACGCTGCGATGCCGCGTAGCGGGAATTGAATCCGTGCTGGGTCCGGGAGAGAGAATAGTCATTCCACGCGGAATACCGCATGCGGTGTGGAACGACGACCGGCGTGGCTCGCGCTCGATCGGCGAATACCGGCCCGCCATGAACGCACGGGCGATGTTCAGACAGTACATCTGAGCGCGGCTTCGAGCGCATGAATCGCGTCAAACAGCCCCCGTTGGTGCAATGCTGCGAGGCAGGTCTGTTTCCTGCGAAGACTCGCAGACCGATCCAAGAATCAGGCTCACGTGATGGGTTTTGCCGTCGTCCACCAATGGCACGATCGGTTGACCATCGGCCAGCACTTCGCCGTCGAGTGTAAGGCTGGAGACACCCCGGCTCACCCCGCTCGGGTTATGGACGGCAATTTCGTAACGTGCAGTCTTGAACTGAAAGACGATCTCGAAGCCGCGCCACGCTTTGGGTATGCATGGATCGATAAGCAGCGACGTGCCATGTAAACGAAATCCAAGAATCCACTCGAGGCCGGCCCGGTACATCCAACCGGCCGAGCCTGTGTACCAAGTCCACCCTCCGCGTCCGACGTGCTGCGCGTTGGAGTATATATCGGCGCTGACTACGTACGGTTCCACCTTATACCGGTGGATGGCGGCCCGCGTGCTCGAGTGATTGATGGGATTCAGAAGTGAGAAAAGAGCGCCGGCCTCATCCCCGTTACCCAGCATGGCCGAAGCGATTACGGACCAAAGCGCGGCGTGCGTATATTGCCCGCCGTTCTCACGCACGCCGGGTGGATAGCCTTTGATGTAGCCTGGGTCGGGCAGAGCATTATTGAAGGGCGGCGCGAAAATCAGCGCCAGTTTGTCCTCGCGGCGGACGAGGCGGTTCTCTACGGCGGCCATCGAAATGGCCGCCCGAGCCGGATCCGCGCCGCCCGAAATAACAGCCCATGACTGCACGATCGAATCGATGCTGCATTCGGCATTAAGGCTGGAACCAAGCGGCGTTCCGTCGTCGAAGTAGCCGCGGCGGTACCATCCGCCGTCCCATCCGTTGCGCTCGAGAGACTCGCGTATGGAGGCGGCGTGATGCCGCCATGTGGTTGCGCGGATCTCTTCTCCACGATTGCCGGCGAGATCAGCGAACGCCGTGAGCGTCGCGAAAAGAAACCATCCCATCCAGATGCTTTCGCCTTTGCCTAGTTTGCCCACCCAATTCATGCCGTCGTTCCAGTCGCCGGTGCCGAACAATGGCAATCCGTGTTCACCGACCATGAGACTCCCATCCAGGCTGCGGGCGCAGTGTTCGAATAGCGTGGCGCTGTGTTCCGAGACCATAGGCTGGAAGAAGCATTCATTTTCGCCCGGATGCAGGACCGGGCCATCGAGGAAAGGAACCTTCTCGTCGAGGATTCCGGAATCGCCGGTGGTCTCCAGATAGTGGGCCGCAACATAGGGCAGCCAGACGCGATCATCGGAGATGCGAGTGCGAACTCCCTGACCCGATGGCGGAAGCCACCAGTGTTGGACATCGCCCTCTACGAACTGCCGCCCCGCCGCGCGCAACAGATGCTCACGCGCCAGGTCAGGCTTCGAAGTGATGAGCGCCATCATGTCCTGGAGCTGATCGCGAAATCCATAGGCGCCGCCCGCCTGATAAAATGCCGATCGCGCCCAAAGCCGGCAGGCGAGCGTCTGATAAAGGAGCCAACGATTCAGCAGGATGTCCATGGCATGGTCGGGTGTTCTTACCTGAACCGTGCCGAGGATTTGATCCCAATGCTGAACGACGGTGCGCAAGACGGAATCAAGGTCGGTGGTTCGGTAGCGGGTGATGAGCGAAAGCGCCTGCTCTGTCGTCTCGGCCTCGCCAAGGAAAAATACCACCTCCGTAGCGGCCTTCGGCTTTAGTTCAATGCGAGTTTGAAGGGCCGCGCAAGGATCGAGGCCTGCACCGACTCGATTCGAGAGCGGCTTATCGTCGGCGAGCGCGGCAGGTTGTTCCAGAGCACCGTTACGGCCGAGAAACTCGGTTCGGTCGCCCGTGCAGCTAAGCTGCCGCCCCGCGAGATCCGCGAATGCGACGCGATGACCGAAGTCGCTGCTCCACGAATTGCGAGCGAACACGGCTTTGGTGGGCGAATCTATCTCCGTGACGACGAACGGCGCGGAAGCGCCCCGCGATGTTCCGAGCACCCACTCCACGTATGCCGTGATTGAAAGACGCCGTGATCGTCCGGAGAGATTTCTGATCTTCAACCGCGAAATCTTGATCGGATGTTCCAGCGGAACGAACTGTTCGAGCTCGAGTGCGATGCCGTGGGCGGTATGCTCGAAGCGAGTGTAGCCCTGGCCATGCTTCACGACGTACGGTGATTTCTCGCGAATCGGCAGCGCGGTTGGACCCCAAAGCTCTTCGCTGTCCTCGTCGCGAATATAGATCACTTCGCTTGGCGGATCGCTGATGGGATCGTTCGACCACTGCGTGATCTGATTCGATTGACTATTGGTCGACCATGTGAAGCCCGAACCGACAGCAGAGATCTGGAAGCCGAACGATGGATTGGCGATTACATTGATCCAGGGCGCCGGCGTCCACTGGCCCTCGTTCAGAACCGTTACATACTCACGTCCATCGGCGGCGAAGCCGCCGAGACCGTTGAAGAACTCCAGCTCCGGCAGAGCAGCAATCGGCGGTGGCGATTCATTCGTCTTTGCGGTTGAACGCCTCACGCGCGGCCGCACGACGGACTTCAATAACTCCAAACGCTTGAGCTGTTCAGCGAGGCTTCCGCGGCGACTGAGGAGGACGGCCCTCGCGGCGGATTGCAGGAGATTGCGCGCCTCGACGGAAACCTGAGCGGCTTGCAGAACGAAGACCGCACCGGTTGTGGCTGAGGGCGTTCGCGACTGGTTCGATCGAACCATGGTCTCAAGCGCGCCCTGTAAATCCTGGAGATAGGATGGGGGCCGTTCATTGAGAATAACCAGGTCCACGGCGAGCTGCTTCATTTGCCAGTATTCCTGGGCGCGCACGAGTTGCCTGACGATTTCCATGTCCTCGGGTTCGTCGGTTTTGACCAGAACGATCGGAAGGTCGCCGGAGATGCCGTGTGCCCAGAGCCTCGATTGCGGGCTCCCGTTGCGCATGAGCGTGTCGGACGACGGCCGGAGCGCCGGATCGGAGTAGAGGACGTGGTTCGCCAGGCGCTGGAACAGATGCGCCTCCTCGGGAGTCACGTCCAGATGCCGCAGTTGCACCTGGGCCTGGGTCCACGCGCGCGTTACCGCGCGATCGAAGGCGGACGAGTCACGATGCTTGTCGGCGAGGTCAAGAGCTTCGGTGCGCGACGGTGCGACCAGGGTCCAGAACGCGACGCGTGCGGTTTCGCCGGGCGCGATTCGCACCCGTACCCGCAGACTGAAGATTGCATCGAGCACATCGCCAACCGTGTGCGATAGCGGGCCCCCGTCTATGACCGAGATCGGCTCGCGATTTCCTCGTCCCCGTCCCAGGAAGCGTGCCCGGTCGGTTTCGAATTGCAAACGGCCGTCGGTGTCGCCCTCCACAACCGCGAGATGCGCCGCCCATACTGGCGATTCGCCGGCAGCTCGCGGCCGGCGCGTCGCCAGCAAGGTACCAACGTCCGCAACGAATTCGGTTTGAACGAACAGCTTCGAGAACGCCTGATGCGCGCTGTCCGCGGCGGAGGTCGCCAACACCACTTCGGCGTACGAGGTAACGACGATCTCGCGCGGGCGTGTCCCGTTGTTTGCGATTGATACGCGGCGGACTTCGGCATCGTCCTCTGAAGAAACCGCGACCTCGAGCGTGGTCGCGATCGCACCATCGCGCCTGACTATCTCGGCTCGATCTTCGAAAAACTCAACCTGGTAGCTGTCGGGTTCGACACAGCTGGGCTGATAACCGGCCGACCACACCTCGCCGCTGTCAGCGTCGCACAGGTACACGTAACTGCCCCAGGAATCGCGGGTGACATCCTCCTGCCATCGTGTGATGGCCAGGTCGCGCCAATGGCTATAGCCCGACCCGGCCGCCGTAATCATCACCGAGTATCGGCCGTTGGAAAGCAAATGGGTGCGCGGGACGGGATCGTACGGCGAACGAAATCGGCGCCGCGTCGACGTGACCGACTCGCGGACCTTTGCCCCTTCTTCCACTTCTTCGGCACGAGGATAGGCGATAGGTACGTCGCGAGGAATTCGCTCCTGCAGCAACAGTTCCGTTGCCTGGATGATCGGCTCGGCGTGAAAGCGCGTTCGCATCGCGCCGTTGAAGAGCGTGTCCGCGATCGCGACCAGCGTCATGCCCTGATGATGCGCCATGTAGGCGTGAACGATCGCGACGCTTTCCTCTTCGGGAACGCGCACCGGAGTGTAGTCCAGCGCCTCATACCATCCATATCGGCCGCGCCCGCCCGATGCCGCGATCCGCGAGAAGTTTTGCGCTGCCGCTTCTCCCACGATCATCGTTGCCAGCCCGGTGGCATAAGGCGCGATTACGATGTCCTGGCTGAGGCCGCGCTTGAGGCCCAGGCCGGGAACGCCGAAATTGGAGTACTGATAGGTGAAATTCGTGTCACGCGCGTTGAATGCCGATTCCGAGACACCCCACGGCACGCCGCGCTCAGTTCCATATTCCATCTGCCGGCGCACGACCAATCGTGTCGTGTTATCGAGCAGGCTTCCGGCCGGCCCGCGCATCACCAGCAGCGGCATCAGGTACTCGAACATCGATCCCGACCAGGAGATCAGCACGGCGCCGCGATCGATCAGAGTCACCTCGCGTCCCAGCCGAAACCAATGCTTCACCGGCAGATCGCCTTTGGCGATCGCCACGAAACTCGCGAGCCGAGCCTCCGACGCGAGCAGGTCATAGCAGTTTGAATCCAGAGCGCTGTCGGCGACCCGATATCCGATCGAAAGCAATTGGCGCGACGGATTGTAGAGAAACCCAAAGTCCATTTCCGCGAACATCCGGCCGGCGATTTCGATCGTCGACTTGAGGCGCCCCTGAAATGAAAATGATTGAGCGGATGATGCCGGCTGCTCGTTATCGCGCTGATGACTCCGAATCGTTGCCCTGATCGCATCCGTCCAGGCCAGAACTTCTTCGATGTCCGTGTCGTGTCGTTCCGCCGCGAGCGTTTGCGCCACGTCGGCGATGGTCTCGGCCTGAGATGCGAATTTCGCCAGACTCGCCTGAATACTGTCCGGGTTCATCGACGATAGTTGTGCCACCGCAGCAAGCGATGCATTCAGGGCGTCGAGAGCCGCCAGGAGGTCCTTATGGGAGACGATGTCGGTTCGCCGTTCGTTAAGAGCATGGACCGCTTCGCGAGTGAGTTCGAGAGAGTCCGCAATTCCACCGAGCCATCGTGGAACTACGATCGGCGCGGCGAGCATCTCCCGGCACGCGTTTCCGACTGCGATCAGATGCCCCGCGAGATTCCCGCTATCCACTGACGAAACGTATTTCGGCTCGAGCGGATGCAGGTCGAGGGTGTCATACCAGTTGTAGAAATGGCCGTGAAAGCGACCGAGCCTGTTCATCGTGGCCAGCGTCGCTTCCAGCCGTTCCAGCGCGTCGCACGTGCCAATCCATCCGAAGTCGCGTGCAGCCACGACGGTGAGGAGGTACAACCCCATGTTCGTGGGCGAGGTCCGATGCGCGATCACGGGTTTGGGGTCTTCCTGGAAATTATCCGGCGGAAGCATGTGATCTTCCGCCGTGACGAAGGTTTCGAAGAAGCGCCAGGTTCGTCGCGCTACCAGCCTGAGCGCCTGCGCGTCCGCTTCGGAGATCGGATTGCGAGCCTCAATCGAAGGCGGAAGGCTGACCCACCGCGCGATGCCAGGCGACAGGGCCCACAACAAAATAAATGGCGCAGCGATGGGCCACGCACGAAGCCCCGCGAATTCGACAATGACGGCCGCCAGCATCGAGAGCGCGACGGCGCCGCCAAGCCGGCGGTAGAAGCCGGTCAGGCCAAGCCGTGCGCGAAGGCTGGCCTGCGCAGCGGTGACCCATTCGAGCATCGGCCGGTGCGTCACATACAGTCTGAAGAGTGTTCGCGCGATCGCATCCGTCATCACCCAGGCCTGGTGGGCAAGGAAAATGATTCGGAATGCGAACTGCGAGAACGCCAGTGTGAGGTCGGCACCGACCGCGCGCCAATGGCTCCTCACTGAGATGCCCGGGCGGCGCGGCAGGATTCCGGCGAAAACGGGCAATATCGCAGGGACTGCGACGGTCAGAAGAACAAATGCGGTCCAAACCACCGCAGCGGGCGGTGCCAGAGTCCATCCTGCTACCAGGGCAACGAACGCGACCGGCGCGGAAAAAGAACGGCGCAGGTTGTCGATCATTTTCCATCGGCCGATCGCGGGAATGGCCGACGGTCGCGATTCGCGCACGCTTGGCCCGCGGCCAAGCACCCACGGAAGCAGCTGCCAGTCGCCGCGCGCCCATCGATGCTCCCGGGCGGCGGCCACGTCGTAGCGCGACGGATACTCTTCCACCACTTCGACATCGCAAGCCAGACCGGCGCGGGCGAAGATCCCCTCGAAAAGATCGTGGCTCAGCAGCGTGTTGTCGGGGACGCGTCCGTCGAGCGCGGCTTCGAACACGTCTACATCGTAGATGCCTTTTCCGCTGTATGAGCCTTCATCCAGAAGATCCTGGTACAGGTCGGAGCGGGCAAATGCGTATGGGTCGATTCCACCTGGTCCCGAGAAAACGCGCTGGAAGAGCGATCCTTCGTGATCCTCCGGCAGGGAAGGTGTCACCCGCGGCTGCATCACGGCGTGTCCCTCGATTACGCGGCGCGAGTTCGGGTCGAGCGAAGGCCTGTTGAGCGGATGCGCCATCCTTCCGACCAGGCGCCGCGCAGTTCCTCTTGGCAGCCGGGTATCGGCGTCGAGAGTGATCACGTAGCGAACGTCAGGGGGGACGGCGGGCGAGCCGCCGTCGATAGTCACAAAGCTGGTGCCAGGTGCGCCGCGCAGCAACCGATTCAACTCGTGCAGCTTCCCGCGCTTGCGCTCCCAGCCCATCCATTTTCCTTCGCGTTCGTTCCATAACCGCCGGCGATGAAGCAGGAAAAATCGGTCTCCTTCTGCTGCCGGTCCATGAACCCGATTGAGGCGGGCGATTGCTTTGGTTGCTGCGGCGAGAAGCGCATTGTCATCGTCTAGCTTTTCAGTCGGTGAGTCGGCCCAATCCGACAGCAGTGCGAAGCTGAGATCGCCGCGCTCGCTAGCCAGGTAGTGAACTTCGAGCCGTTCGATTTGTCTTTCGAGTTCGGCGCGCGTCGTCAGCATGGTGGGGACGACTACGATCGTACGCAGATCGGCAGGTATCCCGTCACGCAACTGCAAAGCGGGCAGCGGATGCGGCGGAATCCAGCTCGTGAACTGACGGTTGGCAACGGCGACCGCGAGATCCATCCCCGGCACCAGGGCAAGAAAAACAAACCATCTCAGGGTGAGTTCACCGACCCCAAGACCGGCCAGTATGACTAACGGCAATACGATCGTGATCGAGCTGGCTATTGCGATCGTCGCGAGATAGCCGATTAGTCCCGCCGACAAACTTGCGCGAACCAGCCAGTCCTTCACGGGTGCGCGAAAGCCGATCTGCTTTTCGAGGCGACCGCGGCCTTTGGAAATGAGGTGATAACCGGGATCCTGCTGGCGGCGCGCAGTTGTTGCGTCGCAGCCGATGGGGTTGGCGCGAGCCTCCCCGGCGGCCGCGAGCGCCAGGCGGGTCACCTCTAACTCGGAGGTGTTCGAGCCGCGAGCCAGCTCCTCGATCGCGTGCCGATAGCGATCGCGGGTTGGAAAGTCCATTTCAGCGAAATCGCTCTCGGCGCGCAGCGCCTTATCGACGAGGCTGATGCTCTCGAACAGCTCCTGCCAATCCGCGGCGGAGATCAGGCGCATGCTTGTGATCACATTGCGGACCGTCACGTTCACGGCGCCCTGCCGGCGGTGCTCCTCCTGAACGATCTCATCGGCGCCGGTGCCCTGAACCGCGAGGCGCTCATCGAGCCATCGAAGCGCAGGGGTCGCGACGGGATCCTGTTCGCGCAGGCGTTGAACCAATTGCACGGCGAACGAGGTCGAAAGCGGCTTCTGCCCAAGCTGCCGCAATGTCAGGTCGAGAGGCTCGAGGCTCCCCGTAGTTAATATTCGATCGGCCAGCGCGTCAGCTTCTCGCCGGGCCTTTCCGCTCCGCACGATTTGCTGGGCGCAGCGCCGCAAATTTTCAACCAGAACGATTCTGAGCGTGATCGGAACCGCCCACAGCTCGCCGATCGTCAGAGGCTGCACGCGCTGATATGCGCGCACAAATCGGCATAGCATCTCCGCATCGAAGCGGCTGTCGGTATGCGCGACGAAAGCCCAGGCCAGGCCGAACACGCGCGGATAGCCTTCGAGCGGACCCTCGGCGAGCTTCGGCAAATGCCGGTAATAGCCGCGGGGAAGATCGTCGCCGATGTCCAGGATCTGTTCCTCGACGGCGTGAAAGTTATCGACCAGCCAATCCGCCGCAGGCGTGATTGCGCGGTCATCGCGGATCGAAGAAGCGATCGCGCGATACGCTGCCAGGAGCACCCGGCCATTGTCATCGAGACGGTTAGCTAGCTGCTTCCGGGAGGTCGGTCTTGCGGTGACGCGTTGAGCAACCGCCAGGCTGTCTGCATGTTGCTCGAGCCGCTCGACGCTGAAGAGTTCAGCGCGGATCGGCTCTTCCTCATCCGAAGCGAATGCGGGAGATGATCTCCTGAATAGGCCAAGGATGAAATTCTTCAATGCGGTACGTCGAGGAGGCGATGCGGCCGAGATCGCCCAGAGTCGCCGGCTCTGAACTATTTTGAAGAAGAAGGGGCGGGCCGAAGCCCGCCCCGCCCAAGCGCTTTAATAGCGGTTGCGGCCACCACTGTTGCCACCGCCGAAACTCGATTCGCGAGGCTTGGCCTCGTTCACCTTTATGTTTCTGCCCTTGAGCTCAGTATCGTTGAATTGCTTGATTGCCTTGGAAGCGTCTTCCGAGTTTGCCATTTCGACAAAGCCGAAGCCTTTCGATTGGCCGGAAAACTTGTCCATGATGACGGCCACGCTTTGAACCTGGCCGACTTGCGAAAAGAGTTCTTCGAGGTCGCTATTAGCGACCGAGTAGGCGAGATTGCCTACATACAATTTGCTGGGCATTTGTGCCCTCCGTAAGTTGTGCTGGGAAGCTCTCGAACAGAAAACCCGGGCTAATTCCCGGGCTCAGATGAAAGGAACAATCCGAGCGTAC
>Ga0074044_10000531_pt1 | contig 36731 bp, 22 predicted proteins | sample BogForMeECP23OM1_FD_94443 | JGI IMG/M metagenome (GOLD analysis project Ga0074044, IMG submission 94443) | Bog forest soil microbial communities from Calvert Island, British Columbia, Canada - Bog Forest MetaG ECP23OM1 | ecosystem: Environmental > Terrestrial > Soil > Wetlands ...
ACGGCTATCCCTACCAGGATGCCAACGAGATTCACTGGATTTCGGGTTATGACCGCACCCACGTCCTAGCTGTGACCGGCGTTTATGAACTTCCGGTGGGCAAAGGTCGAAGCTTCCTGGCGACGGCGCCCAAGGCGGTGGACTATGCGATTGGCGGCTGGACGCTGGGGTGGGTCTTCGCAGCCCAGAGCGGAACGCCAGTCGGGGTAGACAACGGCGACGATAACTACTCCTGTAACAATTGGGCTCCGCCGCACGGAAGCAGCGTGGCTGAATGGATCAATCCCGCCATCCTGAACTGCGGAACTCCCGTGCCCAAGATCGGCGGCACTGGATACACCTACAACACGTATCCAAGCGTGATCACCTCGGTGCGTAACCCTACCGTTCCCAACCTCGACTTCTCACTGCAGAAGAGCTTCAAGGTGACCGAACGGGTGAGCTTCTCGCTTCGTGGCGAAGCCTTCAACGCGCTGAATTCGGTGTTGCTTCCCGGGCCAAACACCTCGGTTACCGCCGGGGCGGCGACTCTGGTGGATAACACCACCACGAACAAACGGTACTGGTCTGGCTTCGGAACCATCGGGCCCACTCCAGGAAACCAGTTCCAACAGAATTTCCCGAGGAATCTGCGGGTCTCGGGCAAGATCATTTTCTAGGCGGGCCGCGGCCTGAACCGGAATGGAAACCCAAGACGTGCGCACGAACATATTGGTGGAGGGAAGAAGGATGATCACAAAAAGAAGCTCTTCGTGCATGTTCTTTCTGCTGGTGGCGGCGTGCATGCTGACGCTTGCTCTCTCGACAACGCCGCTCTGGGCGCAGGGCGTGGCGCAGCAGCAGGTAGATTTGTCTTCGGTATTCAACGTCGCCGGCATCTACACGGACGGAACATCCCCCATCAACGGAGGTCTGGACGGCGGCGGCGCTGCGTACTCGTCGATCGCGATGGCGGCCACGGCGCCTCCGACCTCGGGCAGCATCACCGGCGCGGCGCCATCGTATCCGACTCTCTCGCTGCCGCAATCGCCCAACACGATCATCTTTAACTTCGGGCCCACCAATGCCTTGGACGCAGTTTCCGGTTGCGCGCCCGTCGGACCAAACTGCACCGTGTCGGCTGCGGCGGGACCCATCACGCTGCCTACGGGCGAATTCACCGTATTGGAGTTGGTTGGCACCGGCGTGCAAGGCGGACAGACCGGCACAGTGACGGTGGGCTACACCGATGGCAGCAGCGATACATTCAGCCAGGGTTTCAGCGACTGGTATAGCGGTGGCCCTTACAATATCGGCGAATCGATCGCGCTGCTGATGCCCTATCGCCTCTCGGGAGGCTCTCCTGACAACCGGAACTTTCGCGTCTACAACTACACGATCGCGATCAACGCCACCAAGACGGTTCAAAGCCTCACGCTGCCGAACAACCGCGACATCGTGATCCTCGCGGCGACCCTGGTAGCGATCCCGGGCTATGCCACTTCGCCTGGCACCCCGAGTGCAACCACGGTCAGTCCCGGCAGTTCGGTTACGGTGCCGGTGACCGTGACTTCAGAGGCCGGTTACAGCGGGACGGTTACGCTGAACTGCACCGTCTCGCCGGCCATTGCAACCTCGGGAGCAACCGCGCCCGGTTGCAGCTTCAGCCCGGCGCAGGTAACGGTCGGAGTGGGAGCGCCGGGCAGTTCGACGCTTACGTTTTCTCCGGCCGCGTCGAAGACCGCGAGCGGCGTGAAGACGCGCTCCAATCTCTTCTATGCGTTCTGGCTTCCCATCACCGGACTGGCGCTAGTTGGATTCGGCCGCGACTCGGGAAGCGCCCGTCGCAAGAAGCTGGTGGGCCTGCTGATCCTCGGGATGTTGCTGGCCGGCATCATCGCTACTCCAGCTTGCGTAACCTACACTCACCTCGGGAATGTGGGAACTCCTCCCGGCAATTACACGATCGCAATCACAGGGGTCGATGCGAATGGGCTAACCCAGCTCGGCGCTGGTGGGATCGTCACGGTGGCCGTGCAGTAGCGAGAGCAACGAAGCGGAAACCGCAATTCGGAACTGTACTTCGGTCCCTTCACGGTCGTCGCCGCATGGGATGCCGGATTTGATCAGGCTCGTTGCGGCTCATCGCTTCGGAGAACTTTGCTTCGGAGAACATCGCTTCGGAGATCAGTACGGAAATCCCGCGTACCGGAAAAACTTGTGGAGGATTTAACAGTAATGGCCAGCTTTTTTCGGCGCAGATTTCTTGTTCTCACAGCTATGTGTGCCGTCCTGTTTCCGCTGCTGACAAGGCCCGCACACGCGCAGCAGCGGCAGGCTCTTCAGACCAGAGCGACGGCGCCGGCGGGAGCGAAGCTGCTCGGCCGAATGCCCGGCTCTCAGCGTCTGGACCTGGCGATCACCCTTTCGCTGCGCAACCAGGAGCAGCTCAACCTGCTGCTGCAGCAACTCGAAGACCCCACGAGTTCTAACTACCACCACTACCTGACGGTGGCGCAGTTTACGGAACAATTTGGTCCCACGGTCGAGCAGTACCAGCAAGTCATCGCCTTCGCCCAAGCCCACAACCTGAAAGTGACGCACACCAGCCCAAATCGTACGTTGCTCAACGTAAGCGGATCTGCGGCTAACGTCGGACAGGCCTTCCAGCTCACGATGCAGATCTACCAGCATCCGACGGAAAACCGCACCTTCTACGCTCCCGACGTAGCGCCGACCGTGGATGCGGGGCTTCCGGTGCTGGGTGTCAGCGGTCTTACCAATTTTGTCCTGCCCCACCCTTTGCTGGTGCACGCCCCCGCGGGCGTGCACAGTGACCAGACCGGCTCGGGACCGGGCAACCAATTTTACGGAAGCGACATTCGCGCAGCTTACTACGGCAGCGGCCCACTCGCGGGCGGTGGACAAGCCCTGGCCCTGGCTGAACTCGGCCAGTGGAATATGGCCGACGTCCAGGCGTACTTCACTAGCGTAGGGCAGACGCTTAATGTTCCGATCGTGACCGAACTGCTGAACGGGACGAGCGGGGCGTGTCCGGGCGACTGCGACGATGGCGAAGAGGTGATCGACATTCAGCAGATCATCTCGATGGCCCCTGGAGCCTCGGTCCTGATCGTCTATGAAGACACTTCGGGCGATGCCGACATCGACATATTTAACGCCTACGCTACCGACAACATCGCGAAGCAGATGAGTTTCTCGTTCGGCATCGGTGATGGCAACGCCGCCGCCGACGAGCAGGCCTTCCAGGAATTCCATGCCCAGGGGCAGAACTTTTTTGTGGCGTCCGGTGACGAGGGCGCGAATCTCGGCGGCGGAGGTTGGCCCGGCTTCAGCCAGAACGTAACGGACGTCGGCGGCACCGATTTGACGACTGCGAGCGCCGGAGGCGCGTGGGCCTTAGAAACCGGCTGGGCCGGAAGCGGCACCGGTTGGTGCGACAGCAGCAACAGCAGCAGTCCCTGCTACCAGAGTCCTTATGACGCGATTCCGAGTTATCAGTCCCCTGTGATCACTCCGCAAAACGGAGGCTCAACGAAATATCGCAACCTCCCGGACATTTCCGCCGAAGCCAACACCGACAATTTCTTTTGTTCGAGCGGGACGTGTCAGGGAGGAATCGGTGGCACCAGTCTTGCCGCGCCGCGCTGGGCCGGCTTTCTGGCTCTCGCCAACGAACAGGCGGCCGCGAACGGCGAAACCGTTGGCTTTCTGAATCCGCTCGTCTATACCATCGGTCAGGGAGCCGGCTACGGCACGGCCTTCCACGACATCACGACTGGGAGCAATCCCAGCGGCTCGACCGTTCCTCCCGCTTTCACCGGCTCATTCACCGCCATGACCGGTTTCGACATGGTCACCGGCTGGGGCACGCCCAACGGCGCGGGCATGATCGACGCTCTCGCGCCAACCTCAACCGCGAATCCATATTTCACGCTGGCCGCGTCGCCGAGCACTCTGAACCTCACGCCCGGCGGCACTCCGGGCACAACCGCGATCTCGCTGACTGCGGGAAACGGTTTTACCGGCAGTGTCACCCTGTCCGCGAACGCGCTCGGTTCGCCGGAAGGAGTAACTACCAAATTCACTCCGGCCTCGATCACAGGATCCGGCACGTCAACCTTGACCGTCTCGACGACCAGCGCCACTCCGGCGGGAACTCTCATGCTGGTTGTCACCGGCACAAGCGCGGACGGAATCCAGACTCAGCCGGCTTTCGTGACCCTTGCCTTGCCGGATTTCGGGCTCTCGGTTACGCCAAGCACCATCTATCTCAACCAGGGGTCGACCACCAGCCCCACGGTTACGGTGAACTCGCAGAACGGTTTTAGCGGATCGGTGAACTTATCAGTGAGCAGCTTGCCCACGGGCGTGACTGGATCATTCAGTCCCACGAGTACGAGCAGCACGAGCACGATGACGCTGACGGCGAGCAGCACCGCCGAAACAGTTTCGAACGATTATCTGACCGTCACCGGCACGTCTGGAGCGATCTCGCCGCTCAACGCGCCCTACACGATTCTTTCCGTGAGCGCGGCCACCGGCACCGGCGGATCCGGAACGCCGGTGAATCTGACTTCGTCGTACAACCTGCCCGGCATCTACGCCGACGGTATAACCTTCGGCACAGGAATGGACGGCGCAGGATTCGGCTACTCGTCAAACCTGCTGACTCCGAATCGAATTCTCAACGGAGTCCAATTCAACTTCGGGCCCGCGAACACGACGAACTGTGGCACTACCGCGTGCACGAACGATGTCGTTTCCGCAGCGGGTCAGGTCATTTCGCTGCCCTCGGGGCAGTTCACCACGCTGCAAGTCATGGCCACGGGCATCGACGGCCCGGTATTGTCCCAGACCTTCACCGTAACTTACTCCGACAACACGACGAGCACGTTCACCCAGAATTTCAGCGATTGGTGCAGCTGTAGTGGAAGCACTCCGGGCCCGGGGCAAGAGCCCGGCGAGTCTTACGCGGTGGTCATGCCTTATCGGGACGAAAACACAGGAGCGCAGGATAACCGCGTTTTCAATCTCTACGCGTACACGTTCGTTCTGAACAGCGCCAAGACGGTGAAAAGCCTGACGCTGCCGTCTCAGCCCAAGAACGGCGCCGTTGTGGTGCTGGCGGCAACTCTGACCGCGCAGAGCCTTGGGACACAGCTCAGTCTCACGTCGCAATACAACGTGGCGGGCATCTACACCAACGGGACAACCTTCCCCGCCACCGGCGGCATGGATGGTGGAGGGAACGGGTGCACGCTCCCCAGCGGCTGCGCGGACGGATATTCGGCGCAGCAGCTCGGGCTGTCCTCGACCAGCCCGGCGTTAACCATCAAAGGTCTCCAGTACGCCTTCGGCGCCGTCAATACAAGCGATTGCACCACCGCGTGCGCGCTGGACGAAATCAACATCAATCCCGGCGTGACCATCACTCTGCCTTCGAATCAGCAGACGTCTTATACGACTCTGACCATGCTGGGCACCGGCGTCCAGGGCAGTCATACCGGCACGGTCACCGTCAATTACACGACCGGTTCGGCGCAAACGTTAAATCAGACTTTCAGCGACTGGTGCAACTTTGGCAGCAATCAATACGAGAGCATCGCGGTGAGCGGCATGAGCCGCATCAACAGCGACGGCACGCTGAACACAATCGCGAGCTGCAACCTTTACGCCTATACGTACTCTCTGGACTCCACCAGAATCGTGCAGAGCATTGCTCTGGCTAACACCGACTCCACCAACTTCTCGATCGTCGCCGCGATCACTCTGTCTGGGAATTCGTCGACGACCCCACCCCCGCCGCCGGCAAGCTATTCGCTCTCGACCGGAGCGGCCAGCCCGACGTCAGTCAATCCGGGCGGCTCATCGTCCGCTACGGTGACCGTCACGCCAGCCAACAGCTACACCGGTACAGTGACGCTTTCCTGCAGTATCGCTCCGGTGGTCACTCCCGCTCCGACCTGTTCCTTTGGAAGTACGAGCCCGGTGACTGTAACCAGCTCCGGTGGCACCGCGACGCTGACCTTCTCGACTGTCGCTGCGTCCGCCATGATGTTGCGCCCGTCGACCTCGCTCTACGCCCTGTGGCTGCCCCTGCCTGGCCTTGCTCTGATTGGCCTGGGCCTCGGTTCCAAGGGTCGCCGCGATAAGAATCATCGCAACAAGTTATTGGGCCTGCTGCTCCTGTGGATGGTGTTGGCCAGTCTCATCGTTCTTCCCGCCTGCGGGTCGAGTTCGAGCGGCGGTGGTGGGGGTGGTGGAGGCGGCAATCCTGGAACTCCGGCCGGAACCTACACAGTCACGATTACCGGCAAAGACGCCAACGGTCTGACTCAATCCAACACCGCTCCGACAGTGACCGTTACGGTGAACTGACACGGATCACGGATGTTGTGCGGCGGAGTCTTCGCCGGAAGACCCGCGCGAAGACTCGGGAGATTTATGAAGCGCATTTCTGTAGTTCTGATTTCACTTGCCTGCGTTCTCTCTCTCACTACCGCTCACGCGCAGACTGCCGACAAGCCTGACCTCAGCAAGCAGCCGACGCTCTACGTCGTCGGCTACGCTCACCTCGATACCGAATGGCGATGGGAATATCCGCAGGTCATTGACGAATATCTTCTCAAGACCATGGAAGATAACTTCAGGCTGTTCGACAAATATCCTCACTACATCTTTAACTTCAGCGGCGCCAATCGCTACCGCTTGATGAAGGAGTACTATCCCGCCGACTTCGCGAAGCTGAAGAAGTATGTCGATGAAGGAAGGTGGTTTCCGGCGGGATCGTCAATGGAAGAAGGCGACGTAAACGCCCCCAGCGCTGAGGGCATCATCCGGCAAGTGCTATATGGCAATGACTGGTTCCGCAAAGAATTCGGCAAGGCCAGCGCTGAATATATGCTGCCCGACTGTTTCGGGTTTCCAGCATCGTTGCCGACGATTCTCGCGCACTCTGGAGTGAAAGGATTTTCGACGCAGAAGCTGGTCTGGGGGTCATCGGCTCCCGGCGGCGGCCCCGAGTCGCTCGAGAAAACTCCGGAAGGCACGCCTTTCAATGTAGGAGTGTGGGTCGGTCCGGATGGCGAGAGCGTCGTCGCGGGTCTGAACCCCGGAAGTTACAACGGCGACATTTACTCCGATTTGAGCAAGCCCCTGCCTCCTGCTCCGCCCAACCCAGCCATTCAGGACGTTGAGAATAAGATCAAAACGCTTCAGCCGAAGCTGCAGGAAGCGCGACGCAGTGGAAACCCTCCCGATCCGAAAGATTTCGAAGAGTACATCAGTCTTCGAACCGAGCAGGAGGCTCTCGCCAGCTTCGAGCCCGACCAGCAACTGGACCTGTTTCAAAATGACTGGGCGGCCCGCGTTGAAAACAACGGCAAGGTCAGCGGCGTTTTCACCGACTACCATTACTATGGCACCGGCGATACTGGCGGGGGTCCGCGCGAGGAAAGCGTCAAGCGCCTGGAAGCCATCGTCACCCAGGGCTCGATGGTGCTGCCTCAGCGCGGGTTTTTCTCCCGCGGCCAGCACAACCAGCAGCCTCCGGAAAAGGTCGGCGATGGTCCCGTGCACGTGATTTCTTCCAACGCCGATCAGATGTTCCTCGACATCGCGCCCACCGAGGCCGCCGGACTGCCGCGCTACACCGGAGAAATGGAATTGACCAACCACTCCGCGGGTTCGCTGACTTCGCAGGGTTACCAGAAGCGCTGGATTCGAAAAGAAGAATTGCTGGCTGACGCCGCGGAAAAAAGCTCGATCGCGGCGGAATGGCTGGGCGCCCGGCCCTATCCCCTGCAGCGTTTGAATGATGCATGGACGCTGGCAATGGGCGGCCACTTCCACGACATCGCTGCCGGCACGGCCACTCCCAGATCCTACGAGTTCGCCTGGAACGACGACGTCATCGCGATGAACCAGTTCGCCGGCGTGCTCAACAACGCCACCGAAGCCGTTGCTGCGGCACTGAATACCGAGACGAAAGGCATTCCGCTCGTGGTCTTCAATCCTCTGAACATTGCACGCGAAGATCTGGTGGAAGCCACCGTTGACTTTCCCGGCGGCATGCCGAACGCGGTGCATGTTTCCGGTCCGGACGGCAAGGAAGTTCCGGCGGAGATCTCGAACGGCAAAGTCATCTTCTTGGCCAAGCTGCCGTCAGTGGGATACTCGGTGTATGAGGTCGCGCCCGGCGCGAGCGATTCCGCTTCGACCCTGCAAGTGTCCGAGAACTCGCTCGAGAACCAGTATTACCGCGTGAAGCTGAATGCCGATGGCGACGTCGCCAGTATTTTCGACAAGTCGATCGGTAAAGAGTTGCTGGCCGCGCCCGCGCGCCTGGCGATCTCCTACGACAACCCGCAACAGTGGCCGGCATGGAACATGGATTGGGATCAGGAACAAGCTCCGCCCAAAGAATACGTGAGCGGGCCGGCGAAGATTCGCGTCGTGGAAAATGGTCCGGCACGCGTGGCCGTCGAAGTTTCGCGCGATACCGCGGGCTCACACTTTGTACAAACAATCCGTCTCTCTGCGGGCGATGCGGGAAAGCGACTTGAGTTCGGAAATGCGATCGACTGGAATACGAAAGAGTCCAATCTGAGGGCATCTTTCCCGCTCGCACCTTCGAATCAGATGGCCACCTATAATTGGGATATCGGCGCGATTCAGCGACCGAGTGCGGCGCCGAAGAAATTCGAAGTGCCAACGCACCAGTGGATCGATCTGACGGACATGAACGCCGAGTTCGGGGCCACGATTCTAACCGACTGCAAGAACGGATCGGACAAGCCGAACGACAACACGATTCGCGTCACGTTAATCCGAACCCCGGGCACGCGCGGCGGATATCCTGACCAGAGCACGCAGGACATCGGACATCATGAGTTTATTTACGGCATCGCTGGCCACGCCGCCGGATGGCGCGAAGGGCAGACTGACTGGCAGGCGCAGCGCCTGAACGATCCGCTCATTGCTTTTGAGAGTCCGAAACACGCCGGCGAACTGGGCCGCGAATTTTCTCTTCTGAAAGTCAGTAGTCCGCGCATTCGAGTCCTCGCCCTGAAAAAAGCTGAGCAGAGCGACGAGGTTATCGTGCGACTGGTGGAACTCGACGGCAAGCCGCAGCCCAACGTCCAAATATCTTTCGGCGCGCCAATCACTGCCGCGCGCGAAGTGAACGGCCAGGAGCAGCCAGTGGGAACTGCGACCGTGAACGATGGCGTTCTCTTCACTTCATTCTCCGCGTATCAGCCGCGCACCTACGCTGTAAGGCTGGCTTCGTCGGAGACTAAAGTTGCCGCCGTGAATTCGATGCCGGTAACGCTGCACTATGACCTCGCGACAGCCAGTAATGACGGCACGCATTCGACTGCTGGCTTCGACGCCGACGGCAACGCTCTGCCGGCAGAGATGCTGCCCGAGAGCTTAACTTTCAACGATGTGAAATTCGAACTTGCGCCGGCGAAGACGGCTTCTCCCAACGCACTCGTGGCGAAAGGGCAAACGATTCAGCTGCCAGCAGGCCGGCACAATCGTCTTTACGTCTTGGCGGCCTCCGCGCAAGGCGACCAGAGATCGACATTCCTTGTGGGTAGCAAGAAAGTTGAACTGAACATCCAGGACTGGGGCGGATTCATCGGTCAGTGGGATGACCGGCAGTGGTCTGGTGGCGGCTCTGGAGAAAACTACGGCAAGATGATTGGCCTAACCCCCGGTTACATCAAGCGCGGCGACCTCGCCTGGTACTGCTCGCATCACCACGACGCCGCGGGAAAAAATATAGCCTACGGCTACTCCTATCTCTTCGCGTACCCGATCGAACTGCCGGCGGGAGCCCGAACCGTCACTCTGCCCGACAATGACAAAATCCGCATTCTGGCGATGTCGGTGGCCGACGAGAATCCGGAGGTGCAAGCGGCGCAGCCGCTCTACGATCTTCTCGCTCCCCCGCCTCCGGGCGCCGACGATTTCTCGCTTCGTATCGCGAATGACGCCATTTCCGTCCCCCAGGGCAACAGTGGGACGGCAACGGTCTTCGTGACCCGCCGGGGAAATTTCAGATCCGACGTTAACCTCAGTGTGTCCGGACTGCCCCCGGGAGTAAAGGCATCCTTCAGCCCAGCCAGCACCGCGAGAACCAGCAAACTGACGCTGACGGCGGCTGCTTCCTCCAAGCTGGCGACTTCAACCATTACAATCAGCGGTTCTTCGGGCAGCCGATCGCACACGATCACCACCGCTCTTACGGTTTCCCCTATCAAGAAGGGGACGGTGGTCGATCTTTCTTCCGCATATAACGTAACCGGCATCCACAGCGATGGTGTAGAGTTCGCGCCTGCCGCCAGTGCCGACCGCGAAGGCTGGGCCTATTCCAAGGAAACGCTCGGCTCGACGCGGTTGTGGGATGGCGTTTCGTTCAAACTTGGCCCAGCAGACGCACCGGATGCGGTAGCCGGTACCACCATCTCCCTTCCGGCTGGAAAATTCAGCAATCTTGAGATTCTCGGTACGGGAGTTGAAGGCGACCAGGAGTCGCAGGTATTTACCATCACCTATGCCGACGGCTCCTCCTCTTCTGTTACGCAGAGCTTGAGCGACTGGAATGAGCCAGGCGACTACAAGGGCGAAGCGGATGCCGTTGCCGTGCCTTATCGTCTCGTGGCCGATGGCGAAAAGGATAGCCGCACTTTCCATCTCTACGGTTACTCTTTCCCCTTAGACAGCAGCAAGGTGGTGCGCAGCGTAACGTTGCCCAGCAACGAATACGTGCTGGTTTTCGCGATGACGCTCGTTCCTCCTGCGGGCTCCTAACGGCGATCTCCGATGAGGCCGTGTGTCGATCTTGACCCTCCTCCGCACCAATGATAGTTTCGGTCCCGCACGGAATTCGCTTCTCTGGGAGGGACAACGCTCTGAGCCGGGCAGGAAAGCGGCGTCAATCGGTTGACCTTCGCCGCAGAGATTTTCTGGTCCGCTTCTGTCAGGGAGCGGGTGCGACCCTGATTCCCAGAAACCTGTGGGGGATCGCATTCCCTGAGTTCCGTTCCCTCTTCAATGATTCTTCGCCCGCCGACGCCGGATTTCCGTTGCATCCTCACTATCGCGGTGAGCGACCGATCGAAGCGATTCTTGCCCAGGTCGAAGCCGGCCGCGGCGGGTTCATCACCGAGAGATATGCCGATCAGATTGCGGCGATTCTCGCTACGTGGAGCGCGAGCCTGCTCGAGTCGCCGCGGGAGACGAATGCGTTCGCGAAAGTTCTGGCCGCCGATTTTGCGGGAAGTTCGCTTCGGCCTATCGATTCGCGAGCCGTGCGCTCCGATTCCACGCTCGAAGTTCGGCAGGACAGATACTCTCCACAGACAACGATTGCAGCCGGCGCTTTCGTCCAGGAATTGTCTCCGTGGCTGAGCGCATTCTCAAAGATCATCACCGCGGAATTCCAGATCACAAGCATCGTCGCGAGTCCGAATGCGGTTTCAGCGTCGCCGCAACTCCCGAGCCTGCAGACGAAAGTTCGCTACGAAATTGTCGGAGCGGGGGCAGACGTCTACCGCGAGCAGCGCATCGGCAACTGGAACATGGACTGGCAGGCAACTCCAGAGGGCGATTTTCAGCTTCGCCGCTGGCAGGCACTCGATGAAACGCTGGCGCGTGCCCGTGCGCCCGTGTATGTAGACATCACGACCGCAGCGCTCGGCGGAAATCCGTCTTATTCTGCGCAACTTCTTCACGGCACCGATTACTGGCGCACCGTACTCGACGGAGCCTGCGGCATTGATGTTTATGGCCACAACGGAATCTCGGTCGCCGACATCGACAACGACGGCTTCGACGATCTCTACATCTGCCAGCCTGCCGGCCTGCCCAACCGCCTCTATCGCAATCGCGACGACGGAACCTTCGAAGACGTTACGGAAGCATCTGGACTCGGCGTTCTCGAGAACACTGCCTGCGCACTCTTCGCAGACTTCAGCAACAGCGGGCGACAGGATGCGATCGTCGTGTGCGCCAGCGGACCGCTGTTGTTTCTAAACGACGGAAGCGGAAAGTTCCGCCAGAAGCCCGACGCATTTCACTTCGCCAAAGCTCCGCAAGGAACCTTCACGGGAGCGGCGGTCGCCGACTACGATTGCGACGGCTGGCTCGACATCTATTTTTGTCTCTACTCTTATTACCAGGGCACCGGACAGTACAAATATCCGTCCCCTTATCACGACGCCGAAAATGGTCCGCCGAATTTCATGATGCGCAATCAGCGCGACGGCACCTTCCGCGATGTGACCGCGGAGTGTGGATTGAACCAGAACAACACTCGCTACAGCTTTTGCTGCGCATGGAGCGACTACAACCGCGACGGCTGGCCTGATCTTTGTGTGGTGAACGATTTCGGACGTAAGAATCTCTACCGCAACAACGGCGACGGAACCTTCACTGACGTGGCGGCTCAGGCCGGGGTTGAGGATGTTGGCGCGGGCATGAGCACTTGCTGGCTCGACTACGATAACGATGGCGCCGACGATCTCTACATCGCCAACATGTGGACGGCAGCCGGCCAACGGATCTCGAGTCAAGAAATCTTCAAGAAAGATTCTTCAAGAGAAGTGCTCGCGCTCTACCAAAAGCACGCACTGGGGAATTCGTTGTTCCGGAATCGCGGCGCTGCATTCGACGATGTGACAAACCCGTCGGGAACCGGAATCGGCCGCTGGGCGTGGTCGAGCGACGCGCTCGATTTTGATCACGACGGTTTCCCCGATCTCTACGTCACGAACGGAATGGTCTCGGGCCCTTCGCACGCAGACCTGAACAGCTTCTTCTGGCGGCAAGTCGTCGCGCGCTCGCCCGATGATGCGCGCCCATCCAAAGAATATGAGCTGGGATGGAACGCCATCAACGAACTCATCCGCTCCGACGGCACCTGGAGCGGATATGAGCGAAACATTTTCTACGCCAACAACCGCGACGGAACGTTCTCCGATGTTTCCGCCGCGATCGGCCTCGATTTCCTCGAAGATGGCAGAGCCTTCGCCCTCGCCGACTTCGATCATGATGGCCGCCTCGAATTATTTCTGAAGAATCGCAACGCTCCACAACTCAGAATCGCAAAAAACGTAATTCGGGATCTGCCCCCGTCGATTTCATTTCGTCTTCAAGGAACGATGAGCAACCGCGACGCGATCGGTGCCGCTGTAACGATCAAAACTGATATACATAGCTACACGCGCGTGCTTCAGGCCGGATCCGGCTTTCTCTCCCAACATAGTAAAGATCTCTTCTTCGGCCTCGGCGAGACGAAGGGATCCATACAGGCGACTATCCGTTGGCCAAGCGGCACAGTGCAGGAACTACATAATCTCCCGATCAATCACCGCGTATGGGTGGAGGAGGGACTGGAATCAGTTCGCGCAGAACCGTTTGATTCAGTTGCGGCCCACCCAGGTGTCAACGCCCTGGAAAGGCGAGCCGAAGGCGAAGCATTTCCCGCAAGCGTTGAAACCTGGCTGCTGGCGCCGATTTTCGCGCCTGACTTTTCACTGCCCGACTTGTCCGCGCAAGCCCGGACACTCTCCGAGCTTCGCGGCAAGCCGCTCCTGCTGAATCTGTGCACGATGCAGTCGGGCAGTTGCCAAAAGGATCTGCAAGCTTTGCAGAAATTTCGCGAACGTTGGAAAACTCAGGGCCTGCAGTTGCTCGCCATGAACATCGACGCTTCCGGGATTGCGGAACGTGATCAGGCTCAGGCTGATTCTCTCCTCACTTTCGTGCGCGAACACCGGATTTCGTTTCCGATTCTCGTCGCGTCGGACGATGTGGCAGCGATTTACAACCTTCTCTATCGCCAGATATTCGACCGTCACCGCGACCTCAGCCTTCCAACATCTTTTCTTATCGATGACGCGAGCAACATCGTCAAGGTATATCAGGGGCCGATCGATCCGCAGCGCGTCGAACAAGACTTCCAACGAATTCCCCAGACGAATGCCGAGCGGCTTGCCCGTGCTCTGCCGTTCCCCAACGCTCACTTCACGCTCGAATTCTCGCGCAACTATCTTTCCCTGGGCGCCTTGTTTTTCCAGCGTGGATATCTCGACCAGGCCGAAGCCGCATTCCAGCAAGCCTTTCGCGACGATCCTTCCAGCGCCGAAGCGCTATACGGCGTCGGCAGCGTCTATCTCAATCAGAACAAGAACGCCGATGCCCGCGAAACTTTCGAGCGTGTGGTGAAGCTGACGGCGAATTACCCCGACACGTTGCCCGATGCGTGGAATAATCTCGGTGTCATCGCCACGCGCGAAGGGCGCGTTACCGATTCCGTCGAGTGTTTTCAGCAGGCGCTGCAGTTGAACGCGCATCATCTGCTCTCGCTTGATAATCTCGGCAATGCCTATCGTTTGCAGAAACGCTGGGACGATGCCCGCGCTGTGCTCGAGCGTGCGTTGCAGGTCGCGCCCCAGGATCCCGAAGCGAACTACAGCCTGGCAATGGTTTTTGCGCAGACCGACGAGACCGACAAGGCTTACAAATACTTGCAGCGCGCGCTACAAGCCCGGCCCGGCTATCCGGAGGCTCTAAATAATCTCGGCGTGCTTTATCTGAGAACCGATCGTCGCGATCAGGCCGTCGCCAGCTTTGAAGAGTGCATCCGCGTGGCGCCTGCCTTCGATCAGGCCTACCTGAATCTTGCGCGAGTCTACGTGGTCGAAGGATCGCCGGACAAGGCGCGCGATATCCTGCTTGAACTGCTCAAGCAGCATCCCGGCCACGCTCAGGCCAGGCAGATACTCGAGCAACTGCAAAAATAAATCATTCGGGAACTTCAAGGCAGAGAGAATCCGGCCGGGTTGCGGGCCGTAATCCCGGCAGTTAGAATGCCCGACTGGACGCGAAGTCCGCCGATTCCCACGGCGATTTCTCAGTGATGCCCCGTGTTCCCGCAATCGCGCAGCAGGGTAAATATGCTTGCATAGTTTGCTGCCTCGCATTCTTGTTCACGGTGGGGCCGTTGTCAGCGCGCGCTCAAGAGGCTGAGAGTGCTTCGACATTGCGCGGCGTCGTTCTCGATTCGCAAGGGAGGCCGGCAGTCGGCGCAATGGTTCACCTGCAGCCCAACAGCGGTGCACAACTTCTGACCACGCGCACAGATGAACACGGCCTCTACATTTTTCCTACGCTGCGCGAGGGCGTCTATGCCCTGCGCGCGGAAATGAGCGGATTCGCCGACGCAAAGATAACTTCCGTCTTTCTTGGCCCGAAGGAAACAAAGCAAATCGATCTCACCCTCGGCGCACCCGAAACACGTTCTGGGCACGATCCCTCTTCAACGCTCCAGTTCTTCGATCAGCCGCAATTCACCGTATCGGGAGTCACCGATACCACTAGTCTCGGCGGGCACGGCTCCGACACTGTGGTGCGAACCAGGGATTCACTGGCGAAGGAAACCGCGGCTCTTGGCACAACTCCGACTGGCGCGCAGCCCCCTTCTTCGGCGCCCGAAGCAGTTCTCCGCGCGAGAGTCGAGCGTAACCCGCAGGACTTCGAAGCGAATCGCGACCTGGGTGAGCTTCTTGTGAGCAGTGGCCGCGCTCGCGAGGCCATGCCGTATCTCGATCACGCCGCGCGTTTGAATCCCGCCGATTACAAAGGCGCATACGACCTGGCGCTCGCGAATTCGGAAGCCGGCAATTATGCGCGTGCCCGCGACGGCGCGCAGCAGTTGCTGACTCATCACGACAAAGCGGAGCTTCATCATCTACTGGCGGACGCTCAGGAGAAGCTTGGCAATTCTCTCGAAGCCGTTCGTGAGTATGAACGCGCGGCCGCACTCGACCCCAGCGAATCGTATTTGTTCGACTGGGGATCGGAGCTGCTCTTGCATCACGCACCGGAGCCGGCCCTCGACGTCTTCACTCAAGGCAACCGCCTGTTCCCGCATTCTACCCGCATGCTCATTGGACAAGGCGCAGCCTGGTTTGTGCGCGGATCCTACGACCAGTCGGTCGAGAGAATCTGCCAGGCGTCGAATCTCGACCCCAAGGACCCGGCTCCATACTTATTTCTGGGAAAAATCGAAACGGCGCAGGCGTCGCCGTCGGAAGCGCTCGTCGAAAAGTTGCGCCAGTTTGTCGCTCTGCAACCGGAAAGCGCCGAAGCCAATTACTACTACGCCTTCGCTTTATGGAAGCGGCGAAAAGCTCCCTATGACGCCGCTGTGGCTACCCAGGTTGAATCTCTGTTAAACCGGGCCGTGCATCTCGATCCCCGATTTGCCGCCGCTTATCTGCAGTTGGGAATCGTGCATTCCGACGAGGGAAATGTTCCGCGGGCGATCTCCGATTACCAGCACGCGATCGAGGCGGACAGCCAGACGCAGGATCACGTCCCTGTGGAAGAGGCGCACTACCGCCTGTCCCAGGCCTATCGCCAGATCGGAGAAGCAGACAAGGCCAAAGCCGAGCTGCGTCTTTACGGTCAGGCGCTGAAGGTATCAGCGCAGCAGGCGGAGCGCGAGCGCCATGAGATCCGGCAGTTCGTCTACACTCTGCGCGACCAGCCCTCGGTTCAACCGCAATAGCTCGAGCCTCGGGCAACTTGTCTCGATCCGAGGTCGCCCGCGCGCGGCTTCCCGCTGTGTTACACTTTTTAATTCACACTGAGAACCTGTCGCGCGCAGGACTTCCGATCCGGACATGCTTCTTTCCAAAGAATATGTGGGCTACCTGGCCCGCGAAGTTACCAAGAAACTGATCGCTGGCAAGTTCATCGAAACCGATGCCGTTCCCGCCGTTACCGAGCGTGTGAACGCGGCGCTGGTCGATGAACTCTCCCTCGAAGACCGCATCAACGACGAAGTGCGCGTCATTCTCGAGGCCTACTCGGCGGAAATGCAAAAAACCGGCGCCAACTACCAGGAAATGTTCCGCAAGGTGAAGACGGAATTGGTCCGCAAATACAAGGCGGTCCTGTGAGGCTGAGCCGCGACAAAGTCAACGTGTTGGCTCGGGCCGTCTCTGACGTGCTCAAGCAGATGGACGAAGTCGAGTTCATCGAAGACCCCAACACCATCCGCCAAGAAACCCGCAAGCTTCTCGAAGAACTGCTCAATCAGGAAGAACGAATCGACGTCGCCGCCCGCCAGAAGATCGAGAGCCAGAAACGGACCATCCTCGAAGGCTCGCAGGAGTGGGACATTCTCTACCGCAAGTACTACAACGAGGAAGTGAAGAAGCTCGGCGTTTAGCTCAAGGCGCTTCTCTCAGTTCGCTTCCTTTAATTCAATTGAAGTCAGATTTCGTACCGACCGCGCCGGCCGCTTGTCCTCGGTGACGACCAGCTTCAACGGACCGGAGTGCGCGTCGAGCGGCTTCCCGTTCATCGTGTCGGCAACCAGAACTTCTCCCGGATGGAAACTGGGATCGATTTCCGCGAGGGCAAGCACAGCTTTGTATCCGTCGGAACCCGTCGCGACGATGTAGTTGGCGAGGGCTTTGCCACGAAGGTCGCTGCCAACAGGAGCGCCGAGCTTCGAGAGAAGATCAACTAGCCGCACTCCGGAATAAGTCTCATCGGCTTCGGTGTGGGCATTGTGAATCGTGACAGAGATGTGCGTCATCGCCTTCAAGTCAGCCGCCGACAGTACCGATTTGTGATCCGACGACAGCAAGGTCAGTTCGCTGCCTGCACTGGGGGTCGTTGTCCCCTGTTGTGCCGGCAGCATTGATGAAGCGAACAACCCGAAGCCGAGAAGGAAAATGCTGACTTTTCTTGCGTGCATGCTGAGGAGGATAGCGCGGAAGCAGGTTGTTGTCAGCAATCATGATGAAAGCTTCGCGCGAATGCCGACAGCACAAAAAAGCCCCGCTTGCGCGGGGCTGAATGGGGGACTTGCAAAGGGTTTCAAGCAGCTTCCTTTCGCAACTGAATCGTCTGCAGAAGTTTCCGATACTGCTGCGCGTTGGTGACAATCTTCCGCTGCGGCAAGCTGGTGAGCCACTCGTTGTGTGGGACGGACCGGCGCTCGCGGCGTGAGCCCACATGCCCGCGATGCCTCAGATTCAACGGATGTTTCTCCGCCGTCTGCTGCTGCCAGCCACTGCCGTCGGTGACGCTGAATACTCCGATATAGCAGCCGGCCAGCAACTGCAGCGGGTTCTTGATCTGGTTCATGCGGTCGAATTGCGTCGACCCCTCGCCTCGAAAACTCTCGAACCACGCCGGATACACAAAATCTGAAACAAGGATGTTGTTGATCTTGTAGCCAAAGCTGTCATCCTCGCAGGAGTCGCAGACTTCATAGGCGTAAAGCATGCCGCTGGTGTCTGCGTTCTGCGCGAATACTGTCAGGTTGATGTTCGGGTCGGCCAGCATTTCCAGCAGTTCGTGGCTCGCCGTGACGCTCCACGACATGCCGGCTTTCAAATCGCTGGCGGCAAAGATTTTTCCCATCGGCAAACCATCTGGCGTCAGGTCGTGGTAGCCGAGCGCCCCGGCCTGATCGGAGTCGTCGAGAATCACCAGCCACCAGGTTGCGGCCGGGGGCTGTGTGCCCTGGGGAATCATCTTCAGTTCAGCGTCTGTGCCCCAGATGGGGCGAAAGTCGTTGGTCACCTGCTGCTGCAGGGCCATAACGACGGGTGTGACGTCAGCATCGGTCAACACGGTGCTCTCGTTGATGACCGATATCTGCGTGGCGGTAAGTTGCGCGTGGGAAATCTGTGGCATGAAATTTCTCCTCTCAGCGAATTTGGGAGAACGCGCAGGGAAGGTGCGTGACTCTGTCTCGGGAAGCTAATATCGTTGTCGGAGCAACGCAATCAGAAGTGCTCTTGCATGTACAAATGAGTTTCCGTTTTGGAACGCTCAGGTTGGAACGCGTGATGAAGCTTCGTAGAGACGTTGCAAGCTACGTCTCTACGAATGACAAAGCGAAATCGAGGCAGCATTGACCAGCCTGACCACCAACGTGAAAGCAATCGTAAAACGCGCGGCCGCCGATGCCGGCTTCGACCTCTGCGGCGTCGCTCCGGCTGCCGATGCGCGCGAGTTGCAACATTTTCCTGCCTGGATCGCCGCGGGCCACGCCGGCGAGATGAAATACATGGAAGCGCGCGACGATCGCGGCGATCTCAAACGCTCTTCGCTAGCCCGCGTAGCGCCCTGGGCGCGGAGCGTGGTGGTCTGCGCCATCAACTACAACACCGCGCATCCCTACTCGACCGAAGTCGACGACCCACAGCGCGGATGGATCTCCCGCTACGCCTGGGGCGGCGAAGATTATCACGACTCCGTCCTGCGCCGCCTGAAGCAGGTCGAAGCCGAGCTGCAACGCGCCGTGCCCGCCAACGAGCCAGCGCTGTTAACCACCCGCGCCTACGTCGATACCGGTCCCATCGTCGAACGCGTTTATGCCAAGTACGCCGGCGTGGGCTGGATCGGCAAGAACACCTGCATCATCAATCAGCAAAAAGGATCGTGGCTGTTTCTGGGCGTGATTCTCACCTCACTCGAGCTCGCGCCCGACCTGCCCGCGCCCGACCGCTGCGGCACTTGCACGCGCTGCATCGACGCCTGCCCTACCGACGCGATTATCGCCCCGTACCAGCTCGATGCCAACAAATGTATTTCCTATCTCACCATCGAGAAACGCGGATCGATTCCCGAGAAGCTGCGCGCCGGCATGGGTCATCAAGTTTTCGGCTGCGATATCTGCCAGGATGTCTGCCCCTGGAACCGCAAAGCTCCTGCCACGACTGCGCCGGAATTTCAGCCTCGTCCCGGGCTGGTAAATCCTGCGCTCGACTGGCTAGCCGAAATGTCGGATGAAGAATTCCGCACAACCTTTCGCGGATCGCCCATCCGCCGCACCAAGCGCCCCGGCCTTCGCCGTAACGCCGCCATTGCGATGGGTAACAGCGGAAACCCCGAATTTCTCCCCATAATCGAAAAGCTCGCCACTGACGAGGACGAATCCGTGGCCGAAGCCGCCCGCTGGGCGAAAAAACGCCTGCAACAGTAGCCGAGAACCCCTCATTCGTCGAGACGTAGCTTGCTACGTCTCTTCTCACCACATGCCGGACTGCCTCCGTCGGCAGAGACGTTGCAAGCAACGTCTCTACGAAATGTTCGCCTGTTGTTCTCCCCTGAAAACCTCCGTTTCTTACCCTAATTCTTCTGGCCTTCGGTAACTGGTTTTTCCCTTCTCCAGCAACTAATCTATCGCTAAAGGGTTCTAACTAGAGACGTTAGCGTGAAGACTAGCTATGTTCACTCGCCGCAATCTCGGAATCGGACGCATCGCCCTGGGACGCATCGCCGTAAGTCTGGCGGTCACGGTCCTAGCCTGCGCCTCATTCGCCCGAGCTTCGGCCACGCTGTTCCTGGAAGAGCCCTACGGCAAGCTTGGATTCTTCACGGCGACCGGCCACGCCGCGGTTTATCTCTCCGGCGTCTGCGCCGATTCGCCGCTGGTCCTGCGCCGCTGCGCGCCCGGCGAAACCGGAGTCGTCATCGCCCGCTATAACGGCGTCGGCGGCTACGATTGGGTCGCGATTCCGCTAATCCCATACTTGTACGCGGTCGATCACGCGGAGGACATTCCGCTATTCGCCGACGCGAAGATGGTCGCGTCGCTGCGTGACCGTTACCGCCGCCGACGTCTGGAAGACGTAATCCCCGACAAGAACGGCGAAACTCCCGGCGAAACTCCGGGCGGAAACTGGTACGAACTGGTCGGCTCGTCTTACGACCGCACCATTTACGGCTTCGAGATCGCGACCACGCCGACGCAGGATCTTGCCCTGATCCGCAAGCTGAACACATCGCCGAACCAGTCGCACTTCAGCACCGTCGCCCGCAACTGCGCTGATTTCGCCAAAGACATCATCAATTTTTATTATCCGAAAGCCCTGCATCGCAGCGTAGTCGCCGATGTGGGCATCACCACTCCGAAGCAAATGGCGAAGATGCTGGTTCGCTACGACCATCGCCATCCGCAGATTCATTACTCGCGGCTGGTGATCGCGCAGGTTCCCGGCAGCATGCCGCGCAGCTTCGCGGTCCACGGAGTCGTGGAGTCGTTCTTCAAGTCCAAGAAATACATAGTGCCCAGCGCGGTGGCGAGTCCGATCTTTGCCGGTTGCGTCTTCGCCGTCTATCTGGGTAGCGGCGCCGGCCGCTTCGAGCCCGCTCGCGATGCCCTGGTCTTTGATCCGGACAGCGCTCCCGCCCGCCCCTTAGGCCGCGAAGATCAGAGGGCCTACCAGCACGAGTTGAAAGATTTATTGGCGGAAAGCGATTCCGCCCCCTCCGGGCAGAAAATCGACCGGGCATGGTCGAAGCTGCAATCCAAAGCGACCGTGGATTTCGACGACGATGGCCGCCCGGTGCTCGAGATGGAGATTGACGGCCGCATCGTGCGCGTGGGCGCAACTGCCGGCAACGTGCTGAACGGGAACGCGCCTCCTGAGTTGGTGCGCGAACTGCTCGAAGCGCGTCTGCAATCGGAGTTGCGTGGTAAAGCCCCGCGCGGCATCTCCGAAAACGAAGTCGTGCGCGACTGGACTCTGCTGCAGCAGACGATCTCTGAAAGTGACTCGCCACTGACCGCCCACTCCGCGCCGCACATTGAGAGTAACAACCTCGACGGCCCCCAGCCGTAGACAAAGGATCAGTGGCTTCAGGGCGTGTACTTGAAGAGCGTTCCGCAGCCGGAAGGCCGATTCGACCCAGAGTTGCAGGTCCCTGTTCCCCCGTAGGGAGTCACGCCATAAACGCTCCCGTCCGCACCAAGAGTCAATTCTCCCGTCCCAGGGTAACCTGGCCATGCGCCATCTCCGGATGCTGCGCCTGCGAACCGATGCAACACGGTGTATTGCCCCGTCTTGCCGATCTGATAAAGCACTCCGCAGGTGACACCCTGATCGCCACCCGATCCCCAATGGCAATTCTCATCTCCTCCTTCAAGCGTTGTCCCGTAAAGCACGCCGCCCAGATCGAGAACTCCAGCATTCGGAAAGCCTCCGCTTTGGCCGCCCCAAAAATAATGCATGACGGTCAACTTGCCGCTGGTATCCAGATCGAATATCGATCCAACAGGACTGCCACTCGGTCCGTTATACGGCGTCGCGCCGTGAAGGCTGCCGTTAACGTCGTCCCTGATTAAGCGTCCCACAGGATAGGCACCTTTCCCGTAGCCAGGAAATAGAAGCAGCACCGTGAACACACCCGCCGTATCCAGTTTGAACACGGTTCCGCAGGTGTAGATGCAGTCATTTGCGATGTCGCCTTCCGAATTTGCCGCTCCATACAGATTCCCCGCAGAGTCTCGAATGAGAGCTTGCGGATAGCTGCCCTCGACATGAGGATTGAAGCGATGGAGGATCGCTTTCTCTCCTCCCTTGGTGATCTTGAAGATTGTTCCGCAGCCAAGGTTTGCCGCGCAATTTGAATCGCCTCCATTCAAGGTGGTGCCATAGAGTTCGCCATTAACCGAGACCATCCTGAATGCCGGCCGAGCGCCGTCCGTCCCGCCTCGAAAGCTGTATAGCGTTGTCAGGACGCTGCTCGTGTCCAGCTTGAAGACTGTCCCGAGGGCGTAAGTTCCGCCGATGCTCGTCGTACCGTAGAGCGCGCCGTCAGTATCCCGGAACAATCCGCCCTCCGGTTCGCCCCCATCCGACCCGTCGGTGAAGTTATAAAGGATCGTCACTATCCCACTTGGGTCGAGCTTAAACACCGTACCGAGGTTGTCCGTCCCGCCTTGAATCGTGGTGCCGTAAAAGTTGCCCGCGGCGTCCTCAATCAGTTCGCCATTCGGCTGCGCACCGTCGTTGGGGTAGCCGGTGAAGTTGTGAACGATTGTGTACGTCTGCGCCTGGGCTGGCTGCGCGGCGAGTAACGATCCCCCGAGCAATACCGAGAGAGTTGCGGAAACGATCGCCGTATTCAATCGCGAAGATCTCTGAGCACCAAATCTTGTCATGATCCACCTATGGACTTTGGCTGGGGACTGGTCTGTCGGCCCTCGTTGGGGGAGAACGGCGAAAGGCGCCAATAACTATATCCTGCCCCCCCCCCCGGATTCGCAATGGCTCATAATGGCGAATCGAGCCACGGGCGGGGGCTGCGGGCCGCGATGCCTTCAACTCTTCCGGCCAGAGCAGGCCTACTGCTGTTCCTGCGGTGACCGCGGCGTTGTGATGGCTCCGGGAGCAGGCGGTTGTCCGGTCTGCTGCTGTTGCTGCTGAAGCTGTAACTGCCGCTGCTGCATCTCCTGCAGCATCTGCTGCGGCGTCTTCGCCTCAGGCGGATCGGTCTGCGCGGGCTGCTGCTGTTCGGCCTCGGTAGCCTGCTCCGCGCTGTCATCCGCATTCTCTTCCGCTGGAAGATCTGCATCGCTTGTATCGGTGGCTTGTTGCGCGTTCACGTTCGCCGCTTGATCCATCGCCTGTGGCCTGGGCAGATTGCTGGCAGTCGCATTCTCTGCCGTCGCCGGGGTCTTTGCCACCAGCACGACCCGCGTCAGCACGCCGGCCTTTTCCGGCGATCCCAGCAACACATAGTTGAAGCGTGATCCGTTCAGCAGCTCTGCCATCACCTCTTGCGCCGGACCTGGGCCGAGGTGAGTTACCACCCGGTCGCTCGCTGGGGGAATATCAATCTCCGCCCCTGTCTGCTTGCGCACCGCCCGCAAAATGTCGCTCAATGTCGAATTCTGGGCCACGATCGTGAGTTGTCCGTTCTGATAACTCACCTGTGGAGGTACGGGCGCTATCGAATCCAGCGGCACCTGCGGCACCGGCCCGGTCGGCCCCGAGGGCAAGGGAGGCAACTGTGGCGGCAGCTTCTTCGCGGCTGTCTTCCGCGGACTCTGCGCCGAATCGGCGCTGGCCGGAGCGACGCCGCACACGCCGGCGCATAACAGCGCGATCCCCGCAAATTGAGCGACTGTATGTCCTGTATTCATGACAACTCCTCCCGAAATGGCACCTAGGAGGACAGGGCAGAAACTGCCTTAGTCGGAATTCTACACTCATTTTGCGCGCGGGACCCGGGACAGGCAACGCCTCCTGTCAGAAGAACGTCTTATACGCCGGTTCTTGCGCGTCGCATTGCCGGCGCGAGCGTTTCGCATGCGCATAAGTCGATTGTCGTCAGTTATTTCCAGAGGAGTACAATGAAGCCGAAAAGGCGGAACGAGGAATGAAACAAGCGCGAACTGGTTTCATGACTGCTTCTTATGCCGCATTCGCTGCCCTGCTGTTTTCAGCCGCGATTGCCCGGGCGCAGAGCTGCCAGACAGCGAGCGATCTCGATGACGCCACCCGAACCGCCATCACAGGGGCGGCGCAGCGTTATTTCGATATGCTGGCCAAAGGCGACAGCGCGACCCTTCGCCAGAACGCGATTCCCAGCCTCGCATCCGACTTCTCCGGCATGGAGACCACGGTTAAAGATCATCAGCCGGAACTTGCCGGCGCCCAGGCTACCGTCAAGTCGTCGTTCCTGCTTGAAGCCGACGGCACCGCGCCCGTCCCAAGCGCAGAGTTTTACTGCGGCGTCTTCGGGAAAGACGGCCAGACGCCCGGCAGCGCCGAGTTCGTTCTCAACAATCTGCCGCCCGGCAAGTACGCGGTCGTGCTGCTGGGTGCGACGTCGTCCAAGGGGCGAACCAGCTTTTCCGTGATCCTGCAGCAAGTGGGGACCGACTGGAAGTTGGGTGGACTTTACCTCAAGCCCGGACAAATCGCAGGCCACGATAGCGACTGGTTCGTAGCCCGCGCCCGCGAATACAAGACGAAGGGCCAACTGCACAACGCCTGGTTCTTTTACCTGCAGGCGCGCAGCATGATTTCGGCCCTGCCCTTTATGGATACGCTGGCTAACGACAAGCTCATCGAGGAGTCGCAAAGCACGCAGCCCGCCGACCTCCCAGTCGACGGCAAGACTGTCGATCTCGTGGCGGGAACCAGCACCTACAAACTCACGGCAATCTTTCCTGAAGCGGTGGGTGATGACCTTGACCTGATTGTGAAGTATCAGGCCGCCGATGTCTCTAATACCAACCAGGCGTATCAAAGCAACGTAGCCGTCATGAAAGCCCTGGTGACGAAATATCCCGAGGTGCGCGAAGCATTCGCGGCCGTCGTGGCGCGCGCTGTGGACCCCAGCGGCCGCGACTACGGCAGTCTGCTGGCCATGAAGGACGTCAAGTAGCCGTCTGCAATTTTGCATCTCCCAGTTAATAGCTCGCCAGCTGGAGCTGCGTTCGGTTTGTCATCCCGAGCGCAGCGAGGGACCTGGGTTTTTCGTCTGCGGATCGAACGCTGATCAACTGCGAATCAACTGTGGATCGTGTGCTGATCGACTGCGGATCAACCGCAAATCGACCGCTGATCAACCGCCGGGAATCACCGTGGAAGAGCGGCGCTGCGCTTCAGCGCCGCGTAAAGCGGAATGAGAGATTCTGGGCTTCAGCCCCAGTGAATCGTTTAAGCCGTAAATCGAGATCCAACCCCAGCGGCTAAAGCCGCTCCGTATTTCGCCCCTCTACGCGGCGCTAAAGCGCCGCTCTTCCACGGAACAACTTCCACGGAACCGCTAGACGGAACCGCTACCACGGAACTGCTAAGCCTGCGTGAAGCTCGGCGCGCCACTGTCCTCGAGCAAACACTCCTTCGGTTCCTTGTCGTCGCGCAGCCCTAAGAAAACCGGTGCGCGCAGCTTGGGAGTGCCTCCTTCAATCTTTCCCGAAGGCGTCCCACCCGTCCACTCGGCGTATTCGATCTCCGCTACCAGTTCCGGCTTCACCCAAAATGTTTTCCGCAGCGCCTCAACCTCGCCGAAGAACGGATTCTTCTTCTTCGTCTCCAGCTTCTTCAGCAACTTCCAGATTTCTTCGAGCGATTTCTGATCGAAACCGCTCCCGGCCTGCCCCACATGAATCAGCCGCGCTTTCTTGTCGTAAAGACCCAACACAACCGATCCAAAATGCGCCCGGCTGCCTTCAGGCTCGGTGTAGCCTCCAATCACGCACTCCAGCCTGTGGCGAATCTTGATCTTCAGCCACTCACGGCTGCGGCGTTCTTCGTAGAAGCTGGCGCGCTTCTTGGCCAGAATTCCTTCCAGCCCTTTCTGCCGTGCCATCTCGAACAACGCCTTGCCCTGCTCGGGATAATGATCGGAATAACGCAACGCATTCCCGGCCGCGTCACCGGTCAGGATGACCTCCGCCAGCTTTTTCTTCCGCTGTTCCAGGGGCACACGCCGCCAGTCGTAGCCATCGAGATACAACAGGTCGAAGGCATAGTAGAGGACGGGCACATCGGCATTGGCGGCGGCGCGCCGTCCGCCGGGACGAAATCCGGTGCGCTGCTGCATCAGGCTGAACGACGCCCGCCCCTCTTCGTCGAGCGCCACAACTTCTCCGTCCAAAATCGCCGTCTTCGCTTTGACGAACTGCGGCAGATCGTTCAGTTCCGGATAACGCGCGGTCAGGTCATTCTGGTTGCGCGACACCAGGCGTACTTTTCCGGCATCAACAAAAGCCACAGCGCGGTATCCGTCCCACTTGATCTCGAACAGCCAGTCCGCGCCGTCAAACGGATCGTTGACCGACTCAGCCAGCATGGGATGTATCGTCGCCGGCATGGGCCGCTTCACAGGCGCTGGCGGAGCAACTGCTTTCACCACGGAGGGCACAGGGTACACAGGGTACTTCTCCGTCTCGGCGGCCTTAGTTGAGACCCTCGAACGTTCCTCCGAACTCTCTTTAGTTTTTTCGTTTTTTCTTGGCTTTACCCCGTGTTCCCCTGTGCCCTCTGTGGTCAAGTTTTTCAGTTTTTTTTTCTGATCCAGTTTCGCTACGGCATCCGCCAGCCAAGCCGCCTTTAACTTCCCGCGCCCAGCCGGACGGCTCTTCCACTCCCTCGACCCTGCGTCTCCGGCAATCTCATCCAGGCTGCGCTTGCTGAGCACCGACTCGTCGAATTCGTCGATGTCATATCCCTCCACGACGTACTGATCATGTTTCTTGATCATCAACCACTCGGTGCCCTTGCTCCCCGGACGCCGCCCTCTCATCTTGACGAGAGCGAAGTCTCCCTTCAGTTTCTTTCCGTCGAGACGAAACTTCAGATCACCTTTGGCGAGCATCGCAGCCGCTTCGGCTTCCGTTCCCGGCACATACTTACCAGCGACCGCGACCGGCGAAAGCGGCTGCCACGTGCCGACGTCCCACACCATGACGGTGCCGGCGCCGTAATTTCCCTCGGGAATGTTTCCCTCGAAATCGAAATACGAAACGGGATGATCCTCGACCTGCATCGCCAGCCGCTTGTCCGCCGGATCGAGCGACGGCCCCTTCGGCACCGCCCACGACTTCAGCACGCCCTCCATCTCCAGCCGAAAGTCGTAGTGCAGCCGCGTCGCGTCGTGCTTCTGCACCACGAAGCGATGTCCAGCCTTCTTCTCCACTTTCGGCGGAGGCTCCGGCGTTTCCTCAAACCGCCGCTTCCGTTTGTATTCTTCCAACGCCATAGGAAAACCATTTAACCACAGAGTCGCAGAGTCACAGAGAAAACGAAAATCATCAACCACTTAGGACACGAAGCTTCACGAAGGTCGTTATGTCACCGGGAATTTCCTTCGTGAACCTTCGTGTCCTCAGTGGTTGATGTCTCTAAGACTCTATCCATGCGATAGAATCCTTGCGCCTACTCCCCGGCAAACCATGAACCGCGAATTCCCCGAAGTCCCGCTGGTCGGAGTCGGCGCCATCATCATCGAAGGCCCGCGCGTGGTGCTGGTGAAGCGTGCGCATCCTCCGCTGCAAGCCCAGTGGTCGATTCCCGGCGGCGTCCTCGAAATCGGCGAACTGTTGCGCGAAGCCGCGGTCCGTGAGGCCCGCGAAGAGACCGGCCTGACCGTCGAACCCGGCGACCTGCTCGGAGTCTACGACCGCGTCCTCCGCGACCCCGACCAGCGCGTTCGATATCACTATGTTCTGATTGATTTTCTCTGCCGCCGTGTTGCGGGAGAAATCTCTGCCGCCAGCGACGCCGCCGAAGTCCGCTGGTTCACCCAAGAGGAATTGCCCGTGCTGAATCTCGCCGAAGACACGCTCGACGTAATCCGCAAAGGCTTCGCCAAAAAGGAGAGCACTTCGTAGGAATTGTTCGCTAAGAACTGCGCCGAAGAAAAAGGGACGACCGTGTTCAGCCTGAGAGCGCCTTCCGAAGCCGGCATTCGAAACTTTATTTCGAAGCAGAAAGACTTCGGCTTTTCGTACTCGCAGGTCGGAGCATCTGCAACCGCCCCGCCTGCCGGGTACAACGTAGACCACAATCGGGTCCACCTGGGCAGAGGCGAAGTTACTTGGCGCCGCACGGTCGACGCGGTTCGGTCATGGCAAATGTTCCGCATGCCGTGGGTAAGCCTCTATTGGCCGAATGCGCCGATCCAGACCGGAACCAATGTCGCGGTTGCGGTACGATCCATGGGCTCTTATTGGCTGAACGCCTGCCGAATCGTCTATGTCGTCGATGAAGAGAGCCCCATGAGACGATTTGGTTTCGCCTACGGCACGTTGCTGGAGCATGCAGAGAGCGGAGAGGAACGATTTACGGTCGAATGGGATCAGAGCGACGGCGTCTGGTACGACATTCTCGCTTTCTCTCGTCCTCGTCACCCTCTGGCCAGACTGGGATATCCACTCGCGCGCTCGCTTCAGAAGAAATTTGCAAGAGACTCGAAGGCTTCGATGGTTCGAGCTGCAAGCGGCATGTAGAGGATAAGAACACAATCGGCCATGGTCACTGCTATCGGCCAAAGAGAATCGCCGAATGCGGAAATTTGAGGGTGTGGCCTCGCATCCCTCGTGGTACCTTACTCGAATTCCAAATATCTCATCGAGAAAGGCATCGATGACCATCAGCAGACGCGAGTTCATCGCCAGGGTTGCGCGCGTCGGCGGCTACGGCGCGGCCTTCATGACGATGCATTCGCTCGGCCTGCTGGGCATGGCCGAAACCGAGCAGGCCAAGGATTTTCCTCTGCCTCCATCCACCGGCCGCGGAACGAAAGTGATTATTCTGGGCGCGGGAATTGCCGGACTCGTGGCCGCCTACGAAATGCGGCGCGCCGGCTTCGACTGCACCGTGCTCGAAGCGCGCGAGCGCCCTGGCGGCCGCAACTGGACGCTGCGCCGCGGATCGAAACTTGTCTTCGACGACGGCACTTCGCAGGAATGCACCTTCGATGAGGGAAATTATTTCAACTGCGGCCCGGCCCGCCTGCCCTCTATCCACAGAAATATTCTCGGCTATTGCAACGAACTTGGAGTCGCGCTCGAAGTCGAGGTCAACAGCTCTCGCCGCGCGCTATTGCAAAACGACGACGTCTTCGGAGGCCAGCCCATCCGCCAGGGACAAGCCGTCAATGACACGCGCGGCCGTGTTGCCGAACTGCTGGCCAAGTGCGTGCAAAAGGGCGCGCTGGATCACGAATTCACGTCGGATGATCACGCCCTGGTGATGGACTTTCTGAGGGCCTATGGCGCCCTGAACAAGAATTACGAGTACAAGGGTTCCTCGCGTTCCGGCGACCGGCAGTTGCCCGGCGCGGGCGATCAGATCGAAATTCCGCGCGATCCGCTTTCCTTCTCCGAGCTGCTCAAATCGAAGTTCTGGCGCCCCATGCTGTTTGAAGAATTGCTCGATATGCAGGCCACTATGCTCCAGCCTGTGGGCGGCATGGACCGCATCCCTTACGCCTTCGCCCATTCGCTCGGAAACATCATCCACTACAACTCCCCCGTCGCGGAGATTAGAAAAACCACGAACGGTGTCCGAGTGTTGTACCGCGACGGCGAGGCTGGGCCGGTTACCTCCATCGAGGTGCCGTATTGCATTTGCACGCTGCCGCTTACCATTCTCAAGACCGTGTCCAACGACTTTGCGCCGCGCGTGAAATCAGCGATCCAGCAGGTCACCTACGATTCGGCCTACAAAGTTGCGTGGGAATCGCGTCGCTTCTGGGAACAGGATGGCGACGAGATCTACGGCGGCCTCTCGTCTCTCACCAGCGGTCCGATCAATGTTGTCTGGTATCCGAGCGCGAAGATTATGTCGCCGCGCGGGGTCGTCATCTCCGGCTACTCCGTGGAAAACTGGGATGACTTCGGCAAACTGCCTTCATTCGAGGCCAAGCTTGCGGCCTCCAGAGCGGCGATCGAGAAACTGCATCCCGGCAAGAGCAAGGAACTGGAGAAGCCGATGTACATCTCCTGGGGGAAAGTGCCCTATAACCTCGGTTCTTGGGTCAGCCGGGGGGCCGGGTATCCTGCGACAAACGAATCGGCTTATTTTGACGGACCCTACCGCGAACTCATCGTTCCCGACGATCGCATTTATTTTGCCGGAGACCATTGCAGCCACATCATCGGCTGGCAGGAAGGCGCGATTCTCGCTGCCCAGCACGCGATCACAATGATCGCCAGCCGCGTCAACCAGTCGTAGAAGAAGGTCGCCGCCAACGTAAAGTTCGCGACGAACGGGAAGGGCCCGAGTGCATTCGGGCCGCTAAGACTCTGAAATGCACTCGCGCTTTAGCGCCTGAGGTCAGACTGGAGATACGAATGCGAAAAACATTGATGTACCTGAACGCGAACCTGAAGCTGATATGCCTTGCGTCGATCCTCACGTTGTCGTCATCGTCGATCGCGGGCGCTCAAACGACCGTCCGCCACATTCAAGACGACGAGCGCCCCATCGCGACCGGAGTCTGGGTCGGCGACACTCTCTATCTCAGCGGCCAGCTAGCCTCACCCGCGACTCCAGCCGATCCGGCCAAAGGAACGCCCGCGGTTTATGGCGACACCGAAGCCCAGACCATGAGCACGCTCACCAAGATTCAGGCCACGCTCAAGACTGAGGGACTTGCCATGGGTGACGTCGTGATGATGCACGTCTATCTGGTGGGCGATCCGGATAAAGGCGGCAAACTCGATTTCCCCGGATTGATGGCCGCCTACACCCGCTTCTTCGGCACCAAAGATCAACCCAACAAACCCGCCCGCAGCGCCATGCAAGTCGCCGCCCTGGCCGCGCCCTGGGGCCTGGTAGAAATTGAAGTGATCGCAGTAAAAAGCTCGGGAAGACTAGCGAAGTAGCCGAGTAACCTAGGAGGGCGATTCGCTGCTGTTGACATCTACTCCATCGTCCTCCCATTCGGCATGACAGGCGCGGCATCTCCACGCCCTGCGATGGAACGGATAGGGCACGCTGATGGCCAGGGATAGATACGCGGCTGGATCTAACTCCTGAAAGTTCACATCCAAAGAATTGCACTTCGGACAGCGCGGCTGCTCGAACTCCCCGATTCCGGAAACATCAAAATTCTCGGGAATCGGTTGGCTCAGGATTTCGTTCGCGGCTTCCACATTCTCCGGGTCGACCTGCAACTTGACCCCTCCCATCAGGTTTGACCAGAACCAGTCCAACCGAACCACGTTGTCATCCACGAGAAACGCCTCGACGTCCGCTGAATCGAGACACCCTTTGGCCAGCAGCGCCTCCGGCAAGTCGCGGAACTGGCGCACCGTCACCAACCTCCTCTCCTCAACCTCACCGTCTTCTGAGTCCGCTTCATCCATTTGCGGCTCCGGTGTGGGAGGGTCGCCCGGCAAAGGCGCCGACTCCTTCTTCACGATCACGGGAGCTTGTTCGATGAACTTCGGCGTCAGTCCTCTCTTGGCTAGCTCGGCTTGGAGCGCCTCGCGCGCAAGATCGGTCAGTTCGTAGGCCTGGCCGGCAACCTTCTCGAGCTCTCCGTCCATCGGCTGGCGTAGAAGGTGATCAGCCGTTGTCGCTCCTGCTCGGGATCAATTTTCGACATTGGCTTCAGCCCTCTCGATCAATATCGCTCCCGCGGCCCTCAGTTCCCTCGTCTTCCCATTCCGCGTCGCATGCGTGGCATCGCCACGCCGGGCGCTGCACCGGCATCGGCACGCGCAGAAACGCGCTCATATATGCGATCGGACGGTCCAACTCCTGAAAGTTCACATCCAGCGACTGGCACTTCGGACAGCTAGGCTGCTCATGGAGGCCAACGCCCTGCACATAAAGTCCCTCGAGGATCGGTTCGTCGAGAAGTTTCTGTGCGTTCGCCGCATCCCTGGCATCCACATTGAGTTTGATTCCGCCGATGAAGTTCGAAATGAACCAGTCCAGCCGGACCAGATTTTCGTCCGCCAGAAAACATTCGATGCCCGCCGACTCCAGACTGCCCTTGGCCAGCAGCGCTTCCGGCAGATCGCGAAACTGCCGGATCGTAACCAAATCCCGTACTTCGATTCTCTCGGTGTGCGACGCGTCGTTGCCTCCGTCGGGAAATTCCAGATGCCGGCGGTCCATCTCATCTTCGAGCGCGTCCCAGGCCAGTTCCGTCAGTGACTCCAAATTCCGCGCCAGTCGCTGCAACTCGCCGTCGGTCATGCCGGCGTAGTTGTCCGCCAGCCGCCGGCGCTCGATATGTTCCTCAGGCTTCGACACGATGCAAGAATACTGCGATAGCCGCGTCGCCGCCAAGCCTCGGAGAAAGTCGGCAGTGCTGCAGTTTCAAATTGTAGTTGGTTTTCTTTGCGACCTTTGCGGCTCTTCTTCGCGAACTCTGCGGTTAAAAGCTGTTACTCTCCCGTACCCCGCTGCGAAAACCCTTTAACCGCGAAGGCCGCTAAGAACACCCGCGAAGAACGCGAAGGACGAGGTTTTCCCAGATTGCCGACTACCGACCGATCATGAAAACGCAGGCATATACCACTGAAATTGCAGAGCGGGTCCCTCAGTTTGCCTCAGCCCGCGTTATGTCTTCCCAATGCTGCGGACTGTGGTTCACTGTCCGGGTCCTGGAGAATCTGGCCAGGCCAACGTGAAAGCCCTCCTTGAAATCGATAGCGATGAAGTCGCGCTTCGCTGCCTGCGGATCAGTCCTCTCCACAACCGCGACAATTTGCGCGCCAGCTTTTTCATAGTCGGCGGGCCTGTTCTTGCAGACTACTGTCAAGTGAAGCCCCGTCTGGGAGCTGGGCTGAACGGTTTGAAGCATAACTCCGACATCGCGGAACTCAGCCGTGTCCAGGAGCGCCCGTTGAACAGCCAGCAATTCCGGGAAGGGGCCGGTGCGCGTGACCAGGGGCGTCACTATAAGACTGAGAATCCCCAGAAGTCCAAGGATCGCCCAATGTCCGGGCCAAGGCCGGCGTTCTTCCACGATGCCGACCGCGGGTGATTCAACCACGAACGAACCGGTAGCGAGATCGTGTAACGTCTGTCGGCTCGGAGTGTTGAATAGATACAAATACACGATTGCGGCACCAGCCAACCCCACAGCCCAGGCGAGGGGGCTAGGCAGGCCGGCCTCACCGAATAGGAAAGGTACAAGAAGGATTGTGTATCGGAGGGTCGATTTTTCCAGCGAAAGATGGTTTCCTTGCGCATTCACTACCTCAATGCCAGTCCAGCGCTGCCCAAGGGTTTGCCCGTTTCCGGTCGAACTGCCCAGGATTGCGAAGTAAGGGAGCGTGATAACGAACCCGACTATGGATGCCCATCCACTCGAGCTTGAAAAAAAATCGTAAAAGATGGAACCGATGAGGAAGCTGGGAATTGAGATCAAGAAACCGTCGATCACCAGCGCGAAGAACCGCCGCCAAAACCCAGCAGAATAGCGAGTCGGCTGCTTCTCAGCCGGGACGACTGATTCCGTCACAAACACCGGGGGTTGGCCCACAAGACCTCCCACTCGCTCAGCTTCAAGCCGCGAATTCTATCCTTTCGACGACGGCGCCGCAATCATTCGACGCCCTGAAAATAGAACGGCCCGCAGGCACGAAACCTGCGGGCCGCCCGGTGGACTGGTTGGGATTGACCAAGAGGTGGTCACTCTAACGTGGCCTCTACGGCAACTCCCGGGTCGCGAGCGTCTTCGCGAAATATCTCTCGCTATCACGCTTCGCGAATCGATGCTCCCGACCGACCTGCGTCAGGCAACATCAAATGTGTTCACCGGTTAGTGTGCGGGCTGTAGCTTCCGGCATTCTTCGCCACGACTAACGGCGTCAAACGCCCGAAACCCCGCTTAGAGCAACCGCTCTAAGTCGCAGCCACCTCACCTGGTCTTTGGACACATCTACTACTGCCTTCTGAACTTGTCATCCGACCACCTCCTTTCCGGTGTAAGCCCACATTAGTACGAATTCCTGTGGAGCGTCAACCCGCACGAAAGTGGTGATCCAAGAGATTAACGGGAGGCCGGCAGTCTATCTGCTCACGTAAGGGCGGACGCCCCGTCCACCCAGCCAGTGCCTCAACTCCCGCAAATCGACGTAGGCAATTCAAGAGCGCAGCGGCTACCATCTTCGTTTCCTCAGGCGATCCGAAGCCTTCTACGGCAGCCCAAACGCATATATCGCGCTTCCCGCCGCAATCGCCACATATTCCTTCCCGTCGACCGCGAAGGCCATCGGCGGGGCGTAGACTGCGCCGCCCATCTGGAAATGCCACAACGGCTTCAACGACGCCGCGTCGAAGGCGATGAAGTTTCCCTCCGCGTCGCCGCTGAACACCAGCCCTCCCGCAGTCGACAGCACGCCCGACCATGTCGGCGAAGTGTGCTCGAACTTCCATTTCACTTCGCCCGTCGCCGGATCGATCGCCTTCAGAAATCCGCGATAAGGCTCGGCCTCTTCCGATGGAAAATAAGCGCTGCCATAAAACGCGTGCCCGGCCTCATAGGGCTGAGGAGCAGTCGAGAAAATGTCGCACTGGTCGCGCGCCGTCACGTAAAACAAACCAGTCTGCGGATCGTAGGTCGGCGCCATAAAGTTGGTCGCTCCCAGCGCGCCAGGGCAAACCGTATGCCCCTCCAGCGTTGGCGAGGCGTTCTTGTTCGCCACCGGACGCCCATCGGCATCTTTTGCGTCGCTCCACGTCGTCTTGCCGTAAGCGTTCGCCGAAATCAATTTTCCGCTCGTGCGATCGATCACGTAGAAAAATCCATTGCGGTCGGCCTGCGCGATCAGATGCTTGCCGCCTGCCCAGGTCGTCGTGTCAACGCCCGTCCCGCTAACGCTCGGCACGTCGATGATCACCGGAACCTGCGTCGCGTCCCAGTCATGCTCGTCGTGTTTCGTGAACTGAAAATACCAGTTCAGTTTGCCGGTGTCGGCATTGAGCGCGAGCAGGGAATTGCTGTAGAGATTGTCGCCCGCGCGTCCCTCGCCACGATTTGAAGGCGCCGGATTTCCCGTCGGCCAGAAAATCTGATTCGTCGCCGGATCATACGTTCCCGTGTTCCACGCCGGCGCGCCGCCCACTTTCCACGAATCGCCTTCCCATGTTTCGTGCCCCGGCTCGCCCGGCCCCGGGACAGTGTAGAAGCGCCATTTCCGTTCGCTCGTCGTGGCATCGTAAGCGTCAATGAATCCGCGCACGCCATATTCGCCGCCGGAAACGCCCAGCACGATCAGTCCCTTCACCGCCAGCGGGGCGACCGTGAAGCTGTAGCCCTTCTGATAATCAGCCGCGACGGCATCCCAGATCACGGCGCCGGTTTTCGCATCGAGTGCGATCACGTGCGCGTCCAGCGTGCCGAGAAATACTTTGTCGCCCAGAATCGCGAGGCCGCGATTCACGTGTCCACAGCACGGCCGAATGTCCGACGGAATCTGGCGCTGGTACATCCAGATCGGCCGCCCCGTGCGGGCATCGAGCGCAAAGGCACGATCGTCCTGCGCGGTCGCGTAGAGAATTCCGTCAACCACCAGCGGCGAAGTCTCGAGCTTCCCGGTCGCCCCGGTCTGGTAGACCCACTTCGCAACTATCGTGTGCGCGTTCGCCGTGTTGATCTGATCGAGATGGCTGATGCGTTTCCCGGAATAATCTCCGGAGTAAGTCATCCAGTTCTGCGGCTCTTTCGCGGAGTTAACCAGCCGCTCCAATGTGACCTGCGCGAAGGCGTGACGAGAGAAAAGTGCGAAGGCCATCCCGGCGGTCAATCCAAGAAGAAGTTTTCTTCGCAACCTTCGCGGCCGTTCTTCGCGGCCTTTGCGGTTAAAAGCTTTAAGGCCACACTCGCCACAAACCCGCTCCCTCATTTCGCCCCCACGCTGACCAGGTAGGCCACAATATCCTCCAGATCTTTATCGCTCAAAATGTCCGCATCGTATTTCGGCATCGCCGATACCCGGCTCTTCTGAAACGACCGTAGCGTAGACTTGTCCAGCAGATAAATGTGTTCGCCCGCGTCCATGATCTGCACGCTGAAGCTGTCTTCGTCCAAGGTCACGCCTTTGATCTCTTTTCCGTCGGCCGTCACCACGGTGACGCTCTCATACTCCTGCGGGAATTCCTTGGTCGACTCGCTCAATCCCCAAGCCAGCCGCCGGCTCGGATCGCGCACCGAATCGATAATCGCTTCGCGCGTCCGCGATCCTCCCACGCTGCTGAGGTCTGGACCAAGCCGCCCACCTTTGCCCTCGACCATGTGGCACATCAAACAGTTACCATCGCCATAGAACAATTCCTTGCCGTGCGCGGCATTCCCCAGCGGCTTCGCGGGAGCCTTCACTTCCTGGCTACGAATGTAGGTGATGATCTGCCAGATTTCTTCGTCGGTCATGCCGACGCCTTGCCCGTTGGTTCCGTTGGCGGGCATGGCAGTCCCCG
>Ga0074044_10000532_pt1 | contig 36675 bp, 36 predicted proteins | sample BogForMeECP23OM1_FD_94443 | JGI IMG/M metagenome (GOLD analysis project Ga0074044, IMG submission 94443) | Bog forest soil microbial communities from Calvert Island, British Columbia, Canada - Bog Forest MetaG ECP23OM1 | ecosystem: Environmental > Terrestrial > Soil > Wetlands ...
CAGTTTCACCAGCGCTACGACCTGCTGCTCACGCCTGGCGTATCGGTGCCGGCATTCGAGGCAAAGGCGCCCGGCGAGTGGGGGCTCAGCCTCGAAACTTTCCTGGGATGGACGCCCTTTTCGTATCCGTTCAATCTGACTCAACAGCCGGCCGCAGTCGTGCCCTGCGGCCTGACCAGAACTGGCCTGCCGATCGCGCTGCAGATCGTCGGCCCGATGCACGCCGATGGTCTCGTGCTGCGTGCGGCGCGCGCTTACGAATCGACGCGCGCCTGGCAATTGCCCGTGGTCGCAAAAACGATCGCCAGGTCGCTCACGCAACCACCGCGCGCAGACGGCGAAACAACGTGACGGAACCCTCCTGTTACAATTCCGGAGGCTCAACGGTAGGCCCGTTTGCCCACTTGTAATATCATGTCTCGTGGCTAGACTCGGCTGCGCCATGGACACTGCGCACGACATGCTGGGTTGCGTTCCGCAACGGATAGCCCGCTGCTTGATCGCCCTCCTCGCGGCGCTCGTCGTCGCCGGAGCGGCCGGTGCGCAATCCGCTGCCGCGCCCGGTTACAGCCAGGACGAACTCGATCAACTGCTGGCGCCGATTGCCCTCTACCCGGATGAGCTGCTAACCCAGATCCTGATCGCAGCGACCTACCCGCTCGAGGTCGTGGAGGCTGCCCGCTTCGTACAACAGAGCCCCGATCTCCAGGGTGATGCGCTGGACCAGGCGGTGGCCGCCAAGAACTGGGATCCAAGCGTGCAGTCGCTTGCCGCGTACCCACAGGTACTGGCCATGATGAACGACAACCTCGAGTGGACGCAGCGCCTGGGGGACGCGTTTCTCGCCGACCAGCCGGGGGTCATGGATACCGTGCAATCGCTTCGCCAAAGAGCGATGGCAGCCGGCAACCTGCAATCCATTCCGCAGCTGTCCGTGGCGACGCAGGACGGTGATGTCGTGATCGACACGCCACAGCCGGACGTGGTGTACGTGCCGGTCTACAATCCGCTGCTCATCTATGGCCCGTGGTGGGCCCCGGCCTATCCGCCATGGTTCTGGTGCCCGCCGGCGATTTTCGGCTATCCGTTCTGCCCGGTGTATACGGTCGGTATCCTCTTCGGCGCGCCCTGGCCGATCCGGTACCCCCATTGGGGCTGGGCGCACCCCTACTGGCACGCGCATCGCGTCGTGATCAACCCTCAGAACAACTTGTTCTGGAACCATGCGCGGCAAGCCCAATTGGCCCCGGACGGCACCTGGCAGCATTCACCGGCCCACCGCCGCGGCGTCGCGTATCCGAACACCGCGACACGCGACCGATACCTCGGCGTCGATCCCAATGCGGTGCGCGCGAGACAGGATTTCCGCGGCTACGAGCGCGTGCCCTCGACGCCGGGTGCCGTGCCGCGCGTGCCGCCTGCGCTTCCTTTCGACCCAACCTACACACGCCAGCAGACCCAGCTCAACGCCCAGCGCGGAATGCAAAGCCGACAATCCATTCCCGTTGCTCCGGCACCGGCCTTCCAGGCGCCCGTCAATCGCGCCCCGGCTCCCGCGCCCGCGCCGGCGCGAGCGCCGCAGGGGCAAGGCGGCGCAGGCCGGCATTGACCCATGAACTGCCCCATCATCCGCACGAGGACCCCATGAGGTTTCCCCTAGGCTGGGGCGCGACGCTCGTGAGCGTTGCCCTGGGCGCGTCGGTCATGGCGTTGGCACCGCCGGCGATTGCCGCCAGGGATGCAGCCTCAGCCGCGCAGCCGCGGGTTCAGCAGCACTACCCGACTGCAGAGGCGGCGGCCCACGCGCTGGTGGTCGCGTTGCGTGCCAACGACCTGCGGCGGCTGGGCGCAGTACTCGGCCCCGGCAGTGAACCGCTGATCAACTCAGGCGATCCGGTTGCCGATCGACAGGGACGAGCGCGCTTCGTCGCCGCATTCGACAAGCGTTCGAAGATCGAGCCCGAGGGAGATGCCAAGGCGGTTCTGACCGTCGGCGAGAACGATTGGCCCCTCCCGTTCCCGCTGGTGAAGGATGCCACGGGCTGGAGATTCGACACCGAGTCCGGTGCCGAGGAGATCCTCAACCGACGCATCGGGCGCAACGAGCGGGCCGCGATCCAAGTTTGTCTCGCCTACGTGGATGCCCAGCGCGAATATGCGCTGACGCAAGGCAACCGCGACGGCATGCACGAATACGCCGTGAAGCTCGTGAGCGCGCCGGGGAAAAAGGATGGCTTGTACTGGCCGACGAAGCAGGGGCAGCCGCTAAGCCCACTGGGTCCGCTTGCCGCGCAGGCCAGGGAGGAGGGTTACGGCAAGGGCAAGAATGCGGCGCACGAACCCTACCATGGGTACTTGTACCGGATACTGACCGGCCAGGGCGGCAATGCGCCAGGCGGGCCCTACGATTACGTCGTCGGCGGCAGGATGATCGGCGGCTTCGCGCTGGTTGCCTACCCGGTCCGCTGGGGCGATTCAGGAGTAATGACGCTCATCGTCAATCACGACGGCGTCGTCTACGAGAAGAATCTTGGCGAAGCCACCGCGGCAATTGCTTCGCGCATGACACGTTTCGATCCGGATTCGACCTGGTCGAAGAGCCAGCCCTGACCAAGGTCGGGCGCGGCGCCGGTGCCGCTGCTTGCCCAAGCGATGACACAACCCGACTTCGCGTCCCAATGCAATGCGCATCGCGGCTATCTGCTGCGGGTGGCTACGCTGCAACTGCGCGACAGCGACCTTGCCGAGGACATCGTGCAGGACACCTTGCTCGCGGCGCTTCAAGGAGCAACAGGCTTCTCCGGTCGCTCGAGCCTGAAGACATGGCTTACCGGCATACTGAAGCATAAGATTGTCGACGCGATCCGGCGTAAATCCCGCGAGCCGGTGTTTGCGGCGCTCGAAGACGAATGTCAGCTTGACGATCTTGACGCACTGTTCGACGAGTCGGGCCATTGGGATAATCCGCCCGCGGAATGGGGTGACCCCGAGTCCAGCCTGTCGCGCCAGCAGTTTTTTGACATCGTGCAATTCTGCCTGGACAGGCTGCCACCCAATACGGCCCGGGTCTTCATGATGCGTGAGGTGCTGGAGCTTTCGAGCAGCGAAATCTGTAAGGAACTCACGATCACGTCGACCAACCTATGGGTCATTCTGTACCGGGCAAGAGTGGCGCTGCGCCAATGCCTGGAGCAGAACTGGTTTGGGCAGCCCGCCCGAGGCGGTTGATCCAGCAAAGGTGATGCGCAAATTGGGCCTGATGATCTCATGCAAGGAGGCGAGCCGGGCGCTCTCGCAGATGCAGGACGGCGACGTCGCCTTGCCGCTATACCTGCGCATCCGGCTGCATCTGCTCCTGTGCGACGCGTGCAGTCGCTTCGCGTGGCAGATACGCTTCCTGCGCCAGGCCATGCAACGCTACCGGCAATAGAAGCGCCCGATCCGAAACGGGCCCGCAAAGTGCCATCGGCGGCCAGCCGCCGTTGCGTGGTAAAATCGGTGGCCTCCAAAGACGGTATCCGCCGTGCTCTCGATCGTGCTTAACGGCTCGTGTTGTCGGTGTGCCGACCAGGCAACGATTGCTGACCTGATCCGTGAGCTTGCTCTCGAAGGCAAGCGCATCGCGGTCGAACGCAATGGCGAGATCGTACCCAAAAGCCGCCACGGCGACACCGCGCTGGCCGACGGCGATCGCATCGAAGTGGTCCGCGCCGTCGGTGGGGGCTGACGGTTTGCCGCATGAACGCGCCCAACGAAAACCTTGCCCTTGCGCACGATGACCTGCTGGTGATCGCCGGCAAGGCCTATCGCTCGCGGCTGCTGGTCGGCACGGGCAAATACAAGGACTTCACGGCAACACGGGCCGCCATCGATGCCTCGGGCGCCGAAATTGTGACCGTCGCAATCCGTCGCACCAACATCGGTCAGAACGCCGCCGAGCCATCGCTGCTCGATTACCTCCCGCCGTCGCAGTTCACGCTGCTGCCAAACACCGCCGGCTGCTACAGTGCGGACGACGCGGTGCGCACGCTGCGCCTCGCCCGTGAACTGCTCGACGGGCGGGCTCTGGTCAAGCTCGAAGTGCTTGGCGATCCGCAGACGCTATTCCCGAACGTACGCGAGACGATTCGCGCCTCCGAGACGTTGGTCAAGGATGGCTTCGAAGTCATGGTCTACACTTCCGACGATCCGATCGTGGCGCGTGAGTTGGAAGCGATCGGTTGCGTGGCGATCATGCCGCTCGCCTCGCTTATCGGCTCGGGGATGGGTATCCTCAATCCGTGGAACCTCAGACTCATCATCGAGCAGTCCAAGGTGCCTGTGCTCGTCGATGCCGGCGTCGGCACGGCCTCGGATGCCGCGGTCGCGATGGAACTCGGTTGTGCCGGCGTGCTGATGAACACCGCGATAGCATTGGCAGAGCATCCGATACTCATGGCCGGCGCAATGAAGAAGGCGGTCGAGGCAGGGCGTGAGGCTTTCCGCGCTGGTCGTATGCCGCGCAAGCTCTACGCCGCGGCCCCGAGCTCACCGACCGCCGGCCTGATCGGCTGATACCCGATCGATGATGCGATCCCTGCGCGCGGTGGCCGCGATGATCGCCCTTGCCGCAATGCCTGCGCCGGCCGCACCGCCGACCGACGCTGAACTCGAGCAGGTCTGTGCGCAAGCCGAAGGCGCGGCCCATTGCGCACGGCTTGTCGAAGCCATGCAACTCAAGCGCCTGCCCAATCTCGCCCGTCGCGAGGGCACCGTGCTCTCCGTCTCGCTGTATCCGTCGGGCACCGCGACCTTTACCGACAGCGACGACGGGGCCGGCGCGCGGGCCTACAGCCTCTGGGATTACCTCGATGGTCTCAACGCCGTGCTCCTCTACACCACCAGAGGCGAGACCACCTTCTTCACCCTCTTGCAACGCACGACGAACCGGCGCATCGAACTTCCGACCGAGCCACAGCTTGCGCCCGATCGGCAGCACCTTGTGACCGCCGACGTGTGCGAGGCGCGTTGCAGCAACGAGGTCGCCGTATGGCGCGTCACACCCGAAGGAATCCGCAAGGAATTGACGTGGTCGCCGGAAGGATGGATCGACGCTGGCGCGAAATGGAAGGACGCCGGGACCCTTACCTTCGAGTACACGACCTCGAGCGGAAGCGGCAAGATGGATAGAGCACTCGGCGACTCGGGCTGGAAGCGGGTCCAATGACCGAAGCGCGCGCGGCAGCAACACGCCGGCCGATCCGCAGCTTCGTATTGCGTCAGGGTCGCTTCTCGGCGGCACAGCAGCGCGCCCACCAATCTCTGCTGCCGCACTTCGGCGTGCCGTTCGAGGTAACGCCTCTGGATTTCGACGCCCTCTTTCCTCGCAGGCTGCCGCGGATTCTGGAGATCGGCTTCGGCATGGGGGAGACAACCGCGGCCATCGCTGAGGCGATGCCCGAGTGCGACTTTCTGGCCGTCGAGGTCCACGCGCCAGGCGTCGGCAGCCTGCTCAAGATGATCGACGAGCGCGGGTTGTCCAACATCCGGATCGTGCAGCACGACGCGGTCGAAGTCGTGGCGCAGATGGTCCCCGACGCGTCCCTGGCAGGCATCCACGTGTTCTTTCCCGACCCGTGGCCGAAAAAGCGGCATCACAAACGGCGTCTGCTGCAGCCGCCGTTTGTGCATGCGCTCGCGCTGCGACTGGTAGCCGGCGGCTACTTGCATGTGGCAACCGACTGGGAGGACTACGCCGCAGCGATCCTGGCGACGTGCGAAGCCGAACCACTGCTGGAAAATTCCTCCCCCGGGTTCGCTTCGCGACCCGCACACCGGCCACTCACTAAGTTCGAACGCCGCGGCCTCGGGCTCGGGCATGGGGTGTGGGACGTCATCTTCCGCCATCGCTTGAGCCAGTAGCGCCCCATGCGCAGGGTCCAACAGTTGTTGCGCAAGCTTGTGCGTCCGCCCGCTGCACCCAAGACGCTTTTCCCGCCAGGGCATTTTTACTCGCCAATCGTGGACGTAGCGGAACTGCGCGGCCAGCAGGCGCGGGTCTGGCCACCGAAGCCTGAGGTGCTCGGTATCGATTTCAACGATGCCTATCACGAGCAGGTGCTGAGGGACTTCTTTCCGTCTTTCTATCCAGACTTCGCCTACCCATTGCGATTCGACGGCGATCCATTGACGTTTTATGTCGAGAACGATCAGTTCAGCTGGCTCGACTGCCGTGCGCTGTTTGTCCTGCTTCGGGTGTGGCGACCACGGCGCTTCGTGGAGGTGGGTTCCGGTTTCTCCACGCTTCTCGTTGCTGATGTGAACCGCCGGTTCCTGGGCGGGGGCATGAAGATCCAATGCGTCGAGCCTTGCCCCAGGCCCGCGCTCTATTCCCCAGAACTCGGAATCGAGCAGCTTTTCGTAAGCAAGGTCCAGGAGGTCGGTTTCGGCCCGTTCGATGCGCTCGAGGCCGGAGACGTCCTGTTCATCGATTCCTCGCACGTGGCGAAGACCGGAAGCGACGTCAATCATCTTTGTTTCGAGGTGCTCCCGCGACTGCGCAGGGGCGTGCGCGTGCATTTCCATGACATCTTCCTGCCCGACGATTACCCGAAGCCGTGGGTGCTCGACGACAACCGGAGCTGGAACGAACAATACGTCGTTCGCGCCCTGCTGATGTACAGCGCCTGCTTCCGTGTCCTGTTTGGCAGCGGCCATGCCTTCGCCGCACACGCCGACCTGTTGCGCGAGGCATTGCGCAACCCCGACGGAGCCTATTACGGCGGTGGAAGCCTGTGGATCGAGAAGATCGCGTGAAGCGACCATCATGTCCGCTTTGATGCTTCCTTCCGTGCTCCACGTCAGCGCCGCCGAAGGCGGCGGCGTCGATCGCTACATTCGCGACGTCGGCGAAGCCGTGCACCGGCGCCATTTTCTGTGGCATGCCGGCTCCGGGATCGACGTGATCGAGGACTTGGCCAACCAGCGGTTCCTTCCGCTGTCCAAGGCTGTGGAGGATTTCGCCGCCGCCACGCAACTGGCCGAGTGGCTGCGCTCCAACGGGGTCGGCATCATCCACCTGCACGGTCTGGGCGAACGCTGCCGCCATCGGCTTGCCCTGCTGCAGGCTGTGAGGGCCACCCCCTGGCTCGTGACCCTGCACGATCTGACTTTCATCGATCCCCAGGCCTTCACCGGACGAGTGCCCGAGCCCAATTTTGCTTGGATCGCAGAAGTCTCGGATACGCTGGCACACGCCACCACCGTCATCGCCCCTTCGGCATACATCCGCGGGCTCGCGCTACGGCACTTCCCGAACGTGAGGTGTCAGATAGTCCAGCCAGGCATTCGCACTGCGCCGAATAGCGATCGCGCCAGCGTGCCTGCCGAGTTCGCTGCGCAGCGACTGAAGCACAACGTTGCAGTCATCGGTGCGATCGGCCCGCACAAGGGCAGCGGATTGCTCGATGCGCTCGCCAATCGACTCCACGAGACTGACATCGGCCTCGTGGTCATCGGCTACGTCGATTCGCAGCTGACGCAAGGCTGGCGCGTGCCGGGCCGCAGCTATGTGCATGGCCCCTACTTGAACGCGGACTTGCCGGGACTTATCGCGTCCTACGGCATTGACCTTGCATTGTTTCCAAATCGCCTGCCGGAAAGCTTCAGTTACACGCTTTCCGAGGTCTGGGCGGCCGGCATACCGGTCATTGTCCCCGAAGAGGGTGCCCTGGCGGAACGCGTCCGTCTCCACCAGGGCGGCTGGCTCCTGCCCGAGCGTTTTTCGGCGGAGCAAGCCGCACACCTGCTGCGGCGACTCTTCGATCCGGCCAGCGCGGCCGAGCGCGCTCGCGTAAAATCGCAGATCGATCCCCGTGATCCCGCCCGCATCCCCACCCTCGCCTCGATGGCCAGCGATATCGACGCCCTTTATGAACGATTCGGACTCAAGCCGCTTCCGTCCGAGAACGACCCCGCGGCAGGAGACGAAGCGCTGCGGCCGTTGCTTGCGGCCAACCTTGATGGCTTCGTGTTCCGCCAGGAACTGATCAAGCTCACCGGGGAGGCGGTACAGCTCAAAGCAGCCTTGGAGGACGCCAGGCCGTGGGCAGCCAAGCTCGAGCGCGATTTCCGCGAGGCACAGGCCTGGTCACGCAAGCTCGAGCGCGACATCGACGTCCTTACGGCCGAGGCCAAGAAACTGTTCGAAGAGAACCGTCGCCTGCTCGACGACAAGGCCGCGTTCGACCAGCTGCCACTGATCCTGCGCAATTTGCTGCTCAAGAAAGTTTTTCGTGCCCGTCGTTGACATCAGCGTCGTGACGTACGATCCGGACCTAGTTGCACTTGGTGAGCTTGTTGGCAGCCTTCGCGAGCAGCTGCAAGGCATCCAGGCCCACCTGTTTATCCAGGATAACAGTCCGGACATCCAGACGACGAAGGAAATAGAGCGCAATCTCGCGACGGAGAAATCATTTGTCCAGGTCGACGTGCAGCACTCCGGCGAGAACCTGGGATTCGGTCGCGGTCACAATGCGAATGCGGCGCGAGGGCACGCGCCACTCTTCTTTGTTCTCAATCAGGATTGCGTGCTCGAGCCCGGCGTACTTGCGCCCCTGCTCGAGGAGGCACGCAGCGACGACGTGCGCGTTGCGGCTTGGGAGCTGCGGCAACTGCCCTACGAGCACCCCAAGACCTACGACCCGGTGACGCTTGACACACCCTGGGTAAGCGGTGCGGCCACCCTTTTCCGTCGTAGCGCCTTTGACGCGGTCGGAGGTTTCGAGCCACGGATCTTCATGTACGGAGAGGACGTCGACCTTTCCTGGCGGCTTCGCGCAACGGGATTACGCTTGCGCTACCTGCCACGCCACGCCGTCGTGCATCGAACATACAAAGTGGAGGGCGAGGTTAAACCGCTGCAGATTCTCGGTGGAGTCGAAACCAACCTGTGCCTTCGCGCACGCTTCGGCGGCAAGAGGTGCACGCTCCGGGGATTGATGCGGTTGGGTGCCGAGATACTTGCCCCTGCGGATTTCCCGGGCCGCCGGATGGGCCTGCTCCGGGCCGGATTTCGCTTTCTCTGGGAGTGGCGCTATTTCTATTCCACGCGAGTCGTGCCGACGGCAGATTTCACGCCGATATTTTCCGGCTGGAATTACGAGATCCGACGCGACGGCGCATTTGTTCCGCTGCGCTCGCTACGCGAATTGCCGCGCCCGAGTACGCCTCTCGTCTCGATACTCATTCGCACCGTCGATCGCAGTGCGTGGCTTGCGCAGGCGCTGGCAACGGTTGCCAATCAGACCTGGCCCAATATCGAGGCGGTCGTCATCGAGGATGGCCCGGCCCGATCCGAGGCGGTGGTCGAACGCTTCCGCGATAGGCTGAACGTGCGCTACCGGGCGACCGGTACGAAAGTGGGCCGCGCGCGTGCCGGCAACATCGCGCTGGCCGAGGCTCGCGGCGAATGGCTCAATTTTCTCGACGACGACGACCTCCTGTTTGCGGACCATGTCGAAGTTCTCCTCGACGCGGTTCAGAAATATGGCACCAAGGGCGCCTATGGCCTCGCCTGGGAAACGCCGACCCGCGTCACCGACCGAGTCAAGGCGAAGTACGAAGAGCTCACGTACTTCACGCGCCACCGGTGCCCCTTCGACCGCCTGACGCTTTGGCACCACAACATTCTGCCCATCCAGGCGGTGCTGTTCCACCGCAGCCTCTATGAGCGCTATGGCGGATTTGCCGAGGACATGGATCAGCTCGAAGACTGGAACCTTTGGACCCGCTACACGCTTGAGGATGACTTCGTGCTGACCGAGAAAACGACATCGAAATACCGCGTGCCGGCGAGTGCGCGCGAGGCTGCGGCGCGGCAAACGTTACTCGACGGCGCCTACCGTGACGCCATTGAGCGCCAAAAGATTTTGCGGCTGCTGGTATCGCCGCAGGATATTGCGCACATGGCCGATGCACACATGCGCAGCAACTACCCCTTGATGGTCGGCCGCCCTGTCGTGCGTCACTTCATCGGGGCCCGGCCGTGGCTTGCGCGACTGTTCGCCTGGCGCGCGCCGATCATGCGCCGCTTGCGCCGGGGGCGGACCGTTCTTTGAGCGACAAAGCTCCATGCGTTGCCGCTGCGAGCGTTTCGCGTGAGACTGGTATGACAGCCGGTGAAGCAATTTGGCCTGAGCGCAATGGAAGACCCTGAAGTCGAACCTTGACGCAAGCGTTGAGAAGAGCGATGTTATCCGCGGTGGATACAGCCGTCGTTGGTCAAGACCCGAGCCTGGACGCAGAAACATCTATGGCCGACGGGAGCCCTGCTCGGCCCCGGAGCGACGTGCTCGCGGTTGATCTGGACGGCACCCTTCTGCGGACTGATGTCTCGTACGAGTCGGTCGCCCTACTGCTCAAGCGACCGTGGTCCCTCCTCTCACTCGCGTTCCATCTCGTGCGCGGCAGGGCGGCGCTGAAGAAGGAACTGGCGCGGCGCGTCGACCTCGATGTGACGCAGCTACCTGTGAACCTGGTTTTGCTCGAGTGGCTCAAGCGGGAACAGGGCCGAGAACGTGTGCTTGAACTATATTCGGCCTCGAATAATGCGATCGTTCAACGGGTCTCCGAACGCTTCGGGATTTTCCGATATGCGCAAGGCAGCGACGGTCGATTGAACCTTGCTGGCGAGGCAAAGTGGCAAGCAATCCGGGCACGCTGTGGGCCGATGTTTACGTATGCTGGCGACAGTCACCGTGACGTGGTCATCTGGCGCCAGTGCGGCTCCGCGGTCTTGGTCGGTGACGTCGAGCGCCTGCGCGGCTTTCTGTCCGACAAAGTGACGGTGGAAGAGTCATTTCCGGTTCCCCGTGGTGGCGCCCGCCAGTGGTTGCGAGCACTGCGAGCCCATCAGTGGATCAAGAACGTGCTCGTGTTCGTGCCACTGCTTCTTTCGGGGTTTCTGGCTCCCGGCCTTGCTTTAGCTTCGTTACTGGCTTTTGTGGCGATCAGCCTTGCCGCGTCTGCCAGTTACGTCGTCAATGACCTGATGGACCTGGCCGCCGACCGCGCCCACCCGAGCAAGCGCGAGCGGCCGTTTGCGTCGGCCGCGTTGTCAATCCGATCGGGGCTGCTCGCGTTGCCACTGTTAGCGGGGGCGACCGCGGTGGTGCTATTGGCGCTTCCCTGGCGCGCGAGCGTCGCAGTCATGCTATACGCTGTATGCTCGGTCGCGTATTCCGCTTGGCTGAAACGAGCCCCGGTACTCGACCTCATCGTGTTGGCACTCCTGTTCACATTGCGGCTTGTCGCGGGGATGTTTGCGATCGGAGAGCCACTTTCGCCATGGCTGCTGACATTTTCGATGTTCTTCTTCTTCAGCATTGCAACCATCAAGCGATATGATGAGGTCCGGGTTGTGGCCATGAGCGGCCCATCCGCAATCCCAGGCCGTGGCTATCGGACAACCGACGGCACGTTTCTGATGTCGGTGGGCCTGAGCAGCGGCTTCTGCTCGGCACTCGTGTTCTTCATCTATCTGGTCGATCCCGCCTCGCCTTCTCGAAGCTACTCGCATCCGGAACTAATGTGGATCATCTGTGTGATTCTGGCGTACTGGCTCGGACGCGCATGGCTCATCGCCAGCCGAGGCGGCATGCACGTCGATCCGGTGCTCTTTGCGCTGCGCGACCGCGTGACGCTTGCGCTGGGTGCGCTGACGCTTGTCGTGAGCCTGGCGGCGCGCTGGTAATCGGAATGCATCCTCGATGCAACCCCTAGCAATGGAGTACCTCTCGTGGGGACGCGCCCGACACTACGAGCATTACGTCTTCCCGCTGAGCTTCATCGACACTGCCCATGACGCGCTAAGGACCGCGGCTGGCCATGGCCGTTCCGTGCTGGCATACGGACTCGGACGTTCCTATGGCGACAGTTGCCTCAATGACGGAGAGGCTTTGCTTGATACGCGGGCGCTGGATCGCTTCATTGCATTCGACGCGACCAGTGGCGAGATTCAATGCGAGGCCGGCGTCTCGCTGGCAGACGTGCTCGGCATACTGACTTCGCGCCCTCCCGACGAGCCACGCTGGTTCCTGCCGGTGACGCCCGGAACAAAGTTCGTCACAATCGGCGGCGCGATCGCGAATGACGTTCATGGCAAGAATCACCATGCCGCCGGATGTTTTGGCAGCCACGTCCGATCACTGCGCCTGTTGCGTTCCGATGGAACCGAGTTGGAATGTTCACCGGAGCGTAATGGCGAAGTATTTAGTGCGACCATTGGGGGGCTTGGCCTCACAGGCCTCATCCTTTCCGCATGCATCCGCCTCAAGCGCGTTCCCGGATTCTGGCTCGAGTCGGAAGAAATTCGCTACGACACCCTCGACGCCTTCTTCCAGCTTTCCGAGGAATCGGCAGCCGACTGGGAGTACACCATGGCGTGGGTTGATTGCCTCGGTCGCGGCCGGCACCTCGGGCGCGGTGTGTTCTCCCGCTCGCGGCACACTGCCGGCACGCCAGCTCGGTGTGACGAATCCGTATCGCTCCGGCCGCGTCTTTCCGTGCCGGTAGACCTTCCCGAATTCGTCTTGAATCGACATAGTGTGGGCGCTTTCAACCGTCTTTACTGGCGTCGCTTTCCGCGACTTCCGAGACGCAGGTTGCGGGCGATCGATCCAATTCTCTATCCGCTCGACGCAATCGCGCACTGGAACCGTTTATATGGGTCGCGCGGATTCTTCCAATATCAATGCGTCGTCCCCATGAACCGTGCGCGCGGCGCCGTGTCAGCGTTGCTCGATCGCGCAGCGGCATCTGGTGAAGGTTCCTTTCTCTCGGTCCTGAAGGTGTTCGGGAACCGACCGTCTCCCGGTCTCCTGTCGTTCCCAATGCATGGCGCGACCCTCGCACTGGATTTCCCGAACCGCGGACGGGCGACCTTGGAGCTGCTAGAGGCGCTCGATCGCATCGTTCGTGATGCGGGTGGACGGCTTTATCCGGCGAAAGACGGGCGAATGTCCGCCGCCGACTTCCAGCACGGCTTCCCGCGGTGGAAGGAATTGGCACAGTGTGCCGATCCGGCGTTCTCTTCGACATTTTGGCGCCGGGTAACGATTGAATGTGCATCGGAACGCGCACCATGACCCACGTCGTGGTTTTTGGCGCGACCTCGGCAATCGCGCAGGCGGTCCTCCGTCTCTATGCGAGAGAAGGCGCACAATTCTTCCTCGTCGGCCGCAACCCTGAACGCCTGCAGGCCGTTGCCGCGGACCTGGTTGTGCGCGGTGCGCATGGGGTGGCGACCCGGATCGCGGATCTGGCGGACTGCGCATTGCACGCGTCGCTCGTTGAGCAGGCACGAGCCGCGCTGGGCAGCATTGACTTGGTGCTCCTGGCGCACGGCACGCTCAGCAAACAGGACGCTTGTGTTGGTGACGCCGATCTCGCTCTGCGCGAAATCTCCGGCAATTTCCTGAGCCCGGCATCGATCTTGACGCACGTCGCAAACGTGCTCGAAACTCAGGGGCACGGCACGATCGCGGTGATCGGGTCGGTGGCGGGCGACCGGGGACGACGGAGCAACTATGTCTACGGCAGTGCCAAGGCAGGCCTCGGCGTCTTTGTGGAGGGTCTGCGGCAACGGATGGCCCCCAGCGGGGTCACCGTCATTCTAGTCAAGCCCGGCTTCGTCGACACGCCGATGACGGCGGCGCTCCCGAGGGCCGGACCTTTGTGGGTGCGGCCGGATCGCGTTGCCCGCGACATCCGTCGCGGCATTCAAAATGGCGCCGCCGTCGTTTATACCCCTTGGTTTTGGCGCGGCATCATGTGCATTATCCGGGCCCTCCCGGAAGCGGTATTCAAGCGCCTGCCCATCTGATCGAGGGCGAGGACGCCCGTCGTCATGCCATGTTAGAAAAATCTGCGAAGCTCGTCGTGTTCGGAGGTGCGGGGCTCGTCGGCCAGAACCTTGTCGCGCTGCTCAAGACGGAAGGCTATTCTCGAATTGTTGTCGTCGATAAGCACGCGTCCAACCTGGCAATTCTGCGCAGGCTCAATCCCGAGGTCGAGACGTTCTTGGCAGACATGGCTGAGCCCGGGCCGTGGGAAGACTGCATCGAGGGCGCCGCCGCGGTCGTCATGCTGCAGGCGCAGATTGGTGGCACGAGCAAGGGCGAGTTCTACCGCAACAACGTCGTCTCGACCCAGCGCGCCCTCGCTGCTTGCGCACGCCACGGGGTGCCCTACCTGGTCCACGCCAGTTCGTCAGTAACCAAGTCGATCGTCCGCGATCCGTACACGGAATCCAAGAAGGAGCAGGAGTCGATTGTCGTCGCGAGCGGTCTTGCATCCACCATTCTGCGGCCGACGCTGATGTTCGGCCGATTTGATCGCAAGCACTTGGGCTGGCTCGCGCGCTTCATGCAGCGTGTACCCGTGTTCCCGATTCCAGGGTCTGGCCGCTTTATGCGGCAACCCCTGTATGTGGTGGATTTTTGCCGCATCATCCTGTCCTGCCTGGAGCGGCGCGAACAGGGCGGGAGTTACAACATCACGGGACGGGAACGGATTGACTATGTCGACATGATTCGTGCCATCAGGCGGGTAATCGGCGCGAAGGCGGTGCTCGTGCACGTTCCCTATCGTCTGTTTTGGTGGCTCCTGAAGGCCTACGCCGTGATTGACCGCGATCCACCGTTCACTACTAGCCAGCTCGAGGCATTAGTGGCGCCAGACGAGTTTGAAGTCATTCCCTGGTGGGAGATTTTCGGTGTGCCGGCAACACCCTTTGCCGAAGCGATTGAGGAAGCCTTCGGGAGCGGGCCATATTGCGACGTGGTCCTTGAGTTCTGAAGCATAACCGGGGGTTCAAGCATGAAGCGGGTGGCCGTCATTGGCGCAGGCGCGATGGGACTGGCGACCGCGTACCACCTGCTCAAGGCAGGACACGCGGTCGACTTGTTTGAGGCCGATGATCGCCCCGGCGGTATGGCGGCACACTTCGACCTGGACGGTCTCGACATCGAGCGTTTTTATCATTTCATCTGCAAGGCGGATCGCCCGACGTTCGCGCTGCTAGCTGATCTTGGCATTGCCGACAAACTCAAATGGCGCCCCACCTCGATGGGCTTTTTCTGCGCGGGCGAGCTATACCCATGGGGAAATCCGCTCGCGCTACTGCGCTTTCCGCACCTCGACATCGCTTCAAAGGTCCGGTATGGGTTACACATGTTCCTGTTGACGCGGCGCACGCGTTGGACGGATCTCGATCGCCTGCGCGCGGATGACTGGCTGCGTGCGCGCCAGGGCGCACGCGCGTGGCAACTGCTGTGGGAAAGACTGTTTGTGCTCAAGTTTTTCGAATTCAGCCACGATATTTCGGCGGCGTGGATTTGGGCGCGTATCAAACGCCTGGGGACTTCGCGCCGTTCGTTGATGCAGGAAGAATTGGGGTATCTTGAGGGGGGTTCGCGAACGCTGGTGGACGCTCTGGTGGAGCGGATACAAGCGCTCGGTGGCCGCATCCGCCTCCGCTGTCCGACGAGCGAGGTTCGCGTCGAGGCGGGACGCGTAACCGGCGTTGCCGCCGACGGGGTTTTTCACCACTGCGATGCGGTGGTCTGCACCGTTCCGTTTCCTCTCGTTCCATCGCTGATTCCGGCGTTGCCTGACGAGATAAAGACACAATATCGCGAGTTGCATAACATCGGGGTCGTTTGCGTCGTGCATAAGCTGCGCCGAGGTGTCTCGAGCAACTTCTGGGTGAACATAAACGACGAGCGGATCGAGGTTCCCGGGATCGTCGAATTCTCCAATCTGCGCGACGTTGGCGACGTTCGCGTCGTCTATGTCCCGTATTACATGCCCGTTAGCCACCCCAAGTTTCGCCGCGACAACGAGTTTTTCGTCGCCGAGTCGTTCAGATACCTTCGCTTGCTCAATCCGGCCCTGCTTGACACCGATCGCATTGCGTCTCACGTCGGGCGCTTACGCTACGCCCAGCCAATCTGTCCGCCCGGATTCCTCGCGACGTTGCCTCCGGTACGGGGAATCATCGAGGGTCTGCAGGTGGCGGACACCTCCTGCTATTACCCCGAAGATCGGGGCATCTCAGAAAGCGTGCGTGTCGCCGCCGAGCTTGCGAACAATGTGGCGTGAAACATAACCCGTCGAGACGATGGCTCGACCCTACGGCACGTCAGGTACCCGCAAACAGTTGACCCGATTCCTCATCGCGGGCGGCGTGGCGGCTGCGGTCAATGTTTTGACCCGGGTGGCAACGACGCCGCTGGTTGGCTACCGTTGGTCGATTGTGCTGGCGTTCCTCGTTGGTCTCACTACGGCGTGGCTGCTTTTCCGCCGCTATGTGTTCGGTCCGAGCACCAGTCATCCGGCCGCGGAATACGTGCGCTTCGGACTTGTTAACGTCGCGGCGCTTGCGCAGGTATTGGTCGTATCTGTCTTGCTCGCTGACTACCTGTTTCCTTACATCGGCTTCGACTTCCATCCTCACACTGTCGCGCACGTGATCGGCGTCCTCTCACCGATCGCAACGAGCTTCCTCGCGCATCGCGAGTGGACTTTTCGTCGGCGTGCCTGACGACCGCAAAGGGTGGCATCGCCTGGCCAGGATGCATCGGACACGTGGGGAACCAGCGCGTTAGACGCCGAACAGGTTCCACATCACGGCATCGAACCAGACCTGCAACGGTGCCGAGCGGCTCTCCTCGCGACGGTGACCCAGCCATACAACGGCGTATCCGTCGTGGGCGAACACCGAACTGCTGTGAGGCCAGGGTTGCCGATCCCGCAGGAGGAGCGGATCGTGGAAAGCTTCTCCCAGATCGCTCGAGCCCGGCCATGCGTAGTGGTCGACGCCGATCGCCTTTGCCAGCCCGCGGATTCTCCAGCGCGCGTCGTCGCCGTTCAATTCCCACTCGAACTGCGAATGCCCAAGCGCGGCGCCACTGAATCGAGGCATGCCCTCGTACTCGGGCTGGCTGTATTGTCCTATGAATACGACATCGGTCGCGCCCGCATCACTGCGCACTCCCAGCTGATCGATGCGCTCGGCAATGCGAGCCATCATGATGATGTCCGCACGCGTGATCAGATGCTGGGAAAAGAACATGCGATTATCCTGGAATAGGAAAAACAGAATCACCACGCCCAGACATGCCGTGCCTGCACGCCGAATCCAGATGGAGGAAGCCGCCAGCATGGACGCAAACAGTGCAATCCAAACGACGGCTACTCCGACCGAGCTGCGTGGAGCAAGCTGGCCGTCGTGGACGAAAAGCACCATAAACGGCGACACTACAAGCAGCGCTGCGAGCACCAAGTACAGCGCGAGCCACTGCAGCCGCCGCAATGCGCCTCGCTCACGCGCCACCGCATGCAACATCCACAAAAGTGCAGCAAGCAAGAAGATCGCGACGACCTTCGCGGGGATTACATTGCCCGCGCCGAGAAACAGAAACTCGATCTCGCTGCGGATAAACCGCAATCTCTCCCAGAAGTGCCAGTCGAAACTCACGGAGTAATACTGGCTTTTCGCAACGATGCCCGTAATCGCCAGGATCAACTTATGAGTTGCGAGATAGATACCGCCACCGGCAAGAACGGCAAGCAGCACCCGACGAGAGCGCCTGACGATTTCCTTTTTTTCCTTCCCGCCACCAGCAAACGGTGCGAGCAGCGCCAGCGGTGCGAGAACGCTGAGACTGCCCTGGTAGATGGAAATGGCAAAACCTATGGCAAGTGCCGCGCATACGGCGCGGATTGCATCTCCGGCGAGCGCCAACAGCACGCCGCAGGCCATCAGAAATGTGGCCAGCGAATAGGCTATCTGCACATAATGGAACGCCATCTGGCAGGCAAAATACGGAAACACGACAAACAGCGCATATAGCAGCGCTTGTTGCATCGGTGGCAGCGTCCGTAATTCCAAGCTCCACCCGATGACAACTACGGCCAGCAACTGCAGAAGGATGCCGATGACGAGCGAGATGAACGGCGTTATCCAGCCGCCGGGCGTCAGGTATTGCACAAGAAGAGCGCCCCAGCTTCCGCGCGCGACCCAGAACTCCTCCCATCGAAATGGGACGGCCAGAAACGAAACGTCGTCAATGCCGAGGGTCGGGTTAGTCAGCTCAAAACCAAACGCGATTATGGCCAGCGTCAAGGCAATGGTCATCGCGATCGCGTCGGGACTGGCGCCACGGTTCCGCGCGGATCCATTGAGCATCAGGTAGAGGCGGTCAAGCGCGGCGTCGATCAATTGCATGGGTATGTCCTTGCCTTATCAAGGCCCCTGCTCGGGAAAAACCTCACATCGATTACCGATCGTGATCTTCCCCTCGGACACCCGACAAGACTGAGTAGCCGTCTTGCAGACCGCGCAGCATGTCGATCAGGTCTTCTTCAGGAGAAACTCAACGTACCGCCCAAGCCACGATGCGCGAATGCGTTCGAGCTCTGCGTTCCGCTTGAGCACGATGGCTTCAGCATGAGCCAGCCCACCGCGCAGTTTGGCGATCTCGTCGTTGCTCTCTCCGACCAGCCCCTCTGCGTGCGCGAGCCCACGCTGCAGTTCCGCGACAAGCCGGGCGCGCTCCTCACACAGTTCCTCGGCGGCGTTGAGCCTCGCGGCAAGCTGTGCGCGGTGGATCGCGTGTTCTGCGAGTACGCGGTGCGCTTCCTCCACGCCGGCCGCCACACGGACTGCGTCGACAGCCTCGCGTAGCGAGTGGACTGGATCGCGCGCGCTGAAGTCGCGCACGAGGCGCGTGTAAGTGGGATGCACCTCGAGCAGAGCCTGGAGCGCGGCTTCTGCGCGCTCGCTGCGCTCACTGGAGAAGCTGACCGCGCCCTCGTGAAAGACAAAGACGTCGCCGGCCAGCACGTTGCGCCAGCCAGCGCGCGCCGCGCGCAGGCAGAAGTCGTTTTCCTCGCCATAGCCGCGGCCGAAGCGCTCGGCGTCGAACAGCCCGACCTGCTCCAGGCAGTCGCGCCGGATATACATGCAGTACCCGACCGCCGTCGGCAGATCCAGGACCCGGCCGGCGTTGGTGGTCGCGAACAGGCGATCGAGTGCGGCGAGGCCAAGTGTACCGGGCACCCCTCCGTTCCAACCCGGAAACGGATAAGAGCAGATCGTCGCGTTATTCGAAAACGGCGTTGCAGTGCCGATGTCGGGGCTGCTGCAAGCGGTCTGCCGCAGCCGATCCAGCCATTGGTTCGCCACCTCGGTGTCGCTGTTGAGAAGCACCACATCGCGATCCGGGTGCAGTGACATTCCTCGGTTGACCGAATGGACGAATCCGCTGTTCGTCTCGTTGGTGACCAATGTAATGCGCCCCTGCGCAGCGAGATCCCGCACGCCAGCGACGATGTCAGGATCGGGGCTCGCGTCGTCCACGACCACGACTTCGAGGGTCTCGCGTTGCTCGCTGGCAAGCACACTGTCGATGCAGCGGCGAGTCTCGCGGGCGCCTCTGTAGACCGGGATGATGACGTCGATCACGCGGACCCGATCATCGGCGGGAGTGCAACCGCCGCGCCACTCCGCCGATTCCTTCGCTGCGCACGATCCCGGCGACCTTCGCCCGTAGTGCCCTGCCTGTTTTTGGCAGGATCATGAGGCGAAGCAAGCGCATTGCGGCACCGAAGGACATGGCACCGCGCAGCGGAACCCTGAGCGGGAGGTGCAGCCCATCCGCCGACAGCAGCTTGGGATAGCGCAACCTACCCTCGGTATTGCACCAGCGGAGGAAGGTTGCCTTGCCGGCCTCGGCGTCGTAAGGATCCGGGTACGCCGACTGCAGGTCGACGCGTTCACGATACAGGAAGCGATGGACGGGGGTGATCGGCGTGCCATCGGAAAAATGCCCGAAGGCCCACGGCCATTTGCTGACGGGATCGCCCTCCGCGATGGCAATCTCGTGTTCGTACCAGGCGATCAGGCGCTGGACGGCCGGGCTCGTCGCCGCATTCTTAATGGCCATGATCCGATGCGCGCCACTGTCGAATCCGCTGAAATGATAGAAGGAGAGCGGCTCGCCGTCGACCTCGAACCCTGATTCAAAGCTTCCCACCACCCGGCGCGTAGTAAGGTTCCAAGTCGCGACGTTGTGGCGCCCTGACTTCACGATCCTGACGCCGTCGAAGAACACCGGCGCGAAATTGATCCATTTTTGATCGGTGAAAAGGCCGCTTTCGACTTCCGCCCGACAGAGCCGATAGACCCGGTCCGCCCACCAGTCTGCGAACCGATGCCCCTCCTGTGTGTTGTGCACTCCAAGGAACCCCAGATTGAAGACACCGTGCTTGAGGCTTGCTACCTCGTTGTCGAGGATAGCCTCCAGGGTCCGCTCCGGCGTGACTTGGTGCGGCGTGAGCGCGATGTTGGCGTCCTGGAGCATCGCCAGGATGTCGTCGACCCTCGAGAACAGCACGATGTCGGGATCGAAATACAGAACCATTCCGGTGTCGGACTGGCGCAGCAAATGGCGCAGTGCAAAGGGCTTGATCGCAGTCGAGAGCTCGACGACGTTGTGGGTGAAGCTCCACGCCTTCCAATTCGGGATCTCCAGTTCCGCGATGTCAAGGATGTTGTCGAACGGCTCTCCTCGCGTCCCTAGCCAGCCCGGGCGCAGGTCTGCGAGCGCAAGATGAACAACGGCCTCCGGGTGGTATCGTTTCACCGATCGGCACAGCATGCGCACCTTCGGCAAATAGTTGACCGCCGCGCTGGTGAAAATATGCAGAGTCTCCGCCATGGGGAACTGTCGAGAGCCGAGCGGCCGCGGCTAGACGGACGCGGTCTGCGTTGCCATCAGCTGCGCGTGGTATTCGACCAGGGCGGCCAGCGCGCCATGCGCGCTAACGTCCTCGCAAAGCCTCGACGCAGCGTAGTGGCGCAGCCGCTCGCCCGGAGCGCCGAGATCGAACGCCACGATGGGCAGGCCGAGCCGCATCATTTCCTCGACGACGTACGAGAACGTTTCCGGACAAATCGAGGGGAAGAAGAACATGTTGATTCGGTGTTCCTCGACGAGGCTTGCAAGGTCATCACGCTGGTAGCTTCCGGTGACGACGAGTTGCGCCGAGTCGGCGGGGACATCGAGTGTCCCGATCACGACCACCCGAATGTCCTGGCGCCGGCGCTCGATTTCCCGCACCATTTCCTTGACAACCAGCGCTCCCTTTTGCACGCTGATATGGCCGATGACGCCGACGATCAGAGGGGAGCTGTGGTCGGGTTTCGGAAGCCGGGCCGGAATGTAGTCGACGCGGTGGGGAACTAGGCTGATCCGGTCAACCTCAATGCTCGGATAAGCGCGCAGAAGCAGTCGCCGCGTTGACTCGGAAAAACAGCGCACTTCGTCTGCTGCAGAGAGGCAACGGCCCCATACGGCGCGCCACGCGCCGATCTCGGTGCGCGGTGACAGGGCCAGGTAACTGGCGCGATGTTGTTTGAGGCACGCGGCGCACTCGGAAATCTTGGGAATCCCGCAATAGCGGCCTTCGGCATTCAACAGCACGAACGACGGGCAAACCGAAAAGTAATCATGGGTGGCGACGGTGAGCTTAGTCTTCGGATGAAGCGTGCGCATCGTCGCCAGCCACTCTGCGAACACCAGCGGTTCGTCGAACGAAACCGGGCTATTGAGGAACAGCTCGTCGACGTAAACCTCATCAAGAATGCATTCGAGTACAACGAACGATGAAATCCGGAAAATCTGCTCTTCCTCACCTGGCGCGAAGAGATGGAGCCGGTAATCGAGCGTGGGAAGATTGTAGGTGCAGAGCAGCACAATCCTTCCGCTCGCGACCCGTTCGTCGACTAGGGTCCTGCGGTAGAGGTTCGCCCCGCCACCCATGTTGTGGTCGAACACGAGGGACAGGACGCGGCCTGTCTTCAACCGAGGCAACAGGCTTGCGACAATCTTCAGCGAATCGAGCGAGGGGGCGCGATAATTCTGGGATTTCGCGCGGCGGATGATGCCACGAAAGTCCCCCTGTCTGGCGCGCCGGAGAACAGCCTGGGCGAGCCAACGGACCTCGCGAATCCTGCGGTGGCGAGCTGAGTGCGCCTCCATCGCCTGAGTGACATCAATGCACGCGGTGCTGCCATCGCTGAGCTTCAATTCCATGCTGAAATCGAGCGCGGGAACGTGCGGAAGGTAACCGGTCACGACGAAACCGGAAGACCCGCCGTTGACGAGATCGGGAAACACCTCTTTGACATCATCGCGGGCCAGGCCATGGTTGACCGACAACTGCGCCTCCCATCCGTTGCCTTTGACGGAGAGCGTAATCGCCTCAATTGCCTGCGCCGAATGTGCGGCCCAGCCCCACCCGAAGACGCGTCTTCCGCGGGCGATCAGGCGATCGACGCTGTAACGGAGCTCGTGTGGGGTGATTTCCGTCATCTGTGAATCGCGCAAGCGCTGCGGCATGTCGCAGGCAATGTGTACAGGCGCGAAGCACCTGCCGGCGCAGAATGGAATTGTATTCTACCATTCTGTCCGGCAGACTCGTGCGGCACCCCGCAGCTGTCGCCGACGGGGCCTTCCCCGGCAGCAAACAGAGTGTACGCGTAGAATGATGCATTCATCGTCGCTCGTTGACGGCACCCAGACATGAACGACGATCTCGAATCACCCGGCGAACGCTTCGTCCCCGGAGCCGCTGGCGAGATCTGGTACGAGCACTGGCATCGATACCTTTTCGCTTCCGGGCTCGTCGCCGGACGGGAGGTCCTCGACGTCGCCTGTGGCGAGGGCTACGGCAGCGCGCTGCTCGCGCGAAGCGCCCGGCACGTTACCGGTGTCGACGTGGCATCGCACGTGATTGCGCGCGCGCGAGAGAGCTACGCGTCTCAGCCCAACGTGGAATTCCGAGAAGCCGACTGCACGGCGTTGCCGTTCGCCGAAGGTTCGTTCGACGCGGTCGTGTCGTTCGAAACCATCGAGCACGTGGCCGCGCAGGAGGCTTTCCTCGACGAGGTGCGTCGGGTGCTGCGCAGCGATGGCCTATTCATCCTGTCCTGTCCGAACAAGGTCGAATACACCGACAAGAACAGCGTCGTCAACGCCTTCCATGTCCGCGAACTCTATCGCGACGAGCTCTCGGCGTTGCTGGCGCCGCGTTTCCAACACAGCGCGTGGTATGGCCAGCGCCCCAGCTTCTATTCGGTTCTGTGGCCAGAGTCCGGCACGGCAACCGCGGAGATCTTCGAAGTGTCGGAGTCGCAGGCCGATACACCGGTGCCGGGACACGCGCGGCCCCTGTATTTCATCGTCATTGCGAGCAGAAACGCCAATTCTCTTGCCAGCGTCGCGCCGAGGCTTTCGGTGCTCTCCGATCGTGACGAGCGCGTGTACGGCGATTACCAGAACGTGACTCGCGCCGTCGACGCGATCCAGAAGCAGTGGCGCGACGCAGTCGCTGAGCTCAGCGATGAGATCGTCAAGCTGCGGGCGGGGCTCGCCCACGCGGAAGCGCTGGTCTCGGAGCGTGATGCGACGGTTCGCGAGCAACGTGCGGAGCTCGATCGCATTCGCGGATTCTGGCTATGGAAATACTTTGATTACTTGCTGAGGAGATCCTAAACACTCGGCGGGAATTGCCGCGCCCCTTTCGAGGCGACCGCGTCCTGCTGGCCCACGCCCCCCCACTCCTTCGACGAACGCCTTCAGCCGTTGCGCTGACAGCACGACGATTGCCTTCCTGTTGCGCGGTCGTGAGCAGGCGCGCGCCCATCAAATTGCGATCACGCGAGCTCCAGGTACACGGGTTGATGATCCGACGCCTGCGTTTTCTGGTCAACGCGCACCGCCTTCACGCGCGACGCCAGGCCGGACGACACAAAGACGAAGTCACAGTGCTGCTCCGGCTCGCCGGGTTCTTCCTTCTCATAGATCTTGAAGGTGGCCGGATGCGCCTCTCCCGGGTAAGCAACTTCCCAGGCATCGACAAGCTGCGCGGTACCGTCTGCGAAAGGCTCGCCCAGCCGTGCGTGCAGCGGATCATCTGCCTCCAGGTTGAAGTCTCCGGTGATAATCGTGGCGGCCGGGCGCAGCCGTGTCTCGAACGGCCCCCCCTCCCGATCGACGATTGTCCCGAGGCGCGCATGGCCGCTGCCTTCGGCGTAGACCGCGCGCAGCGCTTCGACCTGCGCGGTCCGCTTCAACTTGCCGTAATACTCCAGATGCGTGGTGATCACGCGCACGCCGCCGAACGGAGCCTCGATGACCGCTTCGAGCGCAATACGCGGCATCCCATTGACGCCCGGATCGACCGGATAGGGCAAGAGATGCCGAAACACCTGCCCAACGGGGTAGCGCGAGAAAATCATGACGCCGAAATGCCGCCGCCCGCCTTCCTCCGCCGGCACGTCGACCGCCACACCGGGCACCGGCTGATAGCCCGGCAGCAGGGAGGACAGCAGCGCGAACTGATTCTCGCCCCGGCTGCCCGGCAGCCGCGGATCGGGAAAATTGTTGGCGATCTCCTGCAGGCAGAGCACGTCGAAATCGGCGATCGCGCGAGCGTGCTCGACGATTCGCGTCGGGTCCACCCTCCTGTCGACCCCGCGACACCATTGCGTGTTCCAAGTAATGAGTTTCACTTGATTCCCGCCCTCATGAAGGACTGAACGAATTGCCTCTGATACAGCAAGAACGCGATCAGCAACGGCGCGGTGGTCATTAGGGTCGCCGCCGTTATGATCGACCAGTCGATACCCTGGTCGGTCGCAGAGAAGACCTGCAAGCCGACCGTCAGGGGTCGCGACTCAACCGAGTTCGTAATGATCAGCGGCCACAGAAAATTGTTCCAATGGTAGCTGACGCTGACCAGCGCGTACGCGACGTAGACCGGCCGCGCGAGTGGGACATAGACCTTCCACAGCACCTGCAGAGGCGTACAGCCTTCGACCCGCGCGGCTTCGTCGAGTTCAGCAGGTATAGTCTTGAACGTCTGGCGCAGCAGGAAGATGCCGAATGCGCTCGCCATGTAGGGCAGGGCGATCGCCACGATGGTGTCGCGCAGCCCGAGCGCGGTCATCGTACGGTAGTTCTCGACGATCAGCACGTCGGGCATGACCATCAACTGCAGCAGCACCAAGGCGAAAAGCAGCGCCCGTCCAGGAAATTCGAAACGGGCGAAGGCGTAGGCCGCGAGCGTGCACAGCACAAGCTGCGCGGCGAGGATCATGGCGCAAAGGAGGATCGTGTTGAGAAAGTAGCGCGCAAAGGGCGCCGCGTGCCACGCCCTGGCAAAGTTTTCCAGGGTGAGAGGGTCGGTGAGGACGAACCGAGTCGAGTATTCGCCCGGATGGAAGGCGGTCCAGAAGGCGTAGGCAAGCGGCAGGATCCACAGCGCGCCGAGCAGCCACGCGCCGGTGGCCTCAAGGCCGCGACCAAGCGCGCCCACGCGGTAGGCGGTGGAGCTCATCGATAATGCACCCGGCGCTCGATAAACCCGAACTGTGCCAGTGCGGCCAGGCCCAGGATCGTCAACAGCACGATAGTCAGAGTGGCGGCGTATGCCGGGTCCCAGAAGCGGAAGCCGATCTCGTAGATGTAGTACAGAAGCAGCTCCGTCGCGTTATCCGGCCCGCCACGCGTCATGACGACGACGTGATCGACCAGACGGAACGCGTTGACGACCGCATTGACGAGCACGAAAAGCGTCGTCGGCATGAGCAGCGGGAAGGTGACCCGGCGGAAAAAATACCAGCGCGACGCGCCCTCGATCGCCGCCGCGTCCGCCAAATGCGGCGACATCTGCTGCAGCGCCGCAAGATAGAAGATCATGAAGAATCCTGCTTCCTTCCATACGGCGACGACCATCAGGCATGCGAGCGCCGTATCCTTGCTCCCAAGCCAGTTGTGCGTCGGCAGGCCCAGGGCGCCGGTTACCTGCTCGAGCAGACCGTATTCGGGCGTGTAAAAGAAGAGCCAGATATTCGCTACTGCGATCATCGGAAGCACGGTCGGCGTGAAGTACGCGAGCCGCAGCAAGTCGCGGCCGGGGATCCTGCCGTTGACCCAGGACGCCATCAGCAGCGCCAGCGCAATCGACAGGGGAATGGTGGCCGCGGCGTACCAGAGATTGTTCGACAGCGCCTGCCAGAAGATCGGGTCGTCGAGCAGCGCCCGATAGTTGTCGATGCCCACAAACGCGCTCGCGTGCCCAGCTCGCGCTGTCGAATGGAAGCTCTGCCACAAGGTCGCTACGGCGGGGTAGTGGGTAAACAGCGCGAGCAGTGCCGCCGCCGGAAGGAGCAACAGCCAGCCGTAGAGCCATCGTGCGGACCGCGTCACCACACGCCTCCCGTCATCCTGCCCGCTGCCACGCGCAACGCTGCTGGCCGCATGTCGCGCCAGCGACGTCGACCGTCGATGCCTACTTCCGGTACGGCCGCAGCAGGCGATCGGCCTCGAGCTGCGCGTCCTTCATCGCCTGATCGGGCGACTTGGACCCTGTGAGCGCTGCCTGCAGCCCGTCATTGAGCGCCTTGGTCACGCGCTGGTTGTCGTGCGTCGACAACTCTGCGACCGCATATTGCAACTGGTCGCGAGCGATGGCGGCCGCCCCGAAGTCAGCGACGTAGCGTTTCATCGCCGGAGTCTCCCAGGCGTCGGGCCGGGTGGCGACGTAGCCGGTGTCGATACCCCATTGCGCGGCGCGTTCGGGCGATGTGATCCAGCGGATGAACTTCACCGCCGCCGCCTGCTGCTCCGGCTTCGCCTGCTTGAAAACGTAGAAATTCCCACCGCCGGTCGGGCTGCCCCGCCGCTTGTTCGCCGGCAGCATCGCGACGCCGAAATCGAACTTGGCATTGCTGCGCACGTTGGTAAGGTTGCCCGTCGTGGTCCAGATCATAGCGACCTTGCGCTCGAAAAAGTCCTTCGGCGTCGTGCCCCATTCGACAATGCCTTGCGGATGAACCTTGTACTTGTTGACCAGATCGACCCAGTACTGCAAGGCCGAGACCGCGCCCGGCTTGTCGAAATAGGTCTCGGTGCCCGCGGGATTCATCAGGATGACGTCGTTCTCGGTGGTCAGGCCCTGGAAGAGCCAGTAGGGAAACCCCGCAGAGGGTATTTGCACGCCCCATTGCGTGACCTTGCCCGAGGGGTCCCGACGCGTGAGTTTCTGGGCATACGCCACCATGTCGGTCCAGGTTGCCGGCGGCGTGCTCGGATCGAGGCCCGCCTCCTTGAACATTTCCTTATTCCAGTAGAGCACGATCGTCGAGCGCTGGAAGGGAATGCCCCACGTCTTGCCCCCGGTCTGGCTGTTCTCCATGAACGCCGGATAGAAAGCCTTGATCCAGGCCTTCTCTTCGGGGGTCTTGACGAAGTCGTCGAAGGGGACGACAGCATCCTCGTCGATCAGCGTATACATGTCCGTGGACAGCAGCACCGCGGTGGTCGGTGCATCGCCGCCCTTGACGGCGGTGAGGGCCTTGGTGATCGACTCCTGGTACGAGCCGGAATAGATCGGCTTGACCTTGATGCCCGGATTTTCTTTCTCGAAATCCGCAGCCAGGCGATCCACGATCGTCGTGATCGGGCCGCCGACCGCGACCGGATAATAGAACGAGATTTCGACTGGCGCCTGCGCCAGCCCGACCGTGGAGAGCAACGCCGCCACAAGACCGGCCAGCCACGGCATACATTTCCTGCGTGTCATCGTGATTGCTCCTCGGTTTGCTTTCAAATTTAGGCAAACATCGTTGCGCCGTGGTGACTGCCTTCGTCTTCGGTGCGCCTACCGGTTGCGGCGTCGAAGACATGCTGCGCACCGCGGGCCCAGGACAGGCGTGTGTCATCGCCCCGGGAAAGCCCGGTCCGGCCGGCGACGCGCACGGTGAGCGCCTGCGCTCCGACGCGACACATAAGCAATGAATCGCTGCCAAGGTACTCGACGCCCTCGACCCGTGCATCGACGCCGCCGCCAGCCTCGGGCACGATGTGTTCCGGTCGCACCCCGAGCATCGCGGTCGCCCGCTCTGCGGGCGCCACCACGGGCCCGTCCGTTCCGGCGATGACCGCCCCCCCGTACCCTGCCTCGAGCGAGAGCAGATTCATCGGCGGCGTGCCGATAAAGCGGGCGACGAAGCGGTTGGCCGGGGCCTCGTAGAGATCGGCGGGCGTACCGTTCTGCTCGATGCGCCCCGCGTTCAACAAGATCACCCGATCGGCCATCGACATCGCTTCCACCTGGTCATGCGTGACATACACCATCGTGATCCCGAGCGTGCGCTGAACATTGCGGATCTCCTGCCGCATCTCCTGGCGCAGCTGCGCGTCGAGATTCGACAGCGGCTCGTCCATGAGGCACACGGGCGCTTCAGCGATGATCGCGCGACCGAGCGCCACCCGTTGCTGTTGGCCGCCGGAAAGCTGCGCCGGCTTACGATCGAGGAGCAAGCTCAAGCCGAGCAGTCCCGCGACTCGCTTCAGCCGTCGATCACGCTCCGCCGCGGCGACCTTGCGTACCCGCAGGCCGAAAACGATGTTCTCGGCGACCGACAGATGCGGGAACAGCGCGTAGGACTGGAACACCATTGCGATGCTGCGCCGTGCTGGTGGCAGGCGCGTGACTTCCTGCCCGCCTATGAAAATGCGTCCGGCGTCGGCCGGTTCGAGCCCCGCGATCAGCCGCAACGTCGTCGACTTGCCGCAGCCGGACGGGCCAAGCAGGACATTGAGCGTGCCCTCATCAAGGGCAAAGGACACACCGTCGACCGCACGCACCTCGGACTCCGATGTCGTCCAGTGCTTGCTGACGTTTTCGACGACGATCGCCGACACAGACAGCCTCTATGCAGCCCCAGCAAGTTTGCGGTGTGCAGGGCAATCCACGACCGATGAGCCATTGATGCGGTGGGCCTCGTGGCCCCTCGCAGGGATCAGGGCGGACGGGGCACCCACCCGCCCTGCCAAGCCACACCGGGCGGCAATGATACCAAACCCCTGAATCCGCAGGCTCCCTTCAGGCGAACAGCGAGCTTAGCGCGGCTCCGGGATCGGCTGCGCGCATGAAGGCCTCGCCGACAAGAAAGGCATGCACGCCCGCCGCGCGCACCCGCGCCACGTCGGCACGGGCGAATATGCCGCTTTCCGTAATCACCAACCGTTCGCGCGGGACGCGCGGCAGCAGGTCCAGTGTCGTCTCCAGCGCAACGTCGAAGGTTCGCAGGTTGCGGTTATTGATGCCGATCAGCGGCGTTGCCAGGCGCAGCGCGCGCTCCAGCTCGGCGCCGTCGTGGACTTCCGCCACTACCGCCATGCCGAGTTCGCGCGCGGCGGTCTCGAGCGTCGCGAGTCGCGCATCGTCGAGCGCCGCGACGATCAGCAGGATGCAATCGGCACCCAGTGCCCGTGACTCGACAACCTGGTACTCATCGAGCATGAAATCCTTGCGCAGCACCGGCAGAGTGCATGCAGCCCTTGCTGCAACGAGATGGCTAGGGTCGCCCTGGAAGTACTCGCGGTCGGTCAGCACCGACACGCAGGTTGCGCCACCCGCCTGATAGCGGCCGGCGATGGCGGCCGGATCGAAGACCGCGCGCAGCACGCCACGGCTTGGGCTCGCCTTCTTGATCTCGGCGATTATGGCGGGCGCTCCGGCGGCGATGCGCCGGGGCAGTGCGGCCGCGAAGTCGCGCACCGGCGGCGCCATGCGTGCCTGCTCGCGCAAGCTCGCGATTGGCATCGCCGTGCGCGCCGCAGCGGTTTCCCTCGCCTTGGCAGCAAGGATGCGCGTCAATATGTCGGCGCTCGCAGGTGCGGTCATGACAAGGCTCACCGCGACGCGCCGAGCTTCTGCGTCGTGGCGATGAAGCTGTCGAGCCTGCTCTTCGCCGCGCCCGAGGCGATCGATTCGCGCGCCTGCGCGATGCCCTGGTCGATCGACTCGGCGACTCCCGCGGCGTAGAGCGCCGCACCGGCATTGAACACGACGATCTCGCGCGGCGTGCCGTCGACATCGTTGAGAGCTTCGAGCAGCATGGCCCTAGACTCGGCGGCGCCATCGACCTTGAGACCCCGGTTTGATTTCATGTGCAGGCCGAAGTCTTCCGGATGGATTTCGTATTCGCGAATTTCGCCGTCCTTTAGCTCGGCCACCATGGTCGCCGCGCCGAGCGATACCTCGTCCATTCCGTCCTTGCCGTAGACTACCAGCACGTGCTTGCTGCCAAGCCGCTGCAGCACGCGCACGTGGATCCCGACCAAATCGGGATGGAAAACGCCGACGAGCTGGTTTGCCGCGCCAGCGGGGTTGGTGAGCGGTCCCAGGATATTGAAAATCGTCCGCACGCCCAGCTCTTTGCGCACAGGACCGGCGTGCTTCATCGCCCCGTGATGGGCGGGCGCGAACATGAACCCGACCCCTGTCTCGGCAATGCAGCGGGCGACCTGCGCCGGCGTAAGCATGACGTTGGCGCCGAGCGCCTCGAGCACGTCGGCGCTGCCGGACTTCGAGGACACCGAGCGATTCCCGTGCTTGGCGACGCGGGCGCCGGCGCCAGCGGCCACGAACATCGCCGCGGTCGATATGTTGAAGGTATGCGATGCATCGCCACCGGTACCGACGATGTCGAGCAGGCTGTCCTGATCCGGCACATCGACCCTGGTGGCGAATTCGCGCATCACCTGCGCGGCCGCCGCGATCTCTCCCACTGTCTCCTTCTTCACGCGCAGCCCGACCGTCAGTGCCGCAATCATCACCGGCGTAGCCTCGCCGCTCATGATCTTGCGCATCAAATCGAGCATCTCGTCGTGGAAGATCTCGCGGTGCTCGATCGTGCGCTGCAATGCCTGCTGCATCGTAATTGGCATCGGGCCCTCTTCAATGAATACTCAAGAAATTGGCGAGCAGTTCGTGGCCCTGACGCGTCAGGATCGCTTCCGGGTGAAACTGCACTCCTTCGACGGACAGCTCCTTGTGCCGTACGCCCATGATCTCTCCATCTTCGCTCTCGCCTGTCACTTCGAGGCAAGAAGGCAGACTGGCTCGTTCGATGACCAGGGAATGATAGCGCGTAACCGTCAGCGGGCTTTGCAGGCCGGCGAACACGCCGGCTCCGCGATGGGTCACCTCCGACAGCTTGCCGTGCATGACACGCCCGGCACGCACGATGCGGCCGCCGAAGGCCTGGCCGATCGCCTGATGGCCGAGGCATACGCCGAGAATGGGAATCACGCCAGCGAAACGCTCGATCAGCGGAACACAGATGCCTGCCTCGGAGGGTGTGCAGGGCCCCGGTGAAATGACGATCTTCGCAGGCTTCCATGCCCCGATCTGCTCGAGGGTCAGCGCATCGTTGCGAAATACCTGCACGTCCGCCCCCAACTCGCCGAGGTATTGGACGAGGTTGTAAGTAAAGCTGTCATAGTTGTCGATCATCAGAATCATCGTGCACACCTGCCTCAGGGTCTTGAATCCAGGCCCACCTGCGCCATCTCGGCTGCGCGCAGCACGGCGCGTGCTTTCGAGAGCGTTTCTCGCCATTCGTTCTCGGGAACCGAGTCGTGCACGATGCCAGCCCCCACCTGCGCGTAGAGCATGCCTCCCTTCAACACGGCGGTGCGGATCGCGATCGCCAGGTCCGTGTCGCCCTGGAACGAGACGTAGCCCACGGCGCCGGCGTAGATGCCGCGGCGCGACGGCTCCAGCTCGTCGATGATCTCCATCGCCCGTACCTTCGGCGCCCCGCTCACGGTTCCGGCGGGAAAAGACGCGCGCAGCACGTCCAGAGCGCTCAAGCCCGGTCGTAATCGGCCCTCGACGTTCGACACCATGTGCATCACGTGTGAATATCGCTCGACGGCCATCTGCTCGGTCACCGTCACGCTGCCGATCGCCGCGACGCGCCCCACGTCGTTGCGGCCAAGATCGAGCAGCATCACGTGCTCAGCGACCTCCTTGGGGTCGGCGAGCATTTCCGCGGCGAGCGCCTCGTCTGCCTCGCGCCCGGCACCGCGCGGGCGCGTGCCGGCGATCGGGCGCAGCGTGACCGTGTCGCCCTCCTTGCGCACCAGGATCTCGGGCGACGCCCCGACAACGTGGAAATCACCGAAGTCGTAATAGAACATATAAGGCGACGGATTGAGCGATCGCAGCGCGCGGTAGAGCGACAGTGGCGAAGCGGCAAACGGCATGGTCATGCGTTGCGACAGCACGACCTGCATGATGTCGCCCGCGGCAATGTACTCCCGGGCGCGCGCCACCGCGCGCTGAAAACCGGTGGCGCCGAACTCGCTTTCCGCCTTGGTCACGGCAGTCGCCGTCGCGTCAGGTATGTCGACCGGGGTCCGCAGCGCCCGCCGCAGGGACTGCAAGCGCTCCGACGCGTCGCGAAAGGCATCCGGCTTCGCTGGATCAGCGTATACGATGAGGAAGATCTTGCCTTGAAGGTTGTCGACGACGGCCAGTTCTTCGGTCAGCAACAGCAGGATGTCGGGGATTTCACTGAGCGCGTCGCTCACCGGTGGCGAGGATGCGGCGAGGCGCTGTTCGATGTGACGCACGGTGTCATAGCCGAAATAGCCGGCGAGCCCGCCACAGAATCGCGGCAGCCCGGCGACGGGGGCGGCACGGTAACGGCGCAGGAACGCAGCGACGAAGTCGAGCGGGTCTCCCTGGTGCCGCTCGGCGACCATGCGCCCGTTGGCGACTTCGATGTCTTGGCCGCGCGCGCAGATGCGCACCTGTGCTGGAAGGCCGATGAACGAGTAGCGACCGAAACGCTCGCCGCCCACGACCGACTCGAGCAGAAAGCTGTATGGACGATTAGCGAGCTTCAGGTACAGCGACAACGGCGTATCGAGGTCGGCGAACGACTCGAGGACCAGCGGAATACGGTTGTATCCTTGCGCGGCAAGCGCGCGGAATTCGGCTTCGGTCATGATGTTTCAACGCTACTCTCAAGGTATGCAACGGCTTACTGGGCGTCGCTTGTCGCGCGCGACGCGGGCGCGGCTTACGAAGGCCGCCGCCAGCGCCAACCGCCGCCACGCGCCCGAGGCGCCTGGAATCGGCCGATGCCGTTGCATGTGAAAGTGCTGAACATCATTGCAGCCTGAGCGGCTGGTTCGTGTCTCGTGTCGATCGCGGGAAACGGCTGCACTATAGCACCTTCCGGAGTTACCCCGCCACCGCGGCACGCATCGCCGCGATCGTGGCGGCGTAGTCGGGAGTGCCGAAGATGGCCGAGCCGGCGACGAACGTGTCCGCGCCTGCCTTGGCGATGGCGGCAATGTTGTCGATCTTGACCCCGCCGTCGACCTCGAGTCGGATTTCGCGCCCATTGCGGGCGCGCACCGCCTCGATCCTGGCGCGCGCGAGCTTGAGCTTGGCGAGCGCCTCGGTGATGAACGACTGACCGCCGAAGCCGGGATTGACCGACATGATCAGCACCAGGTCGAGTTTGTCGAGCACATGATCGAGCCAGACGAGGGGCGTTGCCGGGTTAAAGGCCAGTCCCGCCTTGCACCCGCAATCGTGAATGAGGCCAATTGTCCTGTCGACGTGCTCGGAAGCTTCGGGATGGAAGCTGATGATCGCGGCGCCGGCTTTGGCAAAATCGGGGATGATGCGGTCGACCGGCTTTACCATCAGATGCACGTCGATCGGCACCGTTGTATGCGGCTTGAGCGCCTGACAAACGAGCGGACCGACGGTGAGATTGGGAACGTAGTGGTTGTCCATTACGTCGAAGTGGATCAGGTCGGCGCCGGCGGCGGCTACCGCGCGCACCTCGTCGCCGAGCCGCGCGAAATCGGCGGAGAGGATCGAAGGGGCAATGAGGCAGGCGGTCATGGCGCTATAATCTCGCCGTGGATCAGCGGGATGCCGACGAATGACCGAGGACACGAAATACGAAATTGCAGTCTCTTGCAAGGCGACTTACGTCGAGGACCAATCCGATCCTTCGAAAAACCATTACGTCTTCGCCTACACGGTTACCATAAGCAATACCGGAAACGTCGCGGCGCAGCTCATGAGCCGGCATTGGATCATCACCGATGCCAACGGCAAGGTGCTTGAGGTCAAGGGACTGGGCGTGGTCGGCCAGCAGCCGCTTCTCAAGCCCGGCGAAAGCTTCGAATACACGAGCGGCACGCATCTCGAGACCGCGGTGGGCACGATGCATGGAACGTATCAAATGATCGCCGAGGACGGACGGCACTTCGACGCACCGATCGCCTCGTTCACCTTGTCGGTACCCCGCGTCCTGCACTAGTGCTGCTCCCCGTCGTCGCCGTCGGCCGGCGGCGGCAGCGACTTGCGCCTCGGGCCCATCGTAAACCAGACGATGAACAGCGCAAGCAGCAGTGCGACGAGCACCTCGATGAAGAACCAAACCATGGCCAGGCTTCTCCCCAAAGTAGCTTGGGCGACTGTGGGCGCATTGTGCGCCGCATGCAGCACCCTGCCGCAAAGCGTTCCCGAGGCCGTGCACCCTGCGGCCGTCACCGCGGACGCGGAACGCGCGGTGCTGAAACCCGTCGCGTTCCAGGAGCTCCCCGGCTGGGCCGACGACACGCTCACCGATGCATGGCCCGCATTCTCAGCCGGTTGCGCCGCGTTGCTTGCCCGGGCGGCGACGTCGAGGATCTGGCACGAACCCTGCACCGTCGCAACGACCGTCGATCCGCACGACGCGCAGGCTGTGCGCGCGTTCTTCGAGCAGCATTTTACCGCATACCAGGCGCTCGCCCCTGACGGCCAGGACAGCGGCCTGGTCACCGGCTATTATGAGCCGCTGCTCAATGGCAGTCGGATGCGAAGCGAGCGCAACCGCTATCCGCTGTACGCACCGCCGGACGATCTGCTGACGATCGATCTTGCCGAGCTCTACCCGGAGCTCAAGGATAAGCGCCTGCGCGGCCGGGTGGACGGCAAGCGGGTGGTCCCCTACTGGCCCCGTGCGGACATCGAGGCGGGCAGGGCGCCGCTCGAGGGCAAGGCGCTGGTTTTCGTCGACGACCCGGTCGACGCATTCTTTCTGCAGATCCAGGGCTCGGGGCGCGTGCAGCTTGCCGAGGGCGGCGTCATGCGCCTCGGCTACGCCGATCAGAACGGCCAGCCTTTCCGCTCGGTCGCCAACGTCCTGATCAACCGCGGCGAGCTTTCCCCAGACGGCGCCTCGATGCAGGCGATCAAGCAATGGGCGCGACAAAATTCGGACGCGCTTCCGGCGCTGCTCGACGAGAACCCGAGCTACGTGTTCTTTCGCGAACTGACGCCGGACCCTACCGCCGCGATCGATGGCCCAATCGGCGCGCTGGGCGTCCCGCTCGCCGCGGGCCGCGCGCTCGCCGTCGATCCACGCTCGATTCCGCTCGGCGCCCCGGTCTACCTCGCCACGACCTGGCCCCTGTCGCCGCGGCCGCTGCAGCGGCTGATGCTCGCCCAGGATATCGGCGGGGCGATCCGCGGGCCGCTGCGGGCCGATTTCTTCTGGGGCTTCGGCGAAGACGCCGCTCGCGAAGCCGGGCGGATGAAGCAGGCGGCGCGCCTATGGCTGCTCTGGCCGAGGGACGCGCCACCACCCCGCGCGCCGCTCAGCTCCCAGGGAGCGCGTGCAGCGGCGGAAAAAACAGCTCCTTCCATGACGCCGGCTTCGCCTTGATGGAACCGACGCGGGACATGAACTCGGCGTACTTCATCGTGCCCTCGGGCACAATGGAGAAGCGTGAATTCGGGTCGGTCAGGATTTTCGCGATTTCTTCGGGCGAGGATTTCTGTTTCGAAATCTGCAGATAGATCGCGGCCGCTTTCATCCGATCCTGGGCGATCAGCGCATCCGCCTCGTCGAGCGCCGCGACGAAGGCCGCACAGAGCTTCGGATTCGCCTCGAAGAAGCGGCGGCTGGTGTAGGTCATGTCGAGAGTGATGTTGCCAAGGATGTCGACCGTGCTCAGTACCCGGTGCACACCCGGCGTCGCATCCTCGATGTACGAGAATGGCGGCGATGCCATATGGCTGTTGATCTCGCTCTTTCCGGATAGCATGACCGTCAGCGCATCGGGGTGTGGCAGGGCGACGGTGATCGTATCGAGCTTGGCGTAATTCGCCTCACCCAATTCCGCCGCCGCCACCATGTGCAACAGCACCGCGGGCAGGGATGACTTGATGCCGGGCACGGCGATGCGATCCTGGTCGGTGAAGTCCTTGAGCGACCGGACCTTGGGATTGCGCGTCATCAGGTAGACCGACGAGGAGCTCAGCCCGCTCAAGCCGCGGATTTCCAGGGCCGGATTGTCCCTTGCCTTCGCCCAGAGCGTCAGGAACCCGGCGACCCCGATCGATGCGATGTCGAGCGAGCCGGAAAGCATCGCATCGTTGATCACGTTGCCGCCATCGAGCACCAGGTAGGTCGCTTTGACTTCTCCGAGGCCTGCGGCCTTGGCATGTTTCTCGAGAAGTTTCTCGCTGGCCATGATCATCAGCGGCAGGTAGAGCACGCCGTAGCCGTGCGATATGCGAACCTCGGACACCTCGGCACGCGCGCCCGCGACAAGCGTCAGCAGGACGACCGTTGCAATCGCCCGCGCGGCGCGCCTGCCCATAGAAGTGGGCCGTCGCCGGCGGTCGCTCATTCGGTCGTCGCGAGCACGCCGTGTGCCTGTCGATCGGCGTGATACGACGAGCGCACCA
>Ga0074044_10000533_pt1 | contig 36651 bp, 27 predicted proteins | sample BogForMeECP23OM1_FD_94443 | JGI IMG/M metagenome (GOLD analysis project Ga0074044, IMG submission 94443) | Bog forest soil microbial communities from Calvert Island, British Columbia, Canada - Bog Forest MetaG ECP23OM1 | ecosystem: Environmental > Terrestrial > Soil > Wetlands ...
GGAATACGATTCCCGGCGGGTGCGTCCCGGAACTGTTTTTGTCGCCATGAAGGGCGAGACCAGCGACGGCAATCGGTTCATCGATCAGGCTATCGCTGCCGGAGCGGTTGCCATCGTCACCGACTCGCCGGCCGAAACGCCGCGGTCCAACGTTGGCGGGGTTGCCTGGGCGCAAGTGGTGCACGGTCGGCGTGCGCTTGCCCGCCTGAGCGCGAATTTTTACAAACGTCCGGCCGAGCGAATTGCGAACACTGGAATTACGGGCACGAACGGAAAAAGCACGACTGCCTTCCTCGTTGAATCCATATTGCAAGCGGCCGGACGCAAGACCGCGCTCGTCGGCACCATCGAATATCACGTTGCCGGGAAGGTTCTGCCAGCGCCGCACACCACTCCGGAAGCGCTGGAGTTGAACCGTCTCTTGGCGGAGGGTTTGGGTCTGGGAGTCACCGAGGCGGTGATGGAAGTGTCATCGCACGCGCTGGAGCAGCAGCGTGTTTTCGGAATCCCTTTTGATGTCGCGGTCTTCACGAATCTCACACGCGACCATCTCGATTATCACGGCACGATGGAGGAATATTTCCGCGCCAAGCAAGTGCTTTTCGAAGGTTGCGGGACGGAACCGCCGCGGGCCGCCGTAATCAACATTGACGATGAATATGGCCGCCAGCTATTGAAGCTTTGCCGGAAGAAGAGCGCGCTGGTGATCTCCTACGGTCTGACCTCTGGCGACTGCGATTTTCATGCCGAGTCGGTTGACATTACGCCGCGAGGAACGCGTTTTCAAATGGTGACGCCCGCGGGAGAGATCGCCATGTGGACTCCGTTGATCGGCAATGTGAATGTGTACAACGTGCTTGCAGCTTCTGCCGCCGGGTACGCGCGCGACTGCTCCGCCGAGGCGATCGCCCAAGGAATCTTCGACCTCACCAGCGTTCCCGGACGCTTTGAACGCGTGGATTGCGGGCAGCCGTTCACGGTGGTGGTGGATTATGCGCACACCGACGACGCGCTCCGCAACCTCACCGCGCTGGCTCGCGATTTTGTCGGGCGCGCCGGATTGAAGGGCAAGGTGATCACTCTTTTCGGATGTGGTGGCGATCGGGACCGGGCCAAGCGTCCGCTGATGGGTGAGGCGGCGGGCAAGGGTAGCGACTTCGTCGTGCTCACGACTGACAACCCGCGCTCCGAAGATCCGCTGGCCGTCATGAACGATGCATTGGTCGGATTGCAGAAGTCCGGCGCAAAGTATTCTATCGAGCCTGATCGGCGGAAGGCCATCGCTCTTGCACTGCGACAAGCGACTCCCGGTGACATCGTGCTGCTGGCGGGCAAAGGGCACGAAAAAGTGCAGATCACAAAAGAGGGAGCGATTCCGTTCGACGATGTGGAGGTCGCGCGCGAGAGTCTGTTGGCCCTTGGCTATGACTGCAAAAGCGCGGCGAAAGCGGGGATGGCGGGGAAGACGGCATGAAACTTCTTCTCTCTCGCATCGCGGAATTTATTTCTCCGGTGGAGCAGGTTCCGGCCGGCCAGGCTGGCAGTCAATGTCAATACGACGGTCACGCCATGGTCCAGGGATATTCCATCGACTCCCGCACCGTGCAACCCGGCGAACTCTTCTTTGCGGTTAGAGGCGAACGCCTCGATGGGCACGACTTCGTTCGGCAGGCACTGAGCCGAGGGGCGGTTGGCGCGGTGGTGCGGAGAGATCAGTTGGCGCGGTATCCAGGCGGCGTCGGCCTGCTGGCCGTCGACGATACTCTGGTGGCGCTGCAGACGCTGGCGACTGCGGTCCGAAAAATGTGGGGCAAGACGGCCATTGCCATCACCGGTTCGATGGGCAAGACCACCACCAAAGAAGCGATGGCGCATTTGCTGGCGATCAGGTACCGCGTGCATCGCACCAAGGGGAATTTCAATAATCATTTTGGCCTGCCGCTCGGGCTGCTGACGCTGGAGCCGGAATACGATCTCGCAGTGGTTGAAATGGGAATGTCGCACTCGGGCGAAATCTCTGCCTTGGCTCGAATCGCCCTGCCCAACGAGGGTGTAGTCACCAACGTTGCCCCGGTGCATCTGGAGAGTTTCGATTCCATCGCGGGAATTGCACGCGCGAAATATGAACTGATCGAAAGTCTTCCGCACGGCGGCACGGCCGTGTTGAATGCCGACGATGAGTATGTCAGCCAGTTCGGCCGCGACTTCAAGGGCAAGGTCGTCACGTTTGGCTTGGGGCCAACCGCGGGCGTTCTGGCGAGTATTCCCGCAGATGTACGGGCGGAAAACATCGAGGTTCTGGGGCCCGAAGGCACGCGTTTCGATCTGGTCAGCCGCGAAGTGCGCCAGCCGGTGCAGAGTCCGTTGCTCGGCAGGCATAACGTGTACAACGTGCTGGCGGCGGCTGCCGTCGCGCTCGAGCACGGCATTACCCCGTCGGAGATCGCTGCCGCTCTGCCGTTGCTCCAGGCCGCCGACAAGCGCGGACAGGTCGTCCAACTGGGTAACATCACGGTGCTGTACGATTGCTACAATTCAAGTCCGAGGGCGCTTATGGCTGCCGTCGACACTCTGGCCGCGATGCCCGCTCAGCGCCGGATTGTTGTCGCCGGAGAAATGCTGGAACTCGGAGCCACCGGCGAGGAACTGCATCGCGAGTGCGGACGTTACATTGCAGGAAGCCATGCCGGAAAGAAGCTTGAGTTGCTGCTCGGCGTGCGGGGCTTGGCGAAGCCGATGGTGGAAGCGGCCTGCGAAGCGGGCATGAAGGCGGAATTCGTCGCGACGCCAGAAGAGGCGGGCGAGTGGCTGGCGCACGAGGCTCGCGATGGCGATGTAGTGCTGCTGAAGGCGTCACGCGGCGTGAAGTTGGAAAAAGCGCTGGAGACTTGGCAGGCGCGCGTCTCGAGGGGCGAGAAGTCATGACGATGGGCTCCCGAAAGAGGGGCTGCCCTCAGCGGCTAAAGCCGGTTGTGCGGCGGGTTCTAACGGCATGGCTAAAGCCATGCCCCTTCAAATCTGTACGGAAATGGACTTAAGCAGGGGTTCCTTAGAGTTAGAGAAGGGGACAAAGTTTGCTCTACTGGCTGCTCTACCTGAAGCTGTTCCATTATTTTCCGCCGTTCCGCATTTTTCGTTATCTCACTTTCCGCACCGCCTTCGCCAGTCTGACCGCGCTTTTCACCGGACTGATCGTTGGGCCCATGGTGATTCGGCGCCTGCGTGATTTCCAGATTGGGCAGTACATTCGCGAAGAAGGACCGCAGGCTCATCAGAAAAAAGCGGGTACTCCGACCATGGGCGGTCTGCTGATTGCCATCGCCATTTTGGTGCCCACCTTGCTCTGGGCGGACTTGGCCAACCCGTTTGTCTGGATCGCCGTGTTTGCCACGCTGGCTTTCGGTGCGATCGGTTTTGCCGATGACTACCTCAAAGTCGTTCATCACCGCAACCTCGGTCTTACTGCACGCGCCAAGCTGGGCTTTCAGGCCGCAGCCAGCATCCTGATTGCGATTGTGCTGATCATTTTGCAGCACCGCGGAGAATATTCCACCCGGCTGGTGGTTCCATTCTTCAAGCAGTTCCACCCGGACCTGGTGATCGCGAGGTGGGCGGCTCATCCTCAACTCTGGCCTTTGGGTTTTCTGCCGTTCGTTGCCTTTGTGGTGATTGTGATTGTCGGATCGAGCAACGCGGTGAATCTTACCGACGGTCTTGACGGGCTGGCCATCGGCTGCACGGTGATCGCGGCCGGAGCGCTTGCGGTTCTCACCTATCTCAGCGGCCATGCCACTTTTGCCACCTACCTCGAATTGCAGCGCATGCCGCAGATTGGCGAACTTACCATCTTCTGCGGAGCCATGGTCGGTTCCGCCATTGGATTTCTCTGGTACAACGCGCATCCGGCGGAAGTGTTCATGGGCGATGTGGGCTCGCTGGCGCTGGGCGGCGCGATCGGCACGGTAGCCGTCATGATCAAACAGGAACTGCTGCTGCCGTTCATTGGAGGTATCTTTGTGATTGAGGCGCTCTCGGTGATTCTGCAGGTTGGCTCCTACAAGCTGCGTAAGAAGCGCATTTTTAAGATGGCGCCGATTCATCATCACTTCGAACTGCTGGGCTGGTCGGAGTCGAAAGTGATAGTGCGCTTCTGGATCGCATCGTTGGTGTTTGCGCTGTTTGCTCTGACGACTTTGAAGCTGAGATAAGAGAACCGCGCAAACCGGCTCTTGGCTTTTAGCTCTTGGCTTTTGGCCAAAGGCTAAAAGCCGAAAGCGGAAATCAGTTTTTCTTGTCTTCATGGTGAAGTGAATTTCATGGAGCTCAATAACAAACGCGTGCTGGTGGTTGGTCTGGGCAAGTCGGGTGTGGCCTCCGCGCTTTTTCTGAAGTCGCGCGGCGCTCGTGTCACCGTGTCAGACTCCAAGCCCGAAGCCGAGCTGCGCGATGAAATCCTGTTGCTGCTGGAGCACGGGATCACGGTTGAAACCGGTGGGCACGGCGACCGCACCTTCCGGGGGCAAGACCTGATTGTGGTTAGTCCGGGTGTGCCGGTCGATGCTCCGCAACTGGTGCAGGCGCGCAACCTGGGAGAGCCGGTCATCGGCGAAATCGAGCTGGCGGCGCGATTTCTGTCCGGACCGATCGTTGCTATAACTGGAGCGAACGGCAAAACCACAACCACGTCGTTGGCCGGCGAAATCATTGCCGCCGGAAAGTTCCCCACGCTGGTGGGCGGAAATATCGGCACGCCGGCCATCAGTTTTGTCGATCAAGCGGGGCCCGCGACCTGGACCGTGCTTGAAGTATCGAGCTTTCAGCTGGAGACGATCGTCGAATTTCGTCCGCGGATCGCAGTGATTCTGAATATCACGCCCGACCATCTCGATCGCCACAAGACTTTTGCCAATTACCTCAATGCCAAGGCGCGCGTTTTTGAGAACCAGGGCGCGGATGATTTCACTGTCCTCAACGCGGATGACCCAAACACCGCTGGATTAGCTGACCGTACGCACGCGCATTTGTTCTGGTTCAGCCGGAAGATAGAGGTTGAAAAAGGAGCCTTTGTGCGGGGCACTCATATCTATTTCCGCGATGGACGCACCGAACGCGAGATCATGCCTTTGGCGGAAGTGCCGCTGAAAGGTGCGCACAATCTGGAAAATGTGCTCGCGGGAGTTGCCATCGGAAGCCTGGTTGGCTGCCAGGCGGAACAGATCCGGCATGCCGTCCGGAATTTCAAAGCCGTCGAGCACCGGCTGGAGTTCGTGGCGCGGGTCGCGGGCGTCGACTACTACAACGACTCCAAGGCGACAAATGTGGACGCTGCGGTGAAGGCGCTGGAAGCGTTCCCGGCTGGCGATCATCCGCACCTGCACCTCATTCTCGGCGGCAAGGATAAGGGGAGCGATTACACCGTGCTCAATGAGTTGTTGCGGCAGCGGGTGAAGTGCGTGTACACCATCGGAGCCGCAGCGGCCAAGATTGAATCGCAAATTCATGGTGCTGCCGAAATCGAGCATGCGGAAACCCTGGAAAACGCTATTCGTCGAGCCAGCGAATCGGCGGCGGCGGGCGACGTTGTTCTTCTTGCTCCGGCTTGCGCCAGTTTTGATCAGTTCCAGAGCTACGAACATCGCGGCAGAGTGTTCAAAGAGACGGTGCACTCGCTGGCCATGTCGCGATCCACGTAGGGCGCTTTCGTCGAGCGTCACTATCCCAGATTTTGTCATCCCGAGCGAAGCGAGGAATCTGCATCTTGCGGCGAACTGCAGATCCCTCGCTTCGCTCGGGATGACAATTCAGTAAGGGTGTCGCTTGCTGGAACCAACTCAGTTATCCCTTCGCTGGAATCGTCGGCTGAAATTGCTCCCGGTGTTCTTGTCTACGTGATGAAATGGAGTCTCCATGGCCAAGCGGGTTAGTGTCGATCGCTGGATGTTTACCGTGACTACGATCCTGGTTTTTGTCGGACTGGTCATGATTTTCAGCGCCTCGGCGGTGATGGCTAAGGAGCGGTTTGGCTCGGCTTACGAATTCCTGCTGAAGCAGTTGGTTTGGGCGGTCGCGGGGCTGGTCGTGATGATCGTGGCCATGAAGGTCGATTACAAAAGCCTGCAGCATCCGGCGCTGGTTTTCTCGCTTCTGGGCTTTACCACGCTGCTGCTCATCTCGGTCTTTTTTCTTGATCGCGCCCACGGAACGCATCGCTGGTTTCATGTGGGTCCGATTTCGTTGCAGCCGTCGGAACTGGCTAAGCCCGCGCTGATCCTGTTTCTCGCGTGGTTTCTCGAAAACAAAACCAAGGACATGGACGACTGGCGGAATACGCTGATCCCGGCGGTGGTGCCGACCGCGGCTTTTCTTGGGCTGATTGTTTTTCAGCCCGACCTGGGCACGGCTATCGCCTGCGCCGGCATTACCGCTTGCGTTCTGTTTATCGCCGGCATCCGTCTGCGCTATTTTGGATACGCCTTGGCGCTCTCGCTGCTGCCGCTTTATTTCCTGATCTTTCACGTTGCTTACCGGAAGGATCGCATACTGGCGTTTCTGAATCCTTACGCCGATCCCAAGGGATTTGGTTTCCACATTATTCAGTCGCTGATTGCGGTTTCCACCGGGGGCGTGACCGGACTCGGGTTGATGGAAGGGAAGCAGAAATTGTTTTATCTTCCCGAACCGCACACGGATTTTATTTTTGCCGTCACTGCGGAGGAATTGGGCCTGGTTGGAGCGCTGGCCGTCATCATCCTGTTTGCGATCTTTCTCTGGCGCGGCACGCGGGCTGCGCTGCGCACGCAGGATAACTTTGGACGCTTCATCGCCGTCGGAATCACCAGCATGATCGTGCTCCAGGCTTTCATCAACATCAGCGTGGTGCTGGGGCTGATGCCTACCAAAGGGATTCCGCTGCCGTTTGTTTCCTACGGAGGATCGTCGCTGTTCGTGACCCTGATGTGCGTGGGCGTGCTGTTGAATATCACGAAGCAGGCGGAGTAAGGCGGTTTTCCTCGAGGCCCAAGAGAATCCCAAGGTTCGGACGGCAGTGGAATCCCACCCCTTCGGCTACGCTCAGGGCAGGCTCTAACGTCGAACAGCACGACGTTAGGGTGGGCACCCGGATGCAATACTTTGCATATTGTTAGTGGTACTTAGACGGAGTAATATGCCGACCAGCCCCTCTCTCCCTTTTCAGGTCGAGAAAAACCAAGGTCCAGAGAAAATCATACTTAGTGCTAACCCGGTGGTGGAGACCACATAAATTCAGGAGGACGGTAATGAAAACGATACGGTTAGTGTTGTCCGGCCCGTCGCGCTTCAACGGGAGGGGCCTGGTGAGAAGCGCTGGTCTTTATCTTTATCTTTATCTCTATCTCTGCCTGTTTTGCCTCTGCTTGCTTTTCGCCGTGGGGGCGCCCGCGCAGCAGCAGGCAATCTCGGAGAGCAAGATCCCGACGATCACTACGTTCGACGTTCCGGGGGCGGGCACGAGCGCCGGTCAGGGAACTTTCGCCGAGAGAATTAACGCGGCGGGGGTTATCGCGGGTGACTATACTGATTCGAGCTACGTGTCTCACGGTTATGTGCGTGCCGCCAATGGCACGATAACCACCTTCGATGCTCCGGGTGCAGGCACGGGCGCCGGTCAGGGAACTTACGCCGTGGGTATTAACAAAGCAGGGGACATTGCGGGAACCTACCATGACGTGAGCAATGTGCGTCACGGTTATGTGCGTGCTGCCAATGGCACGATAACCACCTTCGATGCTGCGGGCGCAGGCACGGGCGCCGATCAGGGGACCAGAGTTTATAGCATCAACACGGCGGGAGTTATCACGGGATCGTCTATTGACGTGAGCAATGTGTATCACGGCTACGTGCGGGTTGCCGATGGCACGATAACTACCTTCGATGCTGCGGGCGCAGGCACGGGCGCAAATCAGGGTACAGAAGGCTGGAGCATCAATACGGCAGGGGTTATCGTGGGATGGTACGTTGACGCGAGCAACATGAATCACGGCTTCGTGCGCACTAAGAAAGGTGCGATGACCACTATTGATGCTCCGGGCGCAGGCACGGGTGCCAATCAGGGAACTTTTGCCTACAGCATCAACGCGGCGGGAGTTATCGTAGGATATTACATGGACGCGAGTGACGTGATTCACGGCTTCATACGCACTAAGGAAGGGACGATAACCACCTTCGATGCTCCGGACGCAGGCACGGGCGCGAATGAGGGAACCTATGCTTTGAGTATCGACACGGGGGGAGCTATCGCAGGATCCTACATTGACGCGAGCGCTACGCTGAATGGGTACGTGCGCGCCACCAACGGCACGATAACCACCTTCGATGTTTCGGGCCAGGGGACCTGGGCATACGGCATCAACGCGGCGGGAGTTATCACGGGCCCCTCCGTCGACGGGAGCAGTGTGTATCACGGGTATTTGTGGAAGCCATAAGGCCTCTCTGTCTGTGAACGGGCGCGTGAATGATATCGTTGCAACATCCAGACTTAACGGCACGATTGACGTCGTGCCCTTCCCGTTCGTGCTCGAACACAGTTCGTCGGTAGCCACGGGCAGTCACTCGAAAGGTTCGAAGTGGGGGGATTGAACGCCGAGTTTTGCCAACGCCTCGGCTACGCTATGTGCCGCTGCTTAAGACGGGGCAAGCCCCGTCTCTACATTTTTTCTCCATCGCCAGCAACTGTTCTTTGCGCTCGATGCCCCAGCGATAGCCCCCTAACTCGCCATCCTGGCGGACGACGCGATGGCAGGGAATGGCCACGGCTACCGGGTTAGTGGCGCAGGCTCGAGCCACGGCTCGCGTGGCTTTCGGCATTCCTATCTTTTTCGCCACGGCGCTGTAGGAGCGGGTTTCTCCGCGAGGAATTCGCTGCAGAGCTTCCCAGACTCGCTGTTGAAATGCGGTCGCCCTTATGTCCAGCGGGAGAGAAGGATTGGTCTCTTGTCCTTGAATGAGGCGCGCGAGGTTCTCTCGCCACTCGGACATGGCGGCATCGTCGCGACGGCGAACCGCGAATGGGAACTCGCGGATCAGGCCTTGCTGTAGTTGGTGATCCGAGTCAGCGAACTGGATGGCGCAGATGCCTTTGTCGGTGGCGGCGATCAGCATGCGTCCGAGCGGCGAACTGGCGATCGTGTAACGGACTACGGCGGCCACGGCGCCGCGACGGTACTTTTCCGGGGTCATGCCGAGTTGCGTGGCGGTGCGTTCGTAGAGACGGCTGCTGGAGCCGTATCCGGCGGCATAGAGGGCGGTGGTCACGGAGTGTCCAGCTTGCAGGTTCTGCTTCACCTGGCGCAGGCGGACAGCGTCGATGTAGGCCTTGGGCGAGACGCCTAGTACCGATTTGAACGTCCGCTGCAAGTGGAACGAACTACGACGAAATTCCTTGGCCAACAGGCTTAGCGTGAGGCGGTCTTCGTGTTGATCGGCGACGTGCTGCTCGATGTAGCGGCACATTGCCCGGACCAGCGCGGATCGCGGATTTCCGTCCACGGCTTTCGGACGGCAGCGCAGGCAGGCGCGATAGCCGGCCTGCTCGGCTTGGAGCGCGTGATCGAAGAAGCTCACGTTCTCGGGGCGCGGGCGCTTGGCAGGACAGGAGGGACGGCAGAAGATTCCGGTGCTCGACACGCCGAAGACAAACGTGCCGTCGAGTGCGCCGTCGCGAGCCAGGACGGCTTGCCAGCGGCGGGCTTTCATCCGGGCTGCTATCTGAACCGCTCGCTGAACTGCGATCGGCTCCTCGGTTGATTCGGGGGCTCGTTTCATGACTTCTTCTTTTGCAAGTATCGCATTGGTGGCCATGGAGGTAACATAGGGCAGTCGCAGGAGCGCGGACTATCCGAATGTTGCGGTCAAACGATTTTCGTAGCGGGCTGCGAACTTGTCAGGCCTGTGAATCCCTGTGCCCGCTGCGGTTGAGAAAATCTTAACCACTGGGGACCCTTCGGCTCCGCTCAGGGCAGGCTCCGAGGTACACAGGGGAAAATGAGAGGATCTTCGATGAACGGTAATATGAAATGCAATCGCTCGATGATATGGCTGGTTTTGCTGGGGGCGCTGGTGGCGCAGGCGGGCGCGCAAATTCTCACCGGCGATCAGGTTAGCAGAATTGCTCCGAACTCGTATTTCTTTGCCGGCCAGAGTGCGGCCGTGCAGGTGCGGAATACGGCCGGTTTGAAGAACTCTGCCGGCAAGCTGGTGTTGGCGGGGCTGGTGGATACGTCGGGTTATTCAACCGCAATCCAGGAAAAATACCAGGGCTTCCTGATCACCGAAACCAAGCTCAGCTTTGACGGAGCTACGCTGGAGCCGGGAGCTTACGGATTTGGCTTCAAGGATGGCAAATTCACCGTGATGAACGTGGCGGCAACGGACGTGTTCTCCATTGCCAGCCAGAACGACGACCAGCTCAAACATCCGGTTCCCCTGAAACTTGAAAAAGACGGTGCCGGATACCGGCTGTACGCCGGGCGGAAATATGTGGTCGTGAAAGCGGATTAGAAGCCAGGTTTCAGCGTTTCAAGGTTTCTGGGTAGCTGGGTGTCTCGTACGTCCGGCCGGGCGGGGGCGCCCGGCTCTCCACCGTCAATTTTCTCGCGCAACTTACCGTGGTAACGTGGGTTCGTTACTCATAAAGTGCAGATGCTTGCATCCGCGGGCTCAGGCCGATCCCGTTTCCGATTACTAACTCCATTCGCAACATTCACTTACGCTGTTCCCCTCATATGGTTTCACGGGTGCACTGTTCCTTCATGAAGCCCAGAGTGTTAGGGGCGAGTTTTTGGGGGCACCTTGACCGTCATTTACAGCTCTGAAACGACTCCTCGGACCACAGCGCGGCCGGCAGCCATACTGCCGCTGCTGGTGATTTTGTTCATTGTCTCCTACGGGATTCTGACCACGCTGGTTTTCGAGCAGGGACAGACTATTGAATCGCAGCGGAGTTTGATCCGCGAGATGCTGAAGGACAGCACCCAGCTGGCCGCACTGAAAGGCAAGCTAGCTCGGGACGACGGCAAGGGGTTGCACGACAAGGCGGCGGTGCAGGCGGATCACAAGGACGCGGCTTCTAGTAATCCTAATCCTGCTGCAGGGGCCAAAGGGCCCGACAAGGACGCAAAGCGTCCAGGCAAGTCGGCGCACACCACCAAGGAAGTTCCGGGGAAGCCGGCTGCGGATTTAGAGGATGTCCGGCGCACCACGCAGGTGATCTAGCAGTAATGCGGCGTGAGTATGCGGACCTAAGATTTGGAAAGCAGCAAAAAACGAATCGGGTTGTAAGACAGCAAGAGTTGTAAAGACAGCAAAAAGAAACGGTTCTGTGAAACGCGGCCTTATGTGGGGGCCGTGAGGCAAGCGAGACCCAATCATGAAGACCCTAGCCCTAGCTCTAGTGTTGTCCCTTCCCGTCCCGAAATTGGCACCACCAGCTCAGCTCTCCCCCACCCCCAGCCCGCAGCAGCAGCAGGCAAAGCGAAAGGGAGGGCGCTGGTACTTCGCCGCCAATGGACACGCCGTGTATTGCTACGGACCGGTGATGACCATGCCCCAGGGGCAAGGCGGCCTGGCGAAAGTCGCGACCTTTTGCCGTGGTGACCGAACAATGGTTCCGCTGAAGGACTAGAACCACATCTCATAAACCCCAAACCCCGTCTTGACTTAGGCAATCGAATTGTCTAGCATTTTTCTGCTGCTGTAGGGCGCATCGGCTCACACGCCGGAGGGGCATTGCCCGCCTACGACGATGTCAACGGTAGAGCGCCCATGTCGAATCTCGAACACCTCAATCTCGAACACTTCAATCTCGAACACCTGAGAAAGCAAGCCAAGTTATATCTGCGTTGGCACCGCGAAGGCTATTACCCTGTCGCGGTGCAAATCAGGACCACTCTGGCCCGTTTCGGAGACTTGTCTGACAGAGAAGTCCTGGCTGCCGGCTTCAAGCTGAGCGATGCGCAGGAGCTTGTCGCCCGAAAATCCGGGTTTGAGAGTTGGCCAGCGCTGATCAAGGGAGTCAGGAGCATGAAAGAATCATCCGCTTCCACCGCCGGTACCACCGTCGGTAGCTCGGTCATCGTCGCGTCGGAGCCCTAGGTCTTCGTCTCGGACCTCGAAGCCGCCCACGCGTTTTATGTCGACAAACTTGGCTTCAAGGTGGTGTTGTCCTATGGAGAACCGCCTTTCTACGCTCAGATCGCTCGCGATGGGGGGCGGCTGAACCTGCGAAGGGTCAGCGGGCCCGTGTTCGACAGCGGGTTTCGTTCCAGGGAAGCGGACGCCCTTTCCGCGACGCTTACGCTCGACGACGCCAAGCCGCTCTTCCTGGAGTTTCAGAAGGCGGGAGTCGCGTTCCACCAGACATTGAGAACGGAGCCGTGGGGCGCCCGGACGTTCATCGTGCAAGATCCGGATGGAAACCTCATCGCGTTTGCAGGGGGCTAAAGACCTTCGCGTCACACCTTCCCAGGTATTTTGATTCGTTAGTCGTGGTGAAAATAGAAGCGGTTTCCGTCGATGTCCTCGACGGTGAACTGCCTTAGCCCCCAAGGCTTCTTTTCCAGGGGCTCAACAATGTTCGCACCCAAAGATTTCAGCTCGTTGTACGTCGCATCGACATCTTCGGCGAACACCCAGTGCACCGCAGCCTCAAATGGCGGGGTTGTCTTCCGAAAGAATATGGCCACGTTTCCGCGTGACACGGCCCCAATCCCGTCCGGATGGAGCCAGCCAATCTCAAAGCCGAGTACATCCCGATAGTGCTGCTGGGCGCGTTCGACATCAATAACGGGCAGTTCCGGCACTGGCTGGCCAATCGACGTTAAGGACTGTTTCCGATTCACGAGGCTCTCCTCTTCGGTCATGGCTGCGATCACGGCTACGATCACGGCGTGCTGATGGGCGCCCGCATCAGTGATCGTAGGCCGACCAGAATATCGCGCCAAGGCCTGCTCGCTCCCAGCATAACGCCAAACCGTCGGCACCGGGATATGAGGGGTTCGCTTCCGCGCTAGTCCCAAAATCGTAGAACGCCACGCCACGTACCTGCGTAATGCCCCGCCTAATGCCATTGGGAGTATGATTTTTGCAGGACCTACGGCCTCCATGACCAAGCCGCGCTTCTTGCTTTCGGTGACCAACGAGGATAACGATTTCCAGATCGAGCAGGTGAAGACCGCGCGCCACGCAGCCAGCCAGGCTGGCGTGGAACTCGAGATCGTGTGCGCGCGGGATGACGGCATCCTGCAAAGCCAGCAACTGCTCGACAAAATCCAGTCGCCGGTCGATCTTCGTCCGAACGCCATCCTCTGCGAACCGGCCGGTTCTACCGCGCTTCCCCAGGTGGCCCGCGCCGCGGCCAGTGCGGGCATTGGCTGGGCCCTGTTGAGCCGCAACGCCGAGTATCTCAACGAACTGCGCTCGATCTTTCACGTGCCCGCTTTTGTGGTTACCCCCGACCATGAGAAAATTGGCGGCATTCAGGGACGGCAACTCGCCGCTTTGCTGCCGGGGGGAGGGATGGTGCTCTACATACAGGGCCCCAGCCACAGCCTGGCCGCCAAGCAGCGGTATGCGGGCACGCTTGAGACAAAGCCGGAAAACATTCAGCTACGGGTCCTGAGGGCCCACTGGACCGAATCGAGTGCGCGCAAGGCGGTTACTTCGTGGCTGTGTCTTTCCACGTCTCGCGCAGCCGATCTGCGAGCGGTCTGCGCCCAGGACGATTCCATGGCCCTTGGGGCCCGCAGGGCGTTCGAGGAGTCCACCTCAAAGTTGCGCGAATCCTGGCTGAAGATTCCGTTCCTGGGTATCGACGGCCTGCCCAACACCGGTCAAACATGGGTTCGCAGTGGCCTTCTGACGGCCACCGTCTTCAGCCCACCGACGGCGGGGATTGCGATTGAAATGATAGCTCGGTTCCTGGGGAGCGGAACCATGCCGCCGGTTTGCACGGTGACCGAGCCCAAGTCGATTCCCGACATCGAGGAACTGGCTCGAAGAGCCCGGACGGCCTCGGCCAAATAACGCGGCGCTCGGGGCAATTCTGCGCGCGAGCTCGCGGGCTCCGCTTAAGCCAGACCAAGATGATGACCATCCGCTATGCTCACTCCGCGCGCTCAGCATCGGCTAGCGGCGGCCCAGAGGCTATGCGATACTGAGGCCATCCAGCACAAACGGCTGTTTCTGCTGTTGATGTATGCGAGCGTGGGCCCGTAGCTCAAATGGATAGAGCATCGGATTTCTAATCCGGCGGTTGCAGGTTCGATTCCTGCCGGGCCTACCAGAAGGTTCCATACGAGCCCCCCGTTCGTGCCATTCCCACCTCCGCGATCGAAACGTAGAGTAGGTGGTGAGCAGACTTCGGGGGAGGGCTGTTCGACGAGCGTCCCGTGACTCTTAACCGAGTCCGGGCGCTTTCGTTTTTGGGGCGGACTTGATCTTTCTGCCGCAGCCTTGGATGGGCCTCAGGCCTTCGGCGGACTTTTCTTTGGCCTCATCATTTCCCACTCTTTTTCTGTTAACTCGCGTCCCAGCGCTGTGAACTCGCCTGCTCCTTGCAACCACTCGCCGCCATCCATGGTCACGACTTCTCCATTGACGTAGCCGGAGCCGTCACTGATCAGGAATGCGGCCAGGTTGGCAAACTCCTCGGTCGTTCCGAAGCGTCCCAGAGGATTTCGTTTCTTTGCAGTTTCCGCCAGTTCCGGACGGGGCAACAGACGCGAGAACGCGCCCTCGGTCGGAATCGGGCCGGGCGCAATGGCGTTCATGCGAATGCCGCGATCGCCCCATTCGACGGCCAGGCTGCGGGTCAGCGCCTGGACGCCTGCTTTCGCCACCGCCGACGGCACCACGTATGCCGAGCCCGTCGTGGTGTAGGTGGTGGTGATATTCAGCACCACGCCCCCGCGGGCCGAGGCCAGCCACCGGCGGCCGCAGGCCATGGTGGTGTGCAGCGTGCCCATCAGGACAATGCCAATCACCGACTGGAACGCGCCTAATGAAAGCTCTTCGGTGCGCGCCAGAAAATTTCCTGCCGCGTTGTTCATGAGGACGTCGAGCGGAGCTTCGGCCCAGATGATCCCGATCATCTCCTCGACCGCGGCTGGGTCGCGCACGTCACAGGGACGGGAGTGGATTTTGCCGCCGGTGCGCTCGCGCAGCTCCTGCTCGGTCGCGGCTAGAACTTCCTGGCGGCGGCCGCAGATGCAAACTTCGGCGCCTAGTTCAAGAAAGCGTTGGGCGGCGGCCTTGCCCAGGCCGGTGCCGCCGCCGGTGATCAGAATGCGCTTGTCTTGGAGCAGATCTTTCTGGAACATGATGAATTCCTCCGCTGAATGCAACGACGATTGTAAACGGACAAATGTGGTGGTGGAGCAACGGGCGTCTCGCCCGTCCGGCAGTTGGGTGGCCGGGCGGGGACGCCCGGCTCTCCACGATCAAGGTTAGACGGAGGGAGATCCCAGCTCTAGTCTCGCCAGCGCCCAGCGCGCGTGGTCTGCGACCAACGGGTCTGCATCTTCGCTGAGTTTTCTAAGCGTTGGCATGAATTTCTTGTTGCCGCTGTTTCCCATGGCGATCACTGCATTCCGGCGCAGGCCGGAAAGTTTGGCGCGGCGGGCGGGGGATCCGCGAAATACTTTCTGAAATTCTTCCGGCTGCATTTCGGCTAGCCAGTCGAGCGCCGGATTGACCAGGCCTTCGCGCGCCTCGAATTCGGCTGCGGTGGTCACCGGCGCCTTGCGGTTCCAGGGGCAAACGTCCTGACAGATATCGCATCCGAAGACGTGACGGCCCATGCCCGAGCGCAGTTCTTCTGGAATCTCGCCGCGTTTTTCTATGGTCAGGTAGGAGATGCAGAGGCGGGCGTCCAATACACCGGGCGCAGTAATCGCCTGCGTTGGACAGGCGCTGATGCAGCGGGTGCAGGTTCCGCAACGGTCGGCCGCCGGGAGATCGACCGTGTGTTCATCTTTCGGGAAACTGTCGTTCGTGAAATCGAGCGAGGTCAGGATTACGCCCAGAAACAGCCACGATCCTAGCTGCTGATTGATGATGCAAGTGTTCTTGCCGATCCATCCGATGCCAGCGTATTTCGCGTATACGCGTTCGATGAGCGGGCCGGTGTCGACATAGGAACGAAGCAAGTACCCAGTACCCGGTACCCAGTACCCAGTTGCTTCCATTATTCCGCGCAACTTGTCTTCCACCTGCTTCAGGCGGCGCAGGACGGCTTCGTGATAATCCTCGCGGCTCCAGGCGTAGCGGGAAATCCAGCCTCGGCTGGCTTCTTCTGGCTGTGCTTCCGTCGAGTAGGGATGGGCGGTGTTGTAGTTGATCGCGCAGACCACCACGCTTCGCGCCCAGGGAGCGACTCGGGCCAGCGAGGCGCGCTTGAGTTCTCCGGCGGCATCGTTATTGCGGGCTTCCATGTATTTCATTTCGCCGTGCTTTCCGTCGGCGATCCAGGCGGGAAAGACGCGCAGCTCGCCGAAGTCGCGGACTGGCGCTATGCCGCAGAGGTCGAATCCGGCGGCGCGCGCGCACTGCTTGATGCGGGTTGGAAGGTCGGAGAACAAAGGGCAATGGCTGGCGGCGAGTGCAGCCGCGGGATGCAGTCACATCCTTCAAGAGGCTACCACTGCGGGGTTGAGAGGGAAACGGTCTGATTTCTATTTCGATGAGCGGGAACTAACGAGCGTTTTCCGCAGCCTCTACTGCTCGTTCCTTGCCAGCACCATTTTGGCGCTGCGTAGTTCCGGGCGGTCTGAATGTTTCCCTTCATCGCAGTTCTTCAACAGTTGCGCATAGTACGAATTCGCTTTTACCGGCTGATGAGCCAACTCGGCGGCGCGCGCGGCGCCGGCTAGACCGTTGAAGCGGTTGGGGTCAATCTTCATCGACTTCTCATACTCCAACAAGGCTTGCTCCGGTTGGTTGAGTTCGAGCAGCATATCGGCCAGCATCTCGCGCGCCGGGAGGTCGACTTCCGCTTTCCCCACTTTGTCCTGGGTGTCGGCGACCTGGCGTATCTGTTGCAGAGCCTCGTCGTTTTTCTTTTCGGCGAAAGCGAGCCAGGCACGCACTTCGCCCTGCGACGTATTCGGCCCATCCAGCAGATAGGCGTATTTCGATTTGCGAGTGGCCTCTCGCGCTTCGTCGAATTTCTGCGCATTGCGGCGGGTCGCTTCCACATCGCGCAAATGCGCGGAGACGATGGTCCGCGCCAAATAGGTGATCATCTGGAATTGCGGCAATGCGTTTGCCGCGGGTTGGAGCGCTGCGGCGTCCGTCCAGTGGCGCATCTCCAAGGCATAGAGCGCGGGGAAATGAGCCGCGGCATAGCCGTAGTATTCCAGCATTCCGGAATCGTCGCCATTGGTAGGCGCGGTTGCCAGGATCTGCTTCGATTGCTCCACTATCTGCCTAGCCGCTTCATCCTGGCCCGTCTGCAGGTATGCGTAAAGCAGGAAGTGCATGGCATGTAATTCGTGTCCATGCATGTACATTGCACCAGACTGCTCGGTCAGAGCCACTGACTTCAGGTTGGCCTGGATGTCCTCCTGCCACAGGCCCAGCCGGGCAAAAATGTGCGATGGCATGTGGACAGCGTGGGCGGACGAGGAGGCAATTTCCGCATAGCGGCGGGCGGCGTCTAGACCCATGGGCGCTAATTGAGGCGAATCGCAGGAATGAATGATGTAGTGCGCTAGACCAGGATGATCGGGCTGTTGCTGGAACAGCGGGTTCAGCACCGCGACCGCTTTCTTTTCTGAAGCGAGGGACGTGTCGTCCGGGGGCGCGGACGCCAGCAACGACAAAGCATAGAATGCGCCCGCCTCCAAGTCTTTGGGGTATTGCTGGTAAAGTTTGCCCATCGCGTCGGAGTAGGCGGCGGCGCGCTTCAGGTAGTCGTTCTTTGCAGGATCGTTCTTGGCCGGATCAGGCTCGGCAGGATCGCGGTAGAACAACGCCAGCGCGGAAATGTAGCCTTGCTCGCGCTCGGTTTTGGCGCCGATCTTCTGCGCTTTCTCCATTTCCTCATGGCCGCGCTTCAGAGTTGACTCCTGCGGCCGCTCCCAGATCTGGTGGAACAGGCTCATCGCAATGCCCCAGTGAGCCATGGCGCACGTCGTGTCATTCTTGGCGATTTCGACAAACTGCTCCTCCGTCTCTTCATATCCGAAGGAGTGGAGCAGAGCGATGCCGCGCTCAAAAGCTTTCTGGGAAGCAGGCGCGCACGAGATCGGAAAAGAAACCTTGCCGAGTTGCTCGGTCGCTTCGTGATGATGGTGCATTTCATCATCGAGAGCTGACGCGGGCACGGCACACAGGACGCACACCGAGACCAGCATGTATGCAAGCGATTTTGTGCAGAACATCTTTCGACCCTCCAATTTCGGCCTACGAAGTGCGGGCATTACTTTATCGAAGTCCCCTCGGTTTTGCCAGCAGGAGTCGGCCCAGCAACGAGATCGAGTACGATCTCACTCATTGACCCGGGTGCGAATGTAAGCGCCTTTACACTAACAATTTCGACAGAAACTCTGTTACTTGTGCTTGGACAGTTTTCGAATATGGATAACAAGATCCGCGACCTGCTTCTCCGTGAGCCCGCGCCTTACGAAAGCGTGTGGATATTGCTTGTGCTTGAAACCGTAAGCAATAGTGTTGAAGAGTTCCTCATCGGATAGGCTCTGGACTTCTGGGGATCGAAGGTCGGCCGCACCCACTTTCTTTCCTGCCGGGGTGGATGCGCTTCCATCCATTCCATGGCAGCTAGAGCAGTGCGCTTGGAAAGTTTGTTCGGCTTGCCCGGACACACCAACCGATAAAATCAGCAAGAAACCCAGCTCCAGTAGCGCCAACATCGTCACCTCTTGCATTGTTCCTCCAGATGGGTGTTCGCGGAGAAGCCAATGTAAGGGAGCACCGGAATGCGGGAAAGTATCGTTGTGGGTGCGCCAGATACATCGGTGCATAGGCTGTCACGGCAGACTCACCTGCGGCTGTTGGAATATCCCCAGTAAACGCATTGACGACTTGAGTGGTGAACGCTGTCGAGGGTCACGACAGTTTATGTTTTTTCTTCTTGGTCCTCGCGAAAAAGCACTTAGGTTTTTCGCCCGCGGCCGGCGGCTGCTTTCCTGGCGGCGGGAGTGAAGTGCTCGATCCGGTTCCGGCCTTTTTCCTTGGCCGCGTAAAGGCCGGCGTCGGCCTGATTCAGCAAGGCTTCCAGTTCGTCCTTTCCAATATTATTCGAGATGGCGACTCCCATGCTCATGGTGATGGATCTCTCGACGCCGGAATTAACCACCGGTTTGCTGGCGATGTTTTCGCGTAGATCATTCGCGCGCTGCAGCGCGTTGGGCAGGTCACAGTTGGGAAGAACCATAAGAAATTCTTCTCCCCCGTAGCGGCCAACGCCGTCGTAGACGCGGAGTTGCGCTTGCAGACGCCGGCTGATTTCGCGGAGCGCCTCATCGCCAAAAAGATGGCCGAGGGTATCGTTGACGCTCTTGAAATGGTCGATGTCGCCGAGAATCGCGGCCAGCGGCTTGTGATCGCGGCGCGCCCGCTCCAATTCGCGCTGGAGCATGGCGAGAATCTCTCCGCGATTCATTAATTCGGTGAGGCTATCGTGGGTGGCGGCGTGGCGCATGGCCTCGCGGGCAGAAACCAGCTCCTCTTGGAGTTCGAGAATGCGCTTGCCGACCAGCAGGCGCGCCTTCAGCTCGAGCTCGTCAAAGGGCTTGACCAGATAGTCGTCCGCCCCGGCTTGCATGGCCTCGAGCATATTCTGCTGGCCATCTTTGCAGGTCAGCAGGATGACGTAGACGTAGGGGCCGGATGATCCGGCTTGGCGTATACGCTGGCAAAGCTCGATGCCGTCCAGATCGGGCAGCACCCAATCGAGCAGAACGAGCTTTGGAGCATCCGGCTGCTGCAGAATTTCCCAGGCTTGGGAGCCGGTCGGGGCGAGGGTAACGGCAAAACCCCAGCCCCGCAAGTGATCGCCAATCAATTTGCGATAGACGACGGAATCATCCACCACCAAGGCCTGCATGAGTCTTGAACTCCCGCCCTCCGCTGTACGAAACAACGAACAGCCGCCCATTCAGACCTCCGTGGCAGATCGGTGAAACTGACCCACTCATCATAAGACCGAGGCGCTGGTGGAGGGCTGGCAATTGGCTGGCCCGTACATTCTGAGGTACCTGTTGAAGGATCGGCAGACCGAGCCAGATGCTTGAGTCGGCTGGTGCTGGATTTGGAAACGGGCCGATTCTCCTTCCGATCAAGGGCCGACCGAGGGTCAATAATCATCCGGAACGGGGGCAGAGGGTTGACCGGGGCTTCGCTCGCGGCCTAACATAGCCGCCGACGGCACTGAGGCCCTTAGAATGATCGGCCAGACAGTATCCCACTATCACATTGTCGGAAAACTCGGTGGTGGTGGCATGGGTGTGGTGTATGAGGCGGAAGACACGCGCCTGGCCCGTCACGTTGCCCTTAAGTTCATCCCCCTGGATATGGTCCACGATTCCAAGTCGCTGGACCGCTTCGTGCGCGAGGCTCGAGCCGCTTCCCAGTTGAACCATCCCGGCATCTGCACCATCCACGACATTGATGACAACGACGGGCATCCCTTTATTGTGATGGAGAAGCTGCAAGGGGTGAGCCTGAAGGAGCGGATGCGCGGAAAACCGATCGAACTCGACGAGATGCTCGACATCGGCATCCAGGTGGCGGATGCTTTGGCGGCTTCACACGCCAAAGGGATCATTCATCGCGACATCAAGCCGGCCAATATTTTTGTGGCGGAGAACGGTCAGACAAAAATCCTCGATTTCGGGTTGGCCAAGTCGGTGCCCGAACCGGGATCAAGCGAAGCTGCGCTGGAAGACTCGTTGACGGCGGTGGGGGTAATTCCGGGAACCGCGGTTTACATGTCTCCGGAACAGGCGCGCGGCGAGACACTGGACGCGCGCAGCGATCTGTTCTCGCTCGGAGTTGTGCTCTACGAAATGGCGACCGGCAAGAAGCCCTTTGCCACGGGCAACGTGATCACCACGCTGGACGCGGTTCTGAACCAGAAGCCGGTCTCTCCACTTAGCATCAATCCGGCGCTGCCCCCGGATCTTGAAGGCATTCTGGGCCGGGCCATGGAAAAAGATCGCGGACACCGCTACCAGAACGCGCTGGCGATGAAGGGCGATCTGCAGTCGTTGCGGAAGGAAACGGAATCGGGGTTGACCAAGACTGGGGCGCGGCGGCCAGCCTTGCCGTATCGCATTGCCACGACCACGTTTCAGGCCACCAGCAAATTTTCAACTTATCTTCTGCTGGGAGTCAGCGCGCTGCTGCTTACGGTCTTGTTGGCGGTGGGAGCGGTGTGGTTCAAACAACGTCAGATCGTCGCCAGTAGCGCGCCGAAGAACACCATTGCGGTGCTGCCGTTGCAGAATATGAATGGCGACATCAGCGTGGAGTTCCTTCGCTTCGCGCTGGCCGATGAAATTGCCAACACACTTACTTACACCCGGACGCTTGACGTTCGTCCCTCCGCGATCACGCGAAAATTTGTAGGCAACGACGTTGATCCGCAGGCGGCGGGTCGCGAAGTGCACGTCGCCAACGTGCTCACCGGACATTTCCTGAAGCAAGGCGACCACCTGATGATCACGCTCGAGGCGATCCAAGTGGAGGGGAACCGGCTTTTGTGGCAGACCAACGTGACCGCGCCGGCTGAGGATCTGATTGCATTGCAAGCGCAGATGGCTGCCCAGATACGTCAAGGGTTGCTGCCGGCGATCGGCGTGGCGGGTAGCTTTCTCGATACCGGCACGCGCCCGAAAAACGCCGAGGCTTACGATCTCTACCTGCATAGCCTGGCGCTGCCGCACGATCCCGGGCCCAATAAGGATGCCATCTCGGTTCTGGAGCATGTGGTCGAAGTAGACTCCACTTACGCGCCTGCATGGGAAGAGCTCGGAGTCCGCTGCCACTATGACGCCGAGTATTCCGATGGTGGCGAGCCCATGTTCCTGCGGTCGAACAAAGCCTGTGAACGTGCCATTGAACTAGATCCCAATCGGGTAGTTGCCGCCGGGCAACTGATCACCAACCGGGTTGAGCGAGGCGAACTCGGCAAGGCGTACCAGGCGGCGCAGGCGCTGGTGAAGCGTCGTCCGGATAATGCCTACGCCCACTATGTGATGGGCTATGTCTATCGCTACGCCGGGATGATCGAGCAATCGGCGAATGAATGCAACACGGCGCTGGCACTCGATCCCGGCAACTATGCATTTCGTTCTTGCGCGTGGGCGTTCATGGAGTTGGGTAAGCCGGAACGGGCGGCGGATTTTATCCGTTTGGACGCCGGTTCGGAGTGGGCCGCATATATCACGCCCTCCCTGCTGCTGCGCGAAGGGAAGATTCCGGAAGCGCGAGAGGCGGTAAAACGGATGGCGGCGACGCCGCGCTATCATCGCGATCTGCTGGAGGCTTGTCTGCAACTGCGTCCGGCCGCGGATCTGGACCGGATGGCGGAGGAAGCGGAAACGAGTCTGCCGACCGATCCTGACCCCGAGACGTGGTATTACCAGGGGTCGCTTTTCGCGTATTGCGGCAAGAAACAAGCGGCTTTGCATCTTCTGCAGAGCGCGGTCGAACAGAACTATTGCGCGCACCAGAATCTGCTTTCCGATCCCCTGCTCGCCAAACTCCGCCAAGATCCAGCCTTTGACAAAGTGTTGACCGCCGCGGGCGCTTGCCAGGAGGCGGTGCGAGCCGGGGGCAACACGCCAGCCCAGTGAACTTGAATTAATGTCCGAAGCAGCGGCGCGTCAGCCAGACCGTCCCACTGCCAAGGGTTCCCACCAGTACAGTCGCTTCAAGATGAAACGGTTGACGGCGGACTAGGGAAAGCCTGATTGCGATGCTGAGGCGCGAATGTATACACTGGACGCGAAGGTGCCGCCCCCAAAGCGTTTTCGAAAAACAGAGCCAGATCGAGGTTAAGTGATGCCCAAGCATCGCAAGTTCGCGATGGCCGCGGCGGCAATTCTGGTCGTCGTACACCTGATTCTCCTCACATTCAGGTACGGGACCCACCTTGCCTCGCTGTGGGGTGACTGGATCGGGTCGGCGGCGGTGATGCTGGCGGCCGTCGCCAGTTGGTCCGCCTCACGTCGGTCAGGCTCTTTTGGCAAGCGGGTCTGGCGCCTGATTTCCTTCTCTCTTGCTCTCGCCTTCATCGACCAGGTCTCCTTTACCTTCTATTTCGATTATCTGCAGCCGACGGGTGCGCTCTGGGCTACCGACATTCTGGTGTTTTTTTGGGCTGTGCCCGCCATGATGACGCTGTTTCTGAGTCCGCGGGACCCGAACAGCGGATATCGCTGGTTGCGGTTCTACGATTTTGTGCAAGTCTGCACTCTGGTGCTTGCCCTCGAGCTTTCTCTCCTCTTTGTGCCCTCCCGATGGCAAACCTCGGAACATGCCATGGAATTCCGCTTTTTTTATGTCGGACTTGCGTTCTTCGGGCTGATAGCTCTGAGTTTCCTGGTTCGCGGGCTGCTCACTCGATATCGCACCGCGCGAGCGTTCTTTCTTCGCATGGCGGGATTCTTTTTCGTCTTTGCGGTAATTTCCAATCTGACCCTATTTGCCTTTGCTAACGAGAACTATCCGCAGGGGGCCTGGCCTGACCTGATGTGGACCGTCACGTACTGTAGTCTCGTCGTGATTGCTGGTACTTGGGACGGCACCGAGCAGAGCCCACTTGAGACGGTCGACGCCTTCGCCCCGCGCATGCAACTGCTCGCGCAGTTCTCTCCCTTGCTCATCCCCGCGATCGTCTTTCCGCTGGTGTTGCAGATTGCCCAGGAGCAGTTCGGCTGGTCCGTTCTGTTGGTGATGGTCTCGTTTGCCGCCGCCGCCGGGCGCTTGTATGTGGTGCAGCGCCAGTTACTCTACAGTTCTCAGGAAGCGCAGAAAAATCTGTCGCTGCTGCAAGGAATTATCCAAGGAACCACGGACGCGGTCTTCGTCAAAGACTTGCAGGGGCGGTACCTGATGATCAATTCCGCCGGTGCTGTTCCCCTGCGACGAACCGTCGAAGAGGTCATTGGTAAGGATGCCAGCGAACTCTTCTCTCCGGAAGTTGGCCGTCAAATTATGGAACGCGACCGTTCCGTCCTCCAGTTGGGTGAAACCTGCACCTACGAGCAACGTGGAATCCCCGCCGATCCAGCCAGAGTGTACCTCAGCACCAAGAGTCCCTATCGAGACGCGAACGGCCGGGTGATAGGCATGGTCGGAATCTCGCGTGACATCACCGATCGCAAGAAAGCGGAGGAGGAGATTCGCAGGTCCGAGCAGAGGTTGCGGATTCACGTGGAGCATACGCCGCTGGCGGTGATTGAATGGGATCCGGAGCATCGCGTGGCGGCCTGGAATGCGGCGGCCGAACACATTTTCGGATTTTCCCGCGAAGAGGCCATGGGACGTCATGCCAGCTTCATGGTACCGCCCGCCTTTCGTCAGCAGGTGGACGAGGTTGGTCAAAGACTGGTGGCGCAAAAGGGAGGAGAACGCAGCAGCAACGAGAACATTACCAAGGACGGGCGGACGATTTCCTGCGAGTGGTACAACACGCCTTTGGTGGATGAAGGCGGACGGGTGCTGGGAGTGGCGTCGCTGGTGCAGGATGTGACGGAGCGAGTGGCGCTGGAGGAGAAGCTGCGGCAGTCGCAGAAAATGGAGGCGGTCGGGCGACTGGCGGGCGGGGTGGCGCACGACTTCAACAATCTGTTGACGGTGATCATCGGGTACAGCCAGATCCTGGCGGAGGGCGTACCGGCGCCCAGCCGGTTGAAGGATGCGACCATGCAAATCCGGTCGGCGGCGGATCGGGCGGCGGGGATCACGCGGCAGCTGCTGGCCTTCAGCCGGAAGTCGATCCTGTCGCCGCGGGTGATCGATTTGAACGATGTGATGATGAACATCGACACCATGCTGCGGCGGCTGATCGGGGAGGATATCGAGATACTGACGGTGCCGGGGCGGGATCTGGGGACGGTGAAAGCGGATCCGGGGCAAGTGGAGCAGGTGATCATGAACCTGGTGGTGAATGCGCGGGACGCGATGCCGAGCGGGGGCAAGCTGACGCTGGAAACGGAAAACGCGGAATTGGACGAGGCGTACGCGCGCGATCACGCGCCGGTGCAGCCGGGACGCTACGTGATGCTGGCGGTGAGCGACACGGGAATCGGGATGACGGCGGACACGCAGGCGCATATCTTCGAACCCTTTTTCACGACCAAGGAAGTGGGCAAGGGGACGGGTCTGGGACTGTCGACGGTGTACGGAATTGTGAAACAGAGTGGCGGGTACGTGTGGGTGTACAGCGAGCCGAATCAGGGGACGACGTTCAAGGTATATTTTCCGCGGATCGATCAGCCGGTGGAAGGGGTAGGAGTGGAGAAGAAGCCGGCGGGAGTGCGGCGGGGAACGGAGACGATTCTGCTGGTGGAAGACGACGAACAGCTGCGGCAATTGGTCGTGTCGGTGTTGGGAGAGAGCGGCTACAAAGTATTGGCGGCGGCGGGCACGGCGGAAGGTCTGGCGCTGTGCCGGAGCAATCACAATGACATCCGGCTGCTGGTGACCGACGTGATTTTGCCGGGGATGAACGGGCGGCAGTTAGCCGAGCAAGTGAAGCAGATTTCCCCGCGGACTCGAGTGCTATATATTTCCGGCTATACGAGTAATGCCATTGTGCATTATGGGGTGCTTGATCCGGGATTGTGGTTCCTGCCTAAACCCTTCTCGCTCTCGGCGCTGGTCGTGAAGGTGCGGGAAGTGCTCGACGCCGAGGCTCCGGAGCCCAAGACGATGGAGTAGGCGAGTGAAGGGGCGGACTTTCGGCTTGCCAACCGGCCGGTCGGTCGGTTATTATTGCGCTGTTGTTTAATGAAACTGTGACGTATGGACGGACTCGCCGACGAATTAACCTTGGAATTCCCGGGGTACGACTATGTCTGTCCGTTTCGGTGCGGGGGAAAGAGTGAGCTGATAAACTAGAAATCGCAAGTGCTCCCGAATCCCACCCGCCAGAAACGCTGGCCAGGTGGGTTTTGTTTTTTCGGGAACGGCGCGGGCAGCCCCTGAAGGGGCGGTTGATTTTGAGGGCTTGTGGTATCGCTGAAGCGATACCCTGATACGAACCCGCATTGCACTTGGGTTATTGCACCTTGCATCGTCGCACTGGCAACATCGCACTTGCACTATCGCACTTGTAGTACGGACTGCAGGAGGTCGCATGACGGATCCGAAAGCCACGCCAGCCATGAGTGGGACCAAGACCGAGAAGAAGTCAATGACCGGGGCCAGTATCCTTTGGGAATGTCTGGAACGGGAAGGCGTGAAACACGTCTTTGGCTATCCCGGTGGCGCCATTCTGCCCGCCTATGACGCGCTGAAGCACAGCAAGATCCATCACATCCTGGTGCGCCACGAACAAGGCGCAACTCACATGGCCGACGGCTACGCGCGCGCCAGCGGGCAAGTGGGAGTTGCGGTGGCAACCTCGGGGCCGGGGGCGACCAACATGGTCACCGGAATCGCCACCGCCATGCTTGATTCCATACCGATCGTCTGCATTACCGGTCAGGTGGGCAGCAAGCTGATTGGGTCGGACGCGTTTCAGGAAACCGATATCACCGGCGTGACCCTTCCGATCACCAAGCACAATTACTTGGTCACGCACGCCAGCGAAGTGGCGCGCACGATTCGGGAGGCTTTTTATGTGGCGCGGTCGGGGCGTCCGGGTCCGGTGCTGGTTGATATCACGAAAGATGCGCAGCAGGGCACCTGCGAGTTCGACTGGGAAGCGGCCAAGCCGCAACTACCGGGCTACCGGCCCGACCTTTCGCCGGATCCGGCGGAGTACGCGCAGGCGCTGGAGTTGATCCACAATTCGAAGCGCCCCGTGATTCTTGCGGGACACGGCATCATCGTTTCGGGAGCCATGCGCGAGGTGCGCGATTTTGCCGAGCGCGCGGGCATACCGGTTGCGCTTACGCTCCTCGGCCTGGGTGCGTTTCCCGCGTCGCACCCGCTCAATCTCGGCATGATGGGCATGCACGGAGAAGCCTGGGTGAACCACACAATTCAGGAAGCGGATCTGTTGTTGGCCTTTGGCATGCGCTTCGACGACCGCGTCACCGGCAACCTGAAGACTTACGCGCCCAACGCAAAGAAGATTCACATCGAGATTGATCCGGCGGAGATCAACAAGAACGTCAAGGTCGATGTTCCGCTGGTCGGCGACTTGCGGGAAGTCTTGCTGGAGTTGATGCCTAAGGTTGAATCCATTGATCGGAGTGAGTGGCTGGATTCGATCGACCGGCTGAAGGGCGATTCGGCGGTGCGCGATATTCAGAACCTGCCCGACAGCGGTCATCTCTATGCCGCGCACGTCATCAATGATTTGTGGCACCAGACACGCGATGGCAACACCATCGTGGTGACCGACGTCGGACAGCACCAGATGTGGGAGGCGCAGTACTACAAGCATGAGAAACCGCGCTCGCTGATTACTTCCGGCGGATTGGGGACGATGGGCTTTGCCTTGCCGGCCGCCATCGGCGCCAAAGTCGCTTGCCCGGAAGCCGAGGTTTGGGTGGTGGTGGGCGATGGGGGATTCCAGATGACCATGTGCGAACTGGCGACGCTGGTGCAGGAGAATCTCAAGATCCATATCGCCATCATCAACAACGGATTTCTTGGTATGGTGCGGCAGTGGCAGGAGTTTTTCTACGACCGTAACTACGCGGCAACGCCCTTGCTTAATCCGGATTTCGCAAAGTTAGCCGAGGCTTACGGCATACGCAGCATGACCATCTCGGAGCGGTCGGAAGTCGTGCCCGCGGTGCAGGCGGCGCGGCAGCACGATGGGCCGGTGCTGATCAATTTTAAGGTGGAGCAGGAAGACACGGTCTATCCGATGGTCGCGGCTGGGGCGGCACTGCATGACATGATTCGGCGGCCCAGTCCGATTGTGGAGACTGCGGAAGACGAGTGAATTTATTGAGGCATTGAATCATTGACTCATTGAGAGATTGAAACCCATTCAAGACCTCAATGATTCAATGCCTCAATGCCTCAATGCCTCAATAAAACTATGCTGAATACCTTCATGGTGTACGTCGAAAATAAGCCGGGTGTGCTTACCCGCGTGGCGTCTTTGTTTCGCCGCCGCGCCTTCAATATCGATTCGCTGACGGTGGGACGGACCGAGAAACCTGAAGTGTCGCGCATGACCATTACCGTCGATGCCGACCGCGACCAGGCCCGCCGCATCGAAGCCAATCTATACAAACTGGTGAACGTGTTGCTGGTCGAGAACATTACTAATCAGCCGGCCATCGTACGCGACCTGGCCTTGATCCGGGTGTCGGCTACTCATAATGCGCGCTCCCATGTACTGGAACTGGCCAACGTATTTCGCGCGCGCGTGGTCGATCTCTCTGCCGAATCATTGACCATCGAAATTACCGGGGGAGAAGACAAGATCGACGGACTGCTCGATGTGCTGCGTCCCTACGGAATATTGGAGATGGTGCGTACCGGCATCGTGGCCATGCGGCGTGGCAGCAAGTCTAATGGCGCGGTCGCGACGGAGAACACGGCGTTCGGCGCCGCGGATGATGGTGTCTCATACTCTGTTTAGTTGGTGGAGGGACGGGTGTCTCGCTCGTCCAGCCGAGCGGGGGCTCTCCACCAGCGAGACAAGTTGTTGCGGGCAAGAAAAAACGCCCTGAGCAGTTAAGCTCAGGACGTCCTTCGGCAGCCCTCCCCCAGAACTGCCAGACCACGTGCCCATCCTATGTCCGTCTGGTACCACTGTAAATGTCACTTTCGTAATGTGGAGTTGGCAACGGAGTACTACGGGGCCATGCGCGGGCGTAACGTTACTAACTCGGTTCAGGTTGTTTGTTATCTGACGGAAGGGCCCATGAAAAATTCTGGTAGTGGGTTAAGACTTTCAGTGCCAGCCCCTGAAGGGGCATCTGAATTCAAAGAACTTACGGCATCGCTAAAGCGATGCCCTGATACGAGACTCAGCGATGAAGTGGCCGGATTACTTCTTTTCCCAGGTTATTCCGCTGTCCGTGCTGCTCCAGGTTTCGTTGTTACTGGTGGAGACTATAACCTCGGCCGGGCCGCGGACGTCGGCATCAATGTGAGATATGTCGACGCTAAGTTGCTGGCCTTTAGCGGCAGGGTGCATCTGTACCCAAGTTATACCGCCGTCAGCGGAGTGAAAGAGCGTGCCCGCCTGGCCGCCAGTCCAAACATCCGCGCCTCGGGTTGCGTAGCAGAGTAATGGATGATCCGGGCGCAGAGCGCTTTGCCAGCTCTGGCCGCCGTCCAGTGACTTTTGCAGGACACCTGCTGTAATTGCCCAGGTCACATGCCGCGCCAGAGCCGAGTTCACAGGCGTTGCCACGGCGGGGAATGCCATTTTCGCCGCAGACGTTGCACTCCTCGCGCGTGACGGCGCTGGTGTGGGGGCAGCGGATAGTTCGGCTTTCTGCCGTCCGTACACTTCCGTCCCTTGCGGTGCGGGCTTTGCCTTTTCGATCGCCGGGGCTTCGTTCCGCGCCATCAAATTGCCTCCGGCGGAGGGCGTGGTCTCTACTGCGGCGGCTGCCCCTGAACCCTCGACGGTCTCATTCGCCGCGCGACTGGCGGACGCATCAAATGCGAACGACTGAGCTCTTGGCGCTCCGGCCAGTTTATCTGCCTGCGCGGATTCCTTCTTGTTGTCCGCAAGCAGCATTCCGGATTCCACTGGAAGCGGTGGGGTTACCGCCTTGCGTTTCTTGGACAACTGCAATTCGGACTCAGGCCGTCTTTCGTCAGTCTTAGCCGAGAACCCTGATTGGTCCGTTGGCGCCGATGCGACTTGCGACGATGTGTTTTGCGACGAGGCGATCTGTGTACCGGGAACTGACTGCGCAGTTGTCGTGACCTGCGGGCTTGCAGGAGGTGTCGCTTGGTTCAGCTTTCCCGGACGTATCAAAAGTACCGAAGCAGCAACCACAACACCCGCTGCCAGCGCGGCCCAGCGCAAACCCGGCCAGGCGAAGCTTAGCTTGCGTGGCGCGGGTGCCCCCGCCCGCGAGCCCGTTGCCCGAACCGCATCAGTCTCGCCTGCAATCGGAGCGGACGCGACGCCTGCGTCGGGAAGCGCCAGAGCAATCAACTCGCGGCAGTCTCCGCAGACCGCCAGGTGTTCGAGCACGCCATCGCGTTCGGTCGCCGATAGCGCCTGCTCGGCAAACGCCGTCAGCAGATCCGCATCTGGATGCGCCGGCTCGGGCCCATCTTGTTCTACCGGCTGGGCAGCCTGCAGGCGGTCATACACGATTTTCGGCACTTTCGGTTCTTCAGTCATGACTTGTGTCGCCGGCGTCCGGTGCGGGTGCCTTTCCTCTTCCTCCAGGGAACGCTTTTGCCCCGGAATCTTGCGCTAAACGCGCGCGCAAATTCAACTGTATGTCCCGCACGTCGGTTTCCAGAGCCTCCGTAGCCTGGGCGTGGCTCATACCCTGCGTTCGCAGCCCCGCCAGAATCCGCTTCCGGAGCCCGGTTGCGAGCCGATCAAGCCGCCGACTAACGCTCGATTCGTGTAGCCCGAGCGTGCGCGCTATTTCGGCCAGTGTCCGCCCATCGAGATAATAGGAGGCCAGCGTAAACCGGTCCTCCGCCGAAAGTTCTGCCAGTGCCTCATCGGTGGCCGCTTCCAGGAGTTGGTCCGAAGTGCGGCCCGAAGTGCGATTCAAAGCGCACGCCGGATCAGGAACCGCCGCCGCAAACTGCACACCTGCTTCTGTCTGTTCTTCCAGACTGACCGTGCGTTTCTGCTTGCGATAGCGATTGATGAACTCCTGCGCCATCACCGTGCGCAGCCAGCCTTCGAGCGAACCGCGGCCGGTATAGAACAACAGCTTCGAGCGGCGCAGTCCATCGCGCGCATTCACGCCATACAGGTCGGCAAACACCGAATCGGCCAACTCCGCGGCATGTGCGCCGTCGCGCGTAATGTGCAGCGCCATGCTGTGCAGTTTCTGCCGGTAGCGGCTGATGAAGTCCTGCCAAGCCCGCTCGTTCCCTTCGGCACATGCGCGCGCCAGGGCCAGTTCTTCCAGACGCAACCCGGCGCAGAAGTCAGACATCTGTTGCGCCTTTTCCGGCGAAGAGCGAGCCGAATTGGCGGCCGGAGCAAAATACTTGCGCAGAATTTCATTGAGGATGGCCGCGAACTGCTCTGCGTTCACGCCGTAGACTGCAGCTCCGCTGCGGTCGTAAAGAAAGAGAGCTGCCGCGACGTCCGCTCGGTCGTCCGCTTCTTGGCCGGATTGGGCGGGCTTCGGCATATCCCCCGGTGCATCTCCCAGATGATGCTAGCAATCTTTTTGATGCAAGGAAGAATAAATCGTGCGTTCTTTGATCAGCGAGCAGAGAAAGACACTCCTGGAAGACTCGCGTACGAGGGCCCCGGCAGGCTCTGGCTTGAGAGTGACGGCGGTCTGCCGGGGTTGGCGGCGTACGCAGGGGTCGCACGAACATGGGTCGCACGAACAGGGGTCGCACGAAAAAGATTGCGCGTACGCGGGAGCTGCGATGTCTTCGGCGGTGTCTTTACTGCGGGGAGGCTCAATTATGCGGCTGATCATAGTATTGGTTGGGATCACTCTATTAGTCGTGGCGGCGGTTGTGGTTCCTTGTCTGCTGCCGGCGGGTGAAGTAACGTCAGCGTCTGGTTATTCGCTGCTCAGCCCGATTCGCAGCGGCAATCTGACCGTCTTTCCGGTGGTAGCCGGCAAGTCGTATGACACGGCGGAGTTTCTAACCCTCGATGAGGGCCTGCGCAGCGGCGACGTTGTGGTGACTGAAGCCGGGCAGTTGCGTGGCCTCATCCGTCACCGCCCCGGCGAAGCGACACCCATGCATCCCATACGTGGCCCGGAGGTCAATCAACTTGTGTTGGTGAATAACTCGAATCGACCGTTGTTACTCCTCGCCGGCGAGATAGTTACCGGCGGCAAGCAGGACCGCGTGATCGGCAAAGACCGCATCATACCGTCGGAGAGCGATCCGGTGGATTTGGGCGTTTTCTGCGTCGAGCCCGGACGCTGGGTGGCAACGAATGGCAAGGACTCGTTCAGTGCAGGTGGCACCTACGGCGCTGTCTTCGCTGCACCAGGCGTGCGCGGAAGTGCGATGGCTGCTAAGAATCAGCAGCAGGTCTGGGACAACGTGGGAAGATCGAAACAGGCGCTGGCGGCGGCTGTTCCCGCTCCGGCTGCGTCCGAGGTGAATTCAACCACCTCTTATGCCCGCGTGATGGATAACAAAGAAGTGCAGCAGAAGGTTGATTCCGTTGCCGAACCGGTCCAGCGTAACTACGAAAGCGTCATCCGCCAACTGCGCGATAAGAATGCGGTGGGCGTGGTGGTCGCCGTGAACGGGCAAATTGTCTGGGCTGATATTTTCGCGAGCACACAGTTGCTGCAGAAGTATTGGCCGAAACTTGTCCGCTCGTATGCCACCGAGGCGGTGGTGACGCGTGCCAAAGGCGGGGAAGCCAGCCTGAAAGACGCCCAGAAGTTTCTCGACGATCTGCAGGGCCGCCACGAAACCGCGGAAACCGAGCCCGGCCTGTATCGGCAAACGGAAATCGCCGGTGACGGATTCAAGGTGTTCGAGTTGACGTCGCTGTTGCCTAAGACGGGCTTCCCGGTGCATGTGGCCAAGATGGCCGACTGAAGATGGCCGACTGAAGATGGCCGACTGATGCGCGTGGAATGTTAGTCGTGACGCGGAGGAAGGCTCTGTCATGGCCGCGCCAGTCCTTTGAGCACGACGTCATTCGCGTCATACGCCAAGTTGAGCGAGGGCAATTCGTCGCGGGTGAACCAGCGAACATCGGCCGCATCGCTCGCCGCTTTGAGATCGCCGCCGACCGCGCGGCACAGGAAATCAAGCAGCACGTAGTGATAGCGCACGCGTCCTTCGTCGTCTCGGATTACGCGCTCATACACGCCGAGCATCTCGCTTGTCTCGACTATCAGTCCCGTTTCTTCGCGGGCTTCTCGGACCACCGCTTCGCGCAGGGTTTCTCCGCACTCGAGGACGCCGCCGGGCAATGACCACTCGCCCAGCAACGGCGCTTGTCCGCGGCGGATTAACAGCACGCGTTGGTCGTCGAGATGATGATCGACGATCACCGCGCCTACACCCACCAGCGGAGACTCGGGGTATTCACGTTTCATGCGAGCGGCTTCATACGGGAACAGTATATGGCTTCGCTCGAACTGGACGGGGCAAAGCCCCGTCACCACACGAACTGGAATTACAATAGCCTCCATGTCGCTTGATGAGTACAAACGTAAACGGCGCTTCGAGGAAACGCCGGAGCCTCCGCCTAAGGTTGAAAAACAATCACGGCATCGCTTTTGCGTGCAGCGCCACGCGGCGACGCGTCTGCATTACGATTTTCGCCTGGAGATGGAAGGCGTGCTCAAGTCGTGGGCCGTTCCGAAAGGGCCGTCGCTCGACCCTGCCGACAAGCGTCTGGCCATGCAGGTCGAGGATCATCCGGTATCGTACTTTGATTTTGAGGGTACGATCCCGGCAGGCAACTACGGCGGCGGTACGGTGATGGTTTGGGATGCGGGCACCTGGGAGCCGCTCTCGCCGGTGCCGGTGAATGGCGAGTATCTTCCCGGTACGGAAAAAGAAGCTGCCGCCATGCTGGCGAAGGGCGACCTCAAGTTTCGCCTGAAAGGGAAGCGGCTCACCGGCGATTTCGCGCTGGTGCACATCAAGGGGCGCGCGGGAAGCAGAGGGAACGAATGGCTGTTGATCAAGAAAAAAGACGATCACGTGGTTGCGGGATTTGACATTGACTCGTACGACAAGTCTGTCCTCACCGATCGAACCATGGCGCAGATCGCGGGCGACGCGGGGTCGGCGGAGTGGACGAGCAGCCGTCCTGCATCGCGCGGGAAAGTGAAGGCCGCGTGGCTGGCGGACGCAATCGCGCGCGCTGACGCGAAGCGAAAAACTTTAACCGCAGAGGACGCGAAGGGCGCGGAGAAAAAAAAAGGTAAGAGTCTAAGACGGGCGGCGTCAAATTCAGCTCACCCGAAGAGCCTGTCCGACGACGTTGCCGACAACAACGCTGCGTCCAAATCAAAAAGCAAGAAGCGCTCTGCGAACTCTGCGTCCTCTGCGGTTAAGGGTCTTGCTGACGCTGAGGAGAGGCCGATGCCTACGGTCATCCATCCGATGCTGGCGACTCCTACGGCGAAGGCGTTCGACAATCCTGACTGGCTGTTTGAGATTAAATGGGACGGCTACCGCGCCGTCGCCTTCATCGAAGACGGGGGTGTGCGCCTGGTGTCGCGCAGCCAGAATGATCTCACCGCGCAGTTTTCTGAACTGGGCACGCTGCCGCAATTCGTGAAGGCCGAGCGCGCCATTCTTGACGGCGAGATCGTTGCGCTTGATGAAGAGGGCCGCCCTTCGTTCAGCCTGATGCAGCAGAGGACCGGATTCCAGCCGGGCAAGCGGCGGCTGCCGCGGCGCGAAGGCGTGCCGGTCGTCTATTATGCGTTCGATCTGCTCTACCTCGATGGCCTCGACCTGCGGCGGGTTGCGCTCGAGCAACGGAAGCAGTTGCTGCAAGACCGGATTCTTGCTGGCGGCGTGATTCAATTTTCCGACCACTATGCTGAGAAAGGGCGTGCTCTTTTTGAAGCGGCAAAGCGGCGCGGACTGGAAGGCATCGTCGCCAAGAAGCGCGGCAGCACTTACCAGGAAAAACGGTCGAACGACTGGCTCAAAATCAAAATCACGCAGCGTCAGGAGTGCGTCATTGGAGGCTACACCGATCCTGAGGGCAGCCGCGAATATTTTGGCGCGCTCGTGCTTGGTTTGTACGATCGGCAGGGGCGGTTGATTCATGTCGGGCAGGTTGGAACTGGATTCGATCAGAAGACGCTCAAGGAAATCTTTGGTCGCTTGCAGCAGCTCAAGACTAAGCAAAATCCGTTCTACGGCGAGATTGGAGGGTTGCGAAAAGTTCAGTTCGTGCGTCCGGAACTGGTCGCGGAAATCAAGTTCGCGGAGTGGACTCACGAGACGGCGGAGGGCGGGATGAAGTTGCGCGCGCCGGTGTTTATGGGGCTGAGAGCTGATAAGTCGGCGGAAGAGTGCAAGCTGGAAGAGGCGGTTGCGAGTTAGCTGAGGATTTCAAACACTGTCGGTTCGCACAATGACCGGTGATTTCGGGTTGTGAGTGAAATGGGGATTCAACAATTGCGAACCAAGGACCAGTCATTCAAGTGGATGCCTGGACGCTAAGCAGTGGACACTAAGCAGTTCGTCAGAGATCCTCCGCGTCGTACCATATCACTCCCCCTTCGTCAGCGCAGAAAGCCCTAACTCCGCTTGTGCCGTGCTCGATCGGAACGGCAGTGATTTGGTAGCGGACTCTGGCTCGGTTCGCGTCGGAGCGACAACTCAGCAGTGAAAACTTGTACCCAGACTGCACCCCTGCCGTAAGGAACTCCAAGGAGTAGCTGGGAAACTTTTCCTGACCCATTAGGCTTCAGCAGGGGCAATTCACACGCGAACTCGTTGCCTGCGTGAGCAGCCATGTACTGATCCTGAAGTGTGAGGATAGTACGAAGTTTGCTCACTGCCGCCGCTTCATTTGCGAGTCGGCGGGAATGCGGAGACCATCAAGTGTAGGAACAACCAGTAACAGCAAACCCGCTGCCAGTAACGGGCCGCACATGACGAATAAGGAATTGCAGAGGATGACCCGAATTCTTCGACGCGCATTGTCTGGCGACATTCGCGGCTCCCTAAGAATCGAACGATCCGGCAGTTCTGTGTTGCATGATTATCTTTAACTGTTGTCATCACCGATTACACTCGTGACCCAAGTTGCCCTCGCGAATGAAAGGTGCGCGCAGGAATTGCGATCCGCGCAAGCTAGAACGCGCTCCCGCCGCCTCCGCCGAATCCTCCGCCGGAGAAGCCACCGCCACCGAAACCGCCGCCTCCGCCGAAGCCAGATCCGCGGGAACTGGCTCTGGGCGCGGAGGTGAAGACCTGGTGCATGTCCGATGCCATGCTGTACATGGAACTGGAAAAGAAAAGCGGACTGAATCCGACGTAGCCGTTTGGCGAAACGTACCAGGTGGGCGGGTCTTTTATGATGCCATCGAACGCTTGGGCCCAGTGGTGCTCGACGCCCAGCGCCATGGCGTAGGGGAGAAATTTCTCGAAGGTGTCGGGCGGCATGCGCTTGATGCGGTCGGCGTCGACGCGGTTCATGAACTCCTGAAATCCGAGGACGGCGATTCTGGTGCGCACACCGGAGACCGTCTTTGCCGTCATGTGGCGCGCAAAAAGCCACCAGATCAGGGCGGAAACCAGGACGCTTACGATTACCAGCGGAATGGAGTAGAACAGGTTCATCCAGCCCATAACCTGCACGGCGACCACGAGGATTGCGATGGCGAC
>Ga0074044_10000534_pt1 | contig 36588 bp, 31 predicted proteins | sample BogForMeECP23OM1_FD_94443 | JGI IMG/M metagenome (GOLD analysis project Ga0074044, IMG submission 94443) | Bog forest soil microbial communities from Calvert Island, British Columbia, Canada - Bog Forest MetaG ECP23OM1 | ecosystem: Environmental > Terrestrial > Soil > Wetlands ...
ACCGGCATGTCCCAGCCGTTGAACTCGACCATCTTCGCGCCCATCTGGCGATGGACGGCGTTCAGCGCGGTCTTGCGGACGGTTGGCGGAATTACCGGCGCAGCGGACAAAGGCAACCTCAATAGACAGTGGCTAGGCTGTCGGGAATCTGGAACTGATTAAGTTAACACCGGCGCGGGAAGGCGGCAAATGCGAGGGCAGAAGGCAGGTCAGAGGCGAGGGCAGGTCAGAGGTCAGAGGTTAAAACCACTTGCGCCGGTATTTCGGAACTCTTAAGGCTTTTTACCTCTGCAATCTGACCTCTGACCTTTGACCTTGGCCGTCGGCCATTACCTCGGTCACGTTTCCCGTCCGGCTCGTTCCCTCTACACTCATTCCATGTCCTCGAAACCGGTTATGCGGAGAATCGTCTGCGCCCAGTGTGAGCAACCCGAAATGCGCTGCTGGTGCGAGAAGTTCTGTGTTCTCTGCCAGTCGCAGATGGGCATTCGTCTCTGCACCGACGGCCTGCTGTACTGCGAGGCCTGCCGCACGGCTTGCGACTACCACACGGTGGATTGGCAAGGGCCGACGACGGACTACTAGATCACCACGGCTTTGCCCGGCGATCCCCCAAAATCACTCAACGAGTGCAACGGGGGATTTAACGCCAACTGGTTTTCCTCTCTCGCTCGACGTACGATGGCATAATTCGTTTGACAAAGCCACAAGGACGATTATGCCAAGAAGAGAAATAGTATTGCTTGTGAGCCGTGCACTGGCGCTGCTTTTCATTAGCTCGGCATTGAGCGAAGTAACGTACCTGCCCGCGCACCTCTTTTCCTTTTTCCATTACTTTAGACAGAACAGCGTATTATTGGGGTCTAATTTTTCGAGCAACTACTCCTTGATAGTTACCGCCTCTCTTGTTCTGCGGATACTTGCCTATTCGTTGGCCGCAGCTCTGCTTTGGAAATGCGGACCACGCATGGAAGGACTGCTCTCGCCGTCGCAGGAAAGTCAAGCGGCATCAGGGTAGAGTGAGTGTTGAAATCAGCGATTTCACAAGCTACGAAGACGCTGGCGCCTCAGATCACGACCGCTTCCTTGTATTCCCCATACACCTTACGCATGGCGTCGGAGATTTCGCCGACAGTTGCGTTCGCTTCTACTGCGGCGAGAATCCGCGGCATGAGGTTTTCGCCGGTACGGGCCGTGTCTTCAACCGCGCGGATTGCGGACCGCCAGACTTCGGGATTGCGTTTCGCGCGCAGGGCGCGGAGGCGTTCCACCTGGCGGGGTTCGAGTGCCGGATCGATGCGCTGGATCGGCACCGACTTCTCTTCCCCGATCTGAAAGCGGTTCACGCCCACGACAATTGCCTGTTCTTTATCGACGGCCTGCTGGTATTCGTAGGCGGCGTTCTGGATTTCCTGCTGCACGTAGCCGCGCTCGATGGCTTTGAGCATTCCGCCCATGGCCTGGATTTTTTCGAGATAGTCGTCGGCCCGCTTTTCGATTTCGTTGGTCAGCGATTCGACGTAATAGGAACCGGCTAGCGGATCGACCGTTTGCGGGGCGCCGGATTCGTAGGCAATGACCTGCTGCGTGCGCAGCGCGATTCGGGCGGAGGCTTCGGTCGGCAGCGCCAGCGCCTCGTCGAAGGAGTTCGTGTGCAGAGACTGCGTGCCTCCGAGCACGGCCGCCATGGCCTGGATGGCGGTGCGGACGATGTTGTTTTCGGGTTGCTGCGCGGTCAGCGTGGAACCGGCGGTTTGCGTGTGGAAGCGCAGCATCCAGGATTTCGGGCTCTTGGCTTTGAAGCGGTCGCGCATGATTTTGGCCCACATGCGGCGGGCGGCGCGGTACTTGGCGACTTCCTCCAGAAAATTGCTGTGCGCGTTGAAGAAGAACGATAGGCGCGGGGCGAACTTGTCTACGTCGAGGCCGGCGCGGATGGCGGCTTCGACGTAGGCGATGCCGTTGCCGAGCGTGAAGGCGACTTCCTGCACGGCGGTCGAGCCGGCTTCGCGCATGTGGTAGCCGGAAATCGAAATCGTGTTCCAGTCGGGGACGTTGTCGTTGGCCCAGGCAAACATGTCTGTAATGATGCGCATGGCCTGCTGCGGCGGATAGATGTAGGTGCCGCGCGCAATGTATTCCTTGAGCACGTCATTCTGCACGGTGCCGGAAAGCTTGCGGATGTCGGCTCCCTGGCGGCGCGCCACGGCCACATAGAGCGCTAGCAGAATCGAGGCCGTGGCATTGATGGTCATCGATGTCGAAATCTTCGTGAGGTCGATGCCGTCAAACAGGCGCTGCATGTCTTCGATGGAATCAATGGCTACGCCGACTTTGCCCACTTCGCCCACTGCCAAAGCGTTGTCGGAGTCAAGGCCAATTTGCGTGGGCAGGTCGAAGGCTACCGACAATCCCGTGGTGCCGTTCGCCAGCAGGTACTTGTAACGCTTGTTCGATTCCTCGGCGTCGCCCATGCCGGCGTATTGGCGCATGGTCCAGAGGCGGCCGCGATACATGGTGGCCTGCACGCCGCGCGTGTACGGGAACTCGCCGGGATAACCGAGGTCGCGGTCGTAGTCGCGGCCGGCGAGGTCGGCGGGCGTGTAGAGCGCACGTACTGGAATGTGCGACGAGGTTTGTTGCGCGGGAGTTCCCGGCTTGGGCTTAGCGGCAGGCTCGGCAGTCTTGATTGTTTCGCTCATATGAAAAACCGTTCACCATAGGGTACAAATTTCCCCGGCTTCGCCTTTGCTGCGAATGCGGTCATCTTATATCCGTCCGAATCCGCGATTGCCGCTGTTTGGCCACACTTTTGTTCACGCGCCAAAACGAGCTCAGCCCAAACCATGCGAAAGAAAGAGTAAAGGCGATAGCGAGAATCAGCCGGCCCGGGCTGACCTCCCGCCCGGCGTGGTATTTGCCGTACTCGCGGACCAGGGTGACGGCGCCGATGGCGGCGACGGCGAGGAAGGTAAATCCGGCCACTTCCAGAAAGAGCTGGTGCAAAACTTTGCCGATAGAACGGGCCGCGGCCTCGACACCGTTAATCAGGGCCGCGCCAGTGCGGCTTCGGCGCACTTGCTGGAGCGCCACACGCACGATCAGGGCGAGTTTTTTCGCTATTTCGGCCGCGATCATTTTGTCGATTTTAGCAGCGGCCGAGCGTACAATAGTTGTGGCCAGCATCACAAGCGGCTGTGACAGCGGTCGTTGGCGCGATCGAATCTGGGGTGAATCCAGCGGACAGGGGGAGTCGGTGGATCAACAACTGAAGCAGCTCATGAAGGAACTGGGCGACGCGATCAACGGATCTCTCTCCGATTCCGAACAGATTGCCGAAGTCGTGGCACGCATCAAAGAAGGCGGCTACGACATTTTCCTGGTGCTCGAAGCAACGATCGGCGTGAGCAAGCAGGGCGAGCGCGGCGCCGATAAGACTTCGCTCGTTTCCACGTTGAGCACCAACCCCGAGTTCAAGATCAGCGATCAGGATCTAAAATTTCTAAAATCGCTTCGCATCAAAATTGATACCGAAGAAGACGAATAGCGCAAGGTCTCAACTTGCGATGATTGCATCCGTCCTCGAGTTCTGCGTTGTCCACATACGGCAAAACTTTCCCTCGTTTTCCCAATTTTTCCCGAGGCAATAGGAAAAACCTTGCAGACGATGGCCCCCGGTCTGCTAAGATACGATTTTCCCCGCGCAAGTGAAAGCCAAGTAACGTTTTAGGGTCGAAAGCTTAAATCGAAAGTGGCCTTCGGCGTGCACCTAGGAGGCACGGTAGAGGCTGCCCTCGAACTGTCCCCAAAGGCAGTTCGTAGACGCCCCTTCCTTTGGCACCTTTGGCCTATTGTTTTCGCATCTCAGTGTTAACGAGTATTGGGTAAGTGGGGTTTGAGGCAGGTGTACATGGATTCCCAGGTTTCAGATCTGACCCTAGGCCTTCTTCCGGAGCCGCGCACGCGCTGGGCGAGATTCGTCCTCAGCTACGGGATGCAGTCCGCGATCATGGCTATTTTCCTGATCGCCGCCATCGCGCATCCTGAGATTCTGGTGATGCCGACGCACGACTACCATTTCATCGGGTTAGTAAACACTCCGCCTCCGGTTCCGCAGAAACCGGCGCCGGTTAGAAACTTCCCAACGCCAAAGATGACGGCGATGGTGACGCCTCGTCCGGAGGCTCTGCGCGTACCGGCAGAACTGACGCTGCCGAAGCCGGCTCCGGTCCCGGATGTGCAAGCGCCTAAGGTAACGCTGGCCGCGACAAAGCAGACGCTGCCGGATGCGAAGCCAGTCATCCCGAGACAACTGGTCAAGACCAATGTTTTCTCCATGGGGAGCTCAGCGACGCCCACCATGGCCGGGGCGCCGCAAAAGGTGCAAACGGGGGGTTTTGGCGATCCCAATGGTGTACCCGCCCAAGAAAATCACGGCCGGCCGATTACGATCGCTCAGGCGGGCAGCTTTGACCTGCCGGGAGGCCCGGGCTACGGCAACGGCACGGGCGGAGCGCACGGAGCGCGGGGCGTGGTCGCCAGCACTGGTTTCGGCAGTGGCATCGCCACTGGAGACAATTCCGGGGCCGCTTCCGTTTCGCGTGGCACGGTTCGCCAGGGTGGTTTTGGCGATGCCGACGTGGTCAAGAGCACTCCGAAGAGTACTTCGAACGAAGCGACTGTCAAAACGGTGCCTGCGGAAATTACATTTAAGCCGCGTCCGGTTTACACTGATGAGGGCCGCCAGCTGAAAGTTGAAGGCGAAGTGCTACTCGACGTCGTCTTTACAGCGAACGGTCAGATCAGGATCGTGAAAGTGGTACGAGGTCTGGGGCACGGATTGGACGAATCCGCCGTTCATGCCGCGGAGAAGATCCAATTTAAACCGGCGCTGAAAGACGGGCATCCAGCTGATTTTGAGGCCGTGGTGCACGTCGTGTTTGAGCTAGCATCCTAAGAAAAATGAACCATACAAAAACTCCCCGCTCTGTGGCGGCTGCGATTGTGCTCGCCTTGGCCGTCTGCGCTCCATCTCTATCTCTATTTGCCCAAGCGCCCTCAGCTCCGCCAGCAGCGCAGCCACAACTAGGGAACCGCGATCCCGAAATTGAGCGCGCGGCAGCGGCGGCAGCGACTTTCGACCAGGTGATCGACCGCGCGGTTGAGCGCGAGCACTTCTTCGTCGCGCAAATGAAGCAGTTGCATCCTCTGGTGGAGACGTACCTGCAGAACCTCAAGGAAGATAAAGATTTGGGCGCATCGGTTCCGGCCAGCGATGTTTACTTCCTGGGCCGCCTGGACTTGAGCAGCGGGGAGACCGACGACCGCGCATTTAATTCGCCGACGACATCCGGGCTGGGCAAACGCATGATCAGCAAACTGGGTGGCCTGTACACGATGAAGTTTCTGCCGCTGGGCTTTGCGCAGATGGTCATTCTGGACGAAGATTTTCAGCGGAAGTTCTACGACTTTACTTTTGTGCGCAGGGAGTTTCTGGGCGAAGTCCGCTGCATCGTGCTCGATGTCGCGCCCAAAAAAGATGTTGGCAAAGGCCGCTTCCTGGGACGGATCTGGGTGGAAGATCAGGGTTTCAACATCGTCCGCTTTAACGGCACGTATTATCCCCATCCACGCGGCAGCTACTACTTGCATTTTGACAGCTGGCGGCAGAATCTTCGCGAAGGCATTTGGCTGCCGTCGCTGATTTATTCGGAAGAATCCGATTTGAAGTACCGGTTGGGCCAGAATATGCACTATAAGGCGCAGACGCGCCTGTGGGGATACAACCTGAAAGATTTCCGGCGCAACTCGGAGTTCACGGAAATCACGGTGGAGGCGCCGCAGGCCGTACAGGACCAGAGTGCAAAAGCTCAGGACTTAAGTCCGATTGAAGCGCAGCGCGCCTGGGAACGCCAGGCAGAAATCAATGTGCTCGACCGCTTGCAGCAGATCGGCCTGATCGCCCCGGAAGGGGAAATCGACAAGGTTCTGCAGACGGTGGTCAACAACGTGATGGTCACTAACAACCTGGATATTCAGCCGGAAGTACATTGCCGGGTGTTGCTGACGACACCGATCGAGTCTTTTACGGTTGGCCGCACCATCGTCATGAGCCGCGGCATGATTGACGTGCTGCCCGACGAAGCTTCGCTGGCCATGATGCTCACCCACGAACTGGCGCATATCGTTCTGGGTCATCGGCTGGATACCAAGCTCGCGTTCAACGACCGCATGTTCTTTCCCGACGAGCGCACGTTTCAGCGCATGGATTTCGCGCGCGACCACAACGAAGAAGAAGCCGCGGACAAGAAGGCGGTCGAACTGCTCAACAATTCGCCTTATAAAGACAAGCTCAGCAACGCCGGCCTGTTCCTGAAGGCCGTGCAGGCGCGGGCTCCGGAGCTGAAGAACCTGATTCGTCCGCACCTGGGCGATAGCCTGCTTAATGGCAATGCCACGCGCATGTCGTCGCTTATGACAAATTCGCCGGCATTCGACCCCAAGAAAGTCGACCAGCTTGCCGCGCTTCCGCTGGGCGGACGCGTGAAGGTTGATCCCTGGAACGATCAGCTCGAACTGATCAAGACCAAGCCGGTGGCCATCACCTCAGCAGCTGACAAGATGCCGTTCGAGGTCACGCCCTTCTATCCGTTCCTGATCCGATACGGGACGGCGTCGCCGGAGAAGACAGCGCCCCCGGCTACACCCGCGGCAGCGCCAGAGAAGACAGGAGCGGCCACTCCATCGGGGCAGTAAAGCTCGACGCGGGAGAGGGAAACTAGCTTTGGAGTGGGATCTGCCGGTGCCGTGACCGCATAATCTCTTCCACGCGCTAAACGGGCCGAGGGCGAGGCGTGCCTTCGACAAGCTCAGGGCAGGCTCTCGGAACCGCCGGCAAGGTGCCGGCGCTACCTTCTCCACGGCGCGGTAATCATCTCGTGGTCGCGGCACTGGGTCAGGCGTAGCCGCGCTAGTATTTTGCTTAGACGGGGAAAACCGGCAATGCCCGCAGCGGGGATCGCACGCGGGTTGGGGGATGCAGCTACTGCCCTAGTGAGCTTCCGACTTGCGAAAACACGTTGTTGGCGTTGCTGCCGATCAATCGGACCGTGCCAACTACGATCACGAGGATGACCGCCAACATCACGGCGTATTCCGCGACGTCCTGGCCTTCCTCTTCACTCCAAAACCGTTGAAATGCTCGAATCACGTTCATGCCCCCTCAGCGAACGAGCATACAGACACTGCTCAAAAATGGTTCGCCGTCGTATACCTTGCAAACTACCCGAAACCATGGGAGCGCTCAATGGCACACGGGTGACCCGTAATAGCACATTTGTGCTAGTTCAGAAGGGCAGGCACTCTAAGTAACTGATTAGATGATAGTTTTCAGCGGCAATCCCTGATTTACCGCGAATAAAGCCAGTTCCAGGCGGGTGGATACGCCGAGTTTGTCAAAGATGTTGCTGAGGTGGTGCTTTACGGTATCCTCGCTGATTTTGAAATACTCGGCGATTTCGCGATTTGCGTAGCCGGCCACCACGGCTGAAACAATCTCCAGTTCGCGCGGCGTGAGCCCGAACTTCTTTTGCTTAGTTTCCTCGCTCGTGCTCTGCATCAGGTTCCGCAGATATTGGACGAGATTGGAAACGCTGTCGCGGCCCACCCAGTACTCGCCGCCCATGACCGCATGAATGCTCTTGAGCAGAAGTTGGGTGGCGGAGTCTTTCAACACCACGCCGCGCGCGCCCAGTTGCAAAGCTTCTACAATCTGCTTTTTTTCCACCGCGGCTGTCAGGAGGATAATTCGCACGACCCCCACCGCCCCGCCTTTGTTGCTCAGGTCGCGGAGCGCGTCGAGACCGGTGTGGTGCGGCATCGCCAGGTCGAGCAGCAGAACATCAGGCTTGAGTTCGGTAGCGAGCTTCACGGCTTCATAGCCGTCGCAGGCCTCGCCAATTACTTTCATATCGCCGCCCGATTCGAGCAGGCGACGCAACCCATCGCGAAAGATTGGATGATCGTCAGCAATCACAATGCGAATCGGGCCTACGCGTTTATCCATGATTTGATCTCAGTTATAGGATGCTTGCTTTTCCTGACGGTGGAATTCTAACCTGTAACCGCGCTCCGTGTCCGGGAGTTGATTCTATCGTGAGTTGGCCGGCGAGCAAGCGGACACGCTCGCGGATCACAGCCGGGCCTTTGCCGGTCGCGTCTAACTCTGCCTCCGACATTGTGCCTGAAAAGGGGAATCCGCGCCCGTCATCCTCGACAGTGAGCTGAAGGTTGCCGGCCCGTTGTGCCAGCCGTACCAGAACGTTGCGCGCGCCACTGTGCTTGCGCACGTTCACCAGGCTCTCCTGCACAATGCGAGCCAGTTCGCGGCAGACTTTCTGCGGCAACTCGATCCGTTCGATTTCACTCACAAAAACCGCGGAAACACCGGTCTCACGCTTGAAGCGTTCGACCGTGTCGGAGATGAAGCCGAGCAGCCGGTCGGCATTGACCTCGAACGATTTCATGGCCTGCATGAGTTCGCGCAGCTTGAGCACTTCCTCGCGCAGCAATTTCTGAATGCGCCCCAGTTCCTCGTTCACCACCGGCACCTGGGTTCCGGATTGCCGACGCAGCACATCAAGCTGCATTTCTACGGCGATCAGCGACTGGATGGCGCCGTCATGCAGTTCGCGCGCGAAGCGCGCCCGCTCTACCGCGCCCGCCCGCTCGCGCAGCCGCCGCATCAGGTAGACGTTATAAATCGCGGGGCCAACCTGCTGCGCGAACTCTTTCAGAAAACGCAGTTCCTCTTCCGGGTCGCCCATCATTTGCGGATCGAATACGAAGACGCGGCCTACCCACTCTTTTCCAAACAGGAACGCTACGGAGGCTATGGCATTAAAATTCTCGACCCGGGCGAGGGCGTCCAGAAACTTTGCGTCCACCTCGCGAAGGCGGCGACCATTACGATCGAGGAGCACGGTGTCAAAGCCTTTGGCTGATCGAGCCGCGTAAATTGCCTCCGCTTCGGAGTCGAAAATGTACCCGCCCTCGCTATCCGGAGCCGCTTCGTGCCAGCGCAACGCCTCCTGGCCGTTAGCGCCACGTTTGATCTCAGCCAGAAATACGCGGTAGCTGTGAGCTTCCTGCGAGGCGCTCAGCACGCGCCGCGCGCCGTAAATGCTCATCACTTCGCCGAGGATTTGCTGCATCGTGCCAGTCAGTCCCGCTTCGACACGGGTGGAGCTGAGCACGCGCGTGATCACAGCCCGCTCGGCGCGGACCTTCTTCTGGTTCTCCGCCATGTAGCCAAGAAGAAAACCCAGCACCAGCAGGTAGACCGAGGTCATCACCAACTGTTGGGGCTCCAACTCCCGGACACTGACGCCAAAACCTCCGAGGTAAGCCATCGACTGCCAGTGACCGGCCAACGCGCCGGCGCGAACCGCATACGCCTCAAGCCACAGCAGGGCCACAGCCGCCGCCGCTGTGCCCACCGTTTCCCACAAGCCCCATCGGTAGGCGGCCGCGGCCATCACAAAAACGAAGAACAGGAAAAAAGGGCCGCCCTGCGCCGGTGCGAACATCGAAATCAGCACGGGCCACAGAATGTCGACCGAGTGCACGACCAGGCGGAACGCTTGCGTGGAACGCGGCCGGACGCGCACCAGCAGCATCACCACAACGGCATTGACCAGATACACAATCAGCAGCCAATAGAGCAAGCGGGGATAGACAAACTCGCGCGTTGGCTCCATCCAAAGAGTGATGAGCGCAACAATCGTCAACGCCACGCGCGCGGTGGCTAACCAGCGTTCGGTGCGCCGGATTTCGTCCGCGCTGAGCGGCGCCCGGAAGCGCCACAGATCTCGGTTTTGAGCGATGATCCTGAACACGAGTTTCCCGTTTTCGGGACTGTCAATTTTAGTCTATTCCGGCACAACGCTGTCCTTGCGTGCCAGCGGTAACTAGGGCGCGGCTGCCGGCTCGCGGCCGCGAATTCGCCGGCCGGTCATCGTCGGAAGGATTTCCGCGAGGATTATGTTACTTCAGTCACGCCCTTGGCATCGCGTCCCGCACTAGAATGAAGCGAGGACAACAGGTTTGGCGGCAGGCAACAAATTCTGGAAATGGTTGCTGATCTGCTTGGCGCTGAGCCAGGTGGCGGCCTCGCTGTTCATCCCCAGAGGCGATGCCCTCACCATCATCAGCGACCTCATTCAGGGCGCACTGCTGCTGATTGCCACCGCAGCCTTCCTGCCGAAAACCGCGCGCACGAGCGCTAAAACCTTCCGCACCCGGCTTTTTTGGATTCTGATGAGCACTGGGATGGGGCTTTGGCTCGCTTATCAGGGGATGTGGAACTACTTCGAGGTCATCAAGCGACAGGATGTTCCCGACCCCTTCCTCGGCGACATCGTCTTGTTCCTTCATCTGGTACCGATGATCGCTGCTCTTGCTGTGCTTCCCCATCTGCGTGAAGACGAGCGCGATGAACGCATCCGCATACTCGATTTCTCGCTCCTGCTGACGTGGTGGGTGTTTATCTATGTGTATCTGGTCATCCCCTGGCAGACCGTGCAAATCGATGAGCCGACCTACAGCGCCAATCTAAATCTCGCGTATCTAACGGAAAAGCTCGTGCTCCTGCTCGGGTTGGCTGTGGTCGCATATTCGGCGGAGGGCGGCTGGCGGCAACTTTACGGGCAGTTGCTCGGCGCGAGTGCGCTGTATGCATCGAGTTCCTATGTCGCCAATTGGGCGATCGGGCACAAAACGTACTATAGCGGCAGCATCTACGATATCCCACTGACCGTCTCCATAGCCTGGATCGCGGGCGTTCCCGCTCTCGCCGACCACTACGACCTGTCCGAGTCCAACCCCGCGAAGCCGCTGCTTGGTGTCTGGATTACGCGCCTGAGCATGCTCGCTTTGCTCAGCCTGCCCTGGGTGGCTCTGCATTCGGAACTTGACGCCACCCAGCCGCATGCCGTCAAGGCATTCCGAGTTACAGTCAGTCTTGTCACCATGATTGTCATGGGCGTGATGGTTTTCTGGCGGCAGCGCCTGCTTGCCGCCGAGCTTTCCTTTTTTCTCGACAAGTCACGCCGATCCTTCGATGAGTTGAAGAACCTGCAGGACCGCTTGATTCAATCGGAGAAGCTGGCCTCGCTCGGACAGTTGGTAGGCGGCGCAGCCCATGAGATCAACAACCCTCTCACCGCCATGCTGGGATATTCGGAACTCCTGAGCGCATCGGCACTGCCTCCCCGGGAAGAGCAGCAGGCACTCATGATCGGCGATCAGGTCCGGCGTACCAAGGCCCTGGTGGAAAGCCTGCTCACGTTCGTCCGCCCGACTCCCGCCAAACTCACGACGGTCGACATCAACTCCGTGCTGCGGACTGCCTTGCGGCTGCTTCCCTCACGGCTGCAAGCGCAAGGCATTGCGGTACGCCCTGAGCTGACTCCTTTACTCCCGCCCGTGCATGCCGACTCCAATCAGCTGCTGCACGTCTGCCTACACCTGGCGGGTCAGATCGCCGCTCAGCTTGATTCCGGCACAAACTGTTCGCTGTGTATCCGCACACGGCACGAGGGCGGATCACTGCTGGTGGATTTTTTTGCGGAGGCTCCGTTCCTCGGGTCGCCGTCGTTCGATTTATTGCTCAGCTCCGAAGGCACTCACAAACCTGCAACGCTTTCGTTAAACGCCTGCTGCCGAATCGTCGAAGAACATCGCGGACGCCTTTTGCGGCCGTCGAACCTGACGATTCCAGCGTTCCGCATGGAGCTGTCGGTCGCAGCTCAGCCCAACCGCGCCGCCGCTCACGGCGGCTCATAAAAATGTTGCCAGGTTTCAACGTTTCAAAGTTTCAGTTCAAAGTACAACGTTAGCGAAGCGGCTCTTCCATTGAAGCTCTGAGGCAAAGGCTGCCGTTGCGGGTCGTAATACCTTGAAACCCTGAAACCTTGCAACTTTGAAACCTGCCTCCTCACCCCATTGTCTTTTTCAGCTGTCCGCATGCAGCAAAAATATCTCGCCCACGCGGCCGCCGCACGAACGTCGGAATTCCCGCTGCCACGAGGATTCTCTGGAACGCCAGGACCCGCTCCTGTTGCGGCGTTTGATACGGCAATTCCGGCCCGGGGTTCAAGGCGATCAGATTCACTTTCGTCCGCATGCCGCGCACCAGTTCCACCACTTCCCGCGCCTGCTCTGGAGCGTCATTCACTCCCTCCAGCAGCACGTACTCAAATGTGAGCCGCTCCCGCGGGCGCAGCGGAAACTCGCGGGCTGCCTTCATTAACGCCTCCAGGTTCCACTTCCGGTTGAGGGGCATCACCTCGCTGCGCAAAGCGTCGTTCGATCCGTTGAGCGAAATCGCCAGCTTCGGCCGCACTGGCTCTTGCCCAAGGTCATAAATCCGCGGAACAATTCCCGCGGTCGAAACCGTCATCCGCGACTCGGGAATCCCGACACCTTCTACCAGCAGGAGCACCGCTTTTATGAAGCTTTCGTAGTTCAGGAAGGGCTCGCCCATGCCCATGAATACGATGTTGACGCGCTGAAGAGGCGGTTCCACACCCTGATCGCGCAGCACGGCTGCAATCTGACCTACGATTTCGCCCGCCTCGAGATTTCGCTTCACTCCCAGCAGTGCCGTGAAGCAAAATTTGCAATTCACCGCACATCCAACCTGGCTGGAAACGCAGATGGTCGCGCGGCTAAAGTTGGGAGCGGTCGATGAGGCCATGTCGGCGTTCGCGACGCCGGCCGATCCACTTTCCTCCTCGCCCGCTTCGCTGCCGTCGCCCGTTTCTCCTCCGTCCCCCTCCGGCATCCAGACGGTCTCAACGAGTTCCTTATCGGCGAGCTCGATCAGATAGCGGACCGTCCCATCGCTCGAAACAAACTTGCGCGCAATCGCGGGCATGCCAATGCGCCAGCCTTGTGCCGCCAGTTGCGCGCGATAAGGCGAGGGCAAAGTCGAAACCTGCTCCAACTGCTCCAACCTCTGCCGGTACACCGCGTCAAACAGCTGTTGCCCGCGATAGCCGGGCTGGCCCGATTCGCGGGCAAGGTTGGTCAGCTCCTCAAGGCTCATGCCTAGCAGCGAACTGGATGCGTGGGCCGACATATCAAGGTGTGCTTTGAGTGTAATGCGGATTGAAGCTATATCGCATGAACTGGCTATAACTTCAACAAACAAAAGCCTCAGCACAAGCGACTCTCTTGTGCATGAGTTTATGGGACAATAGGAAGAAGCGAACCCACCTTGAACGCGGGCAACATGAAAAGAGCCGCATGGTAAAGGAAACCAGGAACATTCATCGTCACGTTCTGCCGAATGGCCTGACCGTCATTACGGAGCAGATGTCTCACATCCGCTCGGTCTCGATCGGCATCTGGCTGAAAACCGGCTCGCGCGACGAAGGTTCCGAATGGAACGGGATTTCCCATTTCATCGAGCACATGGTGTTCAAAGGCAGCGAGACGCGATCTGCCGAGGCCATTGCCCGCCAAGTCGACTCGATCGGCGGCAACATGGACGCTTTCACCGGCAAGGAGTGTATCTGCTTCAACATCAAGGTTCTCGATGAGCATCTTCCGGTCGCCATGGATGTGCTGAGCGACCTCGTCCTGCACCCAGTTTTCAATGTGGATGATATTGCGCGCGAGCGCGGCGTGATTCTCGAAGAAATAAAAATGGACCAGGACAATCCCGATTACCTGGTGCATGAAATCTTTACGCAAAGTTTCTGGAAGGACCACGCGCTCGGCCTACCGATTCTCGGCACGCGGGAAACGGTCAAGAAATTCGAACGGCCCGTGGTCTCGCGTTTCTACGGCCATCATTTTGCGCCCGGGAATCTGATCATCTCCGCCGCCGGCAACCTCAGCCATGAAAACTTCGTGGAATTGGCCGCCAAGCACTTCGACCGCGTGAAGCCCGGGAAGAATGGTTTGTCGTCGCCTCCGCCGAAAACGTCGTACCGCATCAATCTGCGCAACAAAAAGTCGCTCGAACAGGTGCAGATCTGCATCGGCGTTCCCTCGCACCCAATCGCGCACGAACGACGCTATGCTTCCTACATTCTGAATACTTTGCTCGGGGGCGGTATGAGTTCGCGGCTGTTCCAGAACATCCGCGAACGGCAGGGCCTGGCCTACTCTATTTACAGCGATCTTAACCCCTACCGCGATACCGGTTCGATGTGCGTGTATGCCGGAACCTCACTCCAATCTGCCGTCAAAGTGGTGGAAAACGTCATCGCAGAGTTTCGCAATCTCAAATCTACTACCGTGCCGGAAGAAGAACTGCGGCGCTCGAAAGACCAGCTCAAGGGCAGCCTGATGCTCTCGCTGGAATCGTCGATGGCGCGCATGTCAAACCTCGCCCGCCAGGAAATGTATTACGACCGCTTCTACGGGCTCGACGAACTGATCGAGCGCATCGAAGCCGTGACTTCCGAGGATCTCCGCCAAACCGCCGAAGAATTTTTCCGCACGGAGCAGATCGCCGTCACCATCCTCGGCAATCTGACCGGCCTCAAGCTGACGCGCGACCAACTTGTCTGCTGACGTGCTCGGCCCTTGCTTGGAATGCTTGCGTGCAGGAACTCGGCTCGCGGCGCTTCTTTCCGGGCCATATCCCGGTAGATGCTTGCGTCAGTCCTGTAGAATTGAGCCTGGATTAGTGGCCCACCATGCAGATGGTGCTTGATGTTTTCGCTGAGATTTTTCGCACCTTGTGGGCGCACAAGATGCGTTCTTTTCTTACCATGTTCGGCATCGCCTGGGGAGTGGGTTCGCTTCTGCTGCTGGTCGGCCTGGGCGAAGGCTTTAGAACCGGCAACCAGCGCGGACTTTCCGAGTATGGCGAGAACATCATGTGGCTGTCCCCTGGGCGGGCTCCGGCTGTCGAAGGCAACATGAACTCGGCGCGGAAGTACCGGATCACCTACCAGGATTACCTCGACATCCGCAAAGAATCTCCGCACATCAAGGCCGTCACTCCCGTTCTCACCTCGGACGATGTACACGCGGTCAGCGAGTTCGGCAGCGCCAGCGGCCAACTCACAGGCGCGGAACCGCAATACAACGGAATTCGTTTTCTGCCGCTGAAACTGGGACGCTATCTCAACGACCTCGACGAGACGCAGAAACGCGACGTAGTGGTCCTGGGCGACGAGATGTCGCGCAACCTCTTTCCCGGCCGACCCGCGCTGGGTGCATTCATTTTGCTAAATGGGCATCGTTTCGAGGTAATCGGGACACTGCGGCGAGTGGGCCGGGGTGACGATAACTCGACCAATATGCGCTGCTACATCCCGTTTCAGGTGATGCGCAGCGACTTCCCGCTGAAAGGCGACGAAGCCTACGACGCAATTTCTTTTCTGAACTACCAGCCGCGCATCGCCGATGAGCATATCCTGGCGCGGGATGAAGCTCGTCGTGTAATTGCCCGCAATCACCACTTCGACTATCACGATGAAGATGCCTTCGAAGGCATGGATACGGTTGAGCAGGCGAAGGAGATGGGCACTATTTTCGATTCGATGAATGAATTCCTGGGAACCGTCGGCCTGGTCACGCTGGCCCTCGGCGCCATCGGCGTCATCAACATCATGTTGATTGCCGTCACCGAGCGCACGCGCGAAATCGGCCTGCGTAAAGCTCTCGGCGCCACCAACCGCAGCATCATGCTGCAGTTTTTCACCGAAGGCATCCTGCTTACCCTGGTCAGCGGCTTGATCGGCATGGCATTTGCAAGCGGACTCATGGCACTGCTCTCCAACTATCACAACCAAGGCGGCTTCGATCCGCCGCGCCTGGTGCTCAAGACCGCGCTGCTCGCCATTGTCAGCCTCACCCTCGCAGGCGTAGCTGCCGGCCTCTACCCCGCCCGCAAGGCAGCCAGGCTGGAACCGGTGGAAGCGTTGCGGCAGGAGTAGGAGGGATTTGTAATTTGTAATTTGTAAGTGGTAAACGGTAATTGGCTTCTGGTCTCGCAAATTACCAATTACAATTCGCAAATTACAAATGGGTCTTTATGATTCGCGACATTTTCCGTGAAGCCTATAACGCCATGCGCCACAACCGGCGCCGTACCGCGCTCACCATGCTGGGCATGGCCTGGGGCATTGCGACGGTCGTCATGTTGCTCGCTTACGGCGACGGCTTCGGACGTGCTTGCGCCAATATCTTTGCCAATTTCGGAACTAAGCTCTTCATCGTCATTCCCGGCCGCTCCACTATGCAGGCCGGCGGTCAAAAGGCAGGCGTGCCCGTTCGTCTCACGCTTGACGATGTTGACCTGCTGGCGAGCAACGTTCCCCAAATCACGCACATCACGCCCAGTTGCGACAAGCGGGCGACCATGCAGTACGATACCCGCTCTTACACGATGAGCGTCAACGGCGAATACCCGAACACCTTTAATATCCGTGCCCTGACTATAGATCAAGGACGCTTCTACAACCCGGAGGATCAAGTCCAACACGCGCGCGTCGCCGTCATCGGCTCGGAAACCAGGGAGAAGCTTTTCTCCGGCCGCAATGCCCTCGGCGAGCGCATGCGCATCGATGGCATCAGCTTCGAGGTCATCGGCGTGTTGAAAGCTAAGATGCAGGCCGGCGACGACAACATCAACCGCGTCGTCTACATTCCCTTCACCACCATGGGCGATCTGAAGGACACCCATTACCTCGATACCATCTGGTTCAACTATGAGACCAACGACTACGGCCGGATCGAGCAGTCGACGCGCTACATCCTCGCCTCCCAACACAAGTTCAATCCGCTTGACCGGCGTGCGGTGACGGTCATCAACCTGATGGACCAGGTGCATCAGTTGGAACTCGTCACGATCGGCTTGAAGATTCTGCTGGGCTTTATCGGCACGCTCACGCTGGGAATCGGCGGAGTCGGCCTGATGAACATCATGCTGGTTTCCGTAACGCAGCGCACCCGCGAAATTGGAGTCGAGAAGGCTCTGGGCGCACGGCGAAAACACATTTTCCTGCAGTTCCTGGCCGAGGCCCTGACCATCACGTTCATGGGCGGCGTGCTCGGAATCATCCTCGCTTATATCGTCGCGCTTTCCGTCGGCCGCCTCACGCTTTACAGCGCCATGGCTAAAAACGCTGAGGCCGGCGATATCCGGCTTATGATCAACCCCATCACGCTAATCGTTGCCGTCCTTATCCTCACCGGGGTTGGACTGGTCAGCGGCATGGTCCCGGCCATCCGCGCTTCCCGCCTTGATCCCATTGAGGCTTTGCGTTACGAATAGTAGGGAAAAAACCACCGGCGGGCAAACAGTTGTCGCATGTGCTTACCCGCGTTTTACGTACGCAACCGGAGATCAGTGCGAAACATCCAAGGTAGGGCTGTGTTATTTCCTAGGGGCAAAACGGTAAACAACTTCAATTCGAGGAAGGTGAACCAATGAAGAAGCTGATTGGAGCATTTGTAATCTGTTTTGTGTTCTCTCTGTCAGCCTTGGCGCAACACGAGGCGCATGGAGGCGCTCGGCCCGAAGTCGGGGGCGGTCATCAGAACATTCCTTCTCACGGACCCGCACGAGTAAAGACTCCTGCTCCGGCCCAGGAACATCGGAACTTCAGTGAGAAACAGGGTCATCCCAACGCTCCTCACGTGGACCGCGGCAAGACGTGGGTTGGCCATGATACCGGTCGCGACGATCCGCATTACCGCTTGGATCATCCCTGGGAGCATGGCCGCTTCACCGGCGGCTTTGGCCGCAGCCACGTGTGGCGCATGGCAGGCGGTGGTCCAAGCCGGTTCTGGTTCGGTGGATTCTACTTCTCGGTCGCACCCTATGACATCGGCTTCTGCGACGGATGGTTGTGGGATTCCGATGACATCGTCATTTACGAGGACCCCGATCACCCGGGCTGGTACCTAGCCTACAACGTCCGGCTCGGAGTCTATGTCCACGTGATGTATCTGGGAGCGTAGTTGCAGGGCCAAGGCGTGCTTGCTGCAAATTGCCGCGGCGCTGAAAATGAAAACCCCATCCGTTCGCGTGGTCGCTGACGGATGGGGTTTTCTGCTGTCGTGGGCACTGCATAAACGGCGCGTCTATTACTGTTGATCTGGCTTCTGCTCGTCCGGTTTTTGATCGGCAGGCTTCTTGTCTTCCGGTTTCGCCTCCTGCGGCTTCTCTTTTTCCTTGATCGAAATCAGCTCGACCTCAAAGATTAGCGTCGAATTCGGCCCGATGTCGGCTCCCGCGCCCTGTTCGCCATAGGCAAGACTTGGCGGGACAAACAGCTGCCATTTCGATCCAACGGGCATGAGCTGCAGCGCTTCCGTCCATCCCTTGATGACGCCCTTCACAGGAAAGGTCGCAGGCTGGCCGCGCTTGTAGGAACTATCGAACTCTTTGCCGTCCGTCAGCGTGCCGCGATAGTTGCAGACCACTGAGTCGTCGGCCGTCGGCTTCGGCCCGTTGCCCTCGGTCAGGATCTTGTACTGCAAGCCACTGGGCAAAGTGACCACGCCTTCCTTATCTTTGTTGGCAGCCAGGAAAGCTTCTCCGTCGGACTTATTCTTTTCCGCCGCCTGCTTCATCTTCTCCTGCTGCTCTTTCTGCATTTCGACTTGGACTTCCTGCAGCACCGCTTTGGCTTCATCCACGGTCATCAGCGTCTTGCCGCCCGACAGCGAATCTTTCAGGCCATTCGCTACCAGGTTCGAGTCGAATTCGACCGACTGCTTTTTCAGGTTTTGTCCGAGGCCGTTGCCAATGTTCATTCCCAGCGCGTAGCTGAACTTCTCTTTTCGGTTTTTGAATGGACTCGCGTCCGCGCTCTTTGCCGGTGCTTTGGACGGTTCTTTCGCTCCCGTTGAAGGGACTGGTGGAGTCTTCGCCGCCGGAGTCTGTTGGGCATAACCATTGGCCACCAACATCGTCCCGGCGGCCAATAGGACCGCTGCGAAGAAAGGTTTAAGCATATTCTCTATTGTCCCATTGCGAAGCATTTTGCGCCAAGACGGGGCGGAAAGAGGTAGTGGCTGAAGTTTCAGAATCAGCCACTACCGGAAAGAGGTATTGGTGGCAGTTTGAATCTGTTTTGAAAGGGCACGGCCTCGCTGTCTGCTCGCTGGAGAATTCCCTCTATCGACGGCCTTTGCCCGCTTCCATCTCAATCGCCCGCGGGAACAGCACATTGTTCTCCAGATGAATGTGCTGATGCAGGTCCTTTTCGAAGTTCGCAAGCGCCGTATACAACGCCCGGAAGCTGGTGCAGGCATCGGCGGGCGGTGTGAAGTTCTGGCTGGCTTCGCGCAGAACCTTCAGCGCAATGCCGGCATTGTCGTGCTCGTGTTCCATCATGCGCACCGGATTTGCGACCGTCCCGAACGGCGGCGGCAGGATCGGATCATGCGCAACCACCGACTCCTCCATGCGCTCGATATAGGGGAACAGGATGTTCTCTTCTTTCATCAGGTGCGCCATTAATTCCTCACCCAGCCCGTGATATACCGTGCGGATCTTCGCCAGTTCGGGATGGTTCGCGCCGTGTTTGGCATGTACCTTTTCAATCAGGCTCTCGATTTCGGGAATCTGCGTGCGCACAAATACGTGGTGGGTCCGAACGATGTGCGAGATCAACTCGGCAAGCGATCCCGAACGCAGCTCGCGATCGCTAGGGCGGGCCGGTTCGGCGATGGCCGCATCGAGCGCCTTCAGAACTTGGTCAAGATTCGCATTGGCGGCGGCGCAGGCTTCGTCTAACGGGCGGTTGCCGCCGCAGCAGTAATCGATCCCCAGCTTTTCGAACACCGGAATGGTTTGAGGCGTTTCAATCGCGTAATCGCGCACGGTCTTGGTCACAGTCAATGTCATCAGTTTCTCCTCGCAGCTCACAGGCTGCCTCTCACAAACAACTCTAGGGGATGGCAAATTGCCTGACGATGACTTTTGTCACGGGGCAGCGTCTAGCTCTTAGCTCTTAGCTCTTAGCTTTTAGCTTTTAGCTTCTAGCGAACAGACGTGGAACCGTCTCTGCGAGATGACTTAGAAGTTGGGAACTCATTCTCCATCCAGCTCCGCCTCAAGCCCCTTCAAGTCCGCAACGACGACCCGCCGCCCGTCCATCTGGATAAGCTTTTCCGACTGAAAGCGGCTGAGGTTGCGCGACACCAACTCCCGCACCGTACCAATCTGCGCTGCCAATTCCTGGTTGCTCGCCGGCAGAGTGATGGCAACGCCACCGTCGACGCGAGTGCCCTCCCGCCGCGCCAGCCTGACCAGAAATGCCGCCAGGCGATGCCGAACGGTCGTGAACGAGAGTTCTTCGATAATGCCGACCAGCTTGCGGAGCCGCGCTCCGATCACTCGCAGCACCTTCAACGCCACCTCTGGATGAGCCAGGCACAGAGCCTGAAAGTCCTGCTTGGCGATAAACAGCAGCGTCGAATTCTCGACCGCCGAAACCGACGCCGGATAGTTTCCGCCATCAAGCACCGGCAATTCGGCCACCGATCCGCCGGGGCCCTCGATGCTCAAGACCTGTTCGCGCCCACCCGGCGAGGTTTTGAAAATCCGCATGTGCCCGGATTCCACCACGTACATGCCAGTGCAAGGGTCGTCCTCGGAAAACACAATCTCCCCGGCAGAAAACTTGCGGGCCACGGCCCGCTGCGCAAGAAAGGCCAGTTCAGTTTCGGAAAGGCCCGCAAAGAGGCCTACTTGGGCCAGTGTTTTCGCCGCGCTTGACTTGAGATCAGGCATTGGGTCATTCTACCGAACGCCGGCCCGAGGCCGGCACAAACTGACTTGTCTTTGAGGCCGCCGATGAAAAATATCTATCTGTTTGCCCTCGTCCTCTTCTTGGTCACAGGCGCTCTCGCGCCCGCAAGCGCGGCCAAGACCATAGTTCACCTCAAGGACGCCCAGGGTAAGAGCATGGGGACGCTTGCTCTGTGGGAAGAAAAATCCGGCGGCGTCGGGATGCAACTCAATCTTGAAAATCTGCCGCCCGGCGAACACGCCATCCACTTTCACCAGAACGCCAAGTGCGATGCGCCCGACTTCAAGTCAGCGGGGCCGCATTTCAATCCGGACAATAAGAAGCACGGCCTAGAAAATCCGGAAGGCCACCATGCCGGGGATAACGCCAATTTCACCGTCGGCGAGAACGGCAAAGCCAAATTCCGCGTGGTGAACAAGGACGTCAATCTGGGCAGTGACAGCCGTTCCCTGTTCAGCAACGGCGGAACCGCGATCGTCATCCACGCCAAGGCGGACGACCAGAAGACCGATCCGGCGGGCAATGCCGGCGATCGCATCGCCTGCGGCGTTATCACCAAGTAGGGGGCTGGCCGCCGATTCCAGTCGTCCCCCTCACTTCCCTTCCGATACATAAATCGCCGGAACATTCAGCTTGTTTACCATATCGTTCAGCGCCGGCAGATCCTTCGTCATCAACTCATGAGCCTGGGCCAGCAGAGGCCGCGCCTGTTTGTCGAGTTCGTCGAAAACTTCCCATTGCTGCGCAGTGGGCGCGGCATCCGCGGAATCGACGCTGAACAGCATCCCATGCAACCGTTCGTCGATCAGCACGGGATAGTTCAAGGTCGATTCTGAGCTCTTCGCGTTCACCTGCAACAGCTGCGACTCGACATCGAAGCTTTTCTTGTCGAAGTCTTTTGCCGCTGCAATGAGTTGAGCGTAGTGCGGATCGTCGCCAAACCGGCGGTTCAGCGTGTGCGTCTGAGTGCGGACTTCCCGCATCTTGGCAACGGAGTCGTGAATCTCTGAAACGTCGGCGATGATCTTGCGCTCCAACTCAATCTGCTTTTGCACATCCTCGGTGGACTCCTTCACGCGCGCATCCATCTTCAGTTCTAAAGGCGCGGTGTAGGACTTGCCCTCCGCCGTAAGCCGCACCTGGTATGCGCCCGGAGCGACGAACGCTCCGCGATTGCGGAACTCAGCTCCCGGCTCTCCTGGCAGCGGCGTTGCACCCTGAGGCCGCAGGTCCCAGGCAAACCGGTTCAGGCCCGCATTCGACGGAATCTTCTCTTCTGGCAGAGTCTGGTCCGGCCACTCCGGTGGCGTTTCCGCTTCCTTCTTTTCCTCGTTCGAGAAATGGCGCACCACTTTACCCTGCGCGTCCAGAATGTCTAGGCTCACCACGCCCTTCGGAGCGGCCGGGAAGTAGTAGTACAAAACCGCGCCATTGGGAGGGTTCTGCCCGACGGGTTGCCGTTTTTCATAGCCCTCAGGCCAGCGCAGCCGGTAAGTCACTCGCGGCTTGTAAAGCACGCCTTCTGCGGATGCTTGCGCCGTCGCCGCCCGCAGCGGGGTCAAGTCGTCGAGAATCCAGAAAGACCGCCCGTGCGTAGCTACCACCAGGTCGTCATTCTTGACGATCAGGTCATGAATCGGCGTATTCGGCAGATTCAACTGCAGCGATTGCCAGTTTGCGCCGCCATCGAAAGAAACGTAAACCCCGAGTTCCGTGCCTGCGTACAACAGGTTCTTCCGCGCGGGATCTTCGCGGACAGCATGCGTGTACGCGCCTTCGGGAATGCCGTTGGTGATCTTCGACCAGCTTTTGCCGAAGTCCGTGGTCTTGTAAATGTAAGGACGAAAGTCGTCGAGTTTGTGCGTGTCCACCGCTGCGTAGGCCGTGCCCGCATCGTGCGGCGATGCCTCAATAATGCTGACCAGGCTCCATTCCGGAATCCCTTTCGGTGTAACATTCGCCCAGTTTTTCCCGCCGTCCCGCGAAACATGAATCAACCCATCATCCGTTCCCGCCCACAGCAGATCCTTCTGTACGGGTGATTCCGCAATGGCAAACACCGTGTCGTAATACTCGACCGAAGTGTTGTCCTTGGTGAGCGGCCCTCCGGACGAGACCTGCTTGCTTCTGTCATTCCGCGTCAGATCGGGGCTGATCGCGGTCCAGCTTTTTCCTTCATCCGTCGTCTTGAAAACTCGCTCCGCGGTCGTGTAGATCACGTGCGGGTCGTGCGGTGAAATCAGAATCGGCTGCGTCCAGCCCAAGCGGTATTTCAAATCCCCGGCACCGTGACCGGAGTTGTCCATCGGCCAGACCGTAATGTCCTGCAGTTGGTTGGTACGCCGGTCGAGGCGGGTGATCGGGCCTCCGTCCGCCCCCGCATAAACGACATTCGCATCCTCCGGATCGGGCTGAATGTAACCGCTCTCGCCGCCGCCGGCGTCAGTCCAGTGCTGACGTCCGATGTAGCCGTCGTCGGTGCGGGTGGCGATGTCAACGGTCGAGTTGTCCTGCTGCGCGCCATAAACGTGATAGAGGAACTGGTTGTCCGCCGCCACGTGATAGAACTGCGCCGTAGGCTGGTTGTACTGGGTCGACCAGTTCTTGCCCCCGTCCACCGAAATCGTCGCGCCTCCGTCGTTCCCGTTAATCATGCGATCCGGATTCTGCGGATCGATCCAGAATCCGTGATGGTCGCCGTGCGGCGCCGGCAACAGGCTGAGCGTCTTGCCCCCATCGGTCGAGCGGAACGCACCCGTGTTCAGCATGTAAACCGTATCCGCGCTCTTCGGATCGGCAAAGATATGCGTGAAGTACCATGCGCGTTGGGTGAGCCGCTGATCGTCGTTGACGCGCGACCAGTTTGCCCCGCCATCATCGGAGCGGTACAACCCGCTCTCCTTCGACTCGATCAGCGCGTAGACACGATTCGAGTCCGCGCCCGAAACACTCACTCCAATGCGTCCCAGAATGCCTTCCGGCAGCCCATTTCCCTCAAGGTGTTTCCAGGTGTTGCCGCCGTCGCTTGAGCGATACAAGCCGCTGCCCGGTCCGCCGCTATCGAGACTCCACGGCGACCGCCGGATCTGATAAAGCGCGGCAAACATCACGTTCGAATTGTGCGGATCGACGGCCAGGTCGATTGCGCCCGAGTTTTCATCCTTATAAAGAACTTTGTCCCACGTATTGCCGCCATCGTTCGTGCGATAGATGCCGCGCTCGGCATTCGGCCCGTAGGCATGCCCCAGAGCCGCAACCAGCACGTGATCGGGGTTGCGCGGATCAATCCAAAGCCGCGCGATGTGCTGCGTATCCTTGAGGCCAATATGCGTCCAGGTCTTGCCCCCGTCGGTCGTCTTGTACATGCCATCGCCATAGGAGATGTTTCCACGCAGGCACGATTCGCCCGTCCCCACATAAATGACGTTGGGATTCGATTCCGATACGGCGATTGCGCCAATCGACGAGATGACGCTTTTGTCGGAGATCGGCTGCCAGCTCACTCCGCCGTCGTTCGTGCGCCACACACCACCCGAAACGCCACCAAAATAATAAGTAAACGGATTGCCGACCACCCCGGTAACCGCCAGCACACGCCCGCCGCGATACGGCCCAATGCCGCGCCACTGCATGCCTTTGAACTGCGCTTCGTTGTATTGCTGCGCGGCAGCGAAAGCTGCCAGAGCCACGAGCAGAACACACCACGACCACCCACGGCATGAATTCATCGACGCCCCCTTATGAAGCCCAACTATACTAAACCTTGCCGCTTGGCGGCTGCGACCCCGATCGCGATTGAGCGCTCGAAGGCGCGGTCGAAGGCATTTCGGAATAAAGAAACTCCAGCGCCTCCGGAAAGCGCCGGGCCCAAGCCGATTCCGTGTGCGCCGCGCCCTCATCAATCCTCACTCGCAAACGTTTTTCATCGAGGCCGGCTTCGCGCAGAATTGCAGCCAGTTCGCGCACATCCGCGACAATCTTCGCGTCATTCTCCGCGGTACCCACTTCCCGCGTTCCCATTCCCACATACATGCGCGCGGGCCACGCGCGAAAACTGCGAGCTTCCGTCAGAATTTTCCGGTTCGCCACAAACAACGACGGACTCTCGATAAGCAGCCGTCCAAACGTTCCGGGCGCGGCCAGTTGTGTATAGAGCGTAATCAGTCCGCCCAGCGAAGATCCGCCCAGCCCGGTGTTCTCCGGCCCTCTGAGAACCGAATAGCGCTCCTCGATCAGCGGCATCACCTCGCGCTGAAGGAACTCGGGATAGCGCTTTCCTTGAGGATCGAGAACTTTCGGATCGCGTGACTTGTAGGGGATGTACTCGCGCACGCGATTCTTGCCCGTGTTGTCGATCCCCACAATGATGAGCGGCGGAATCCTGTTCCGGTCAATCAGTCGGGTCGCCGTCTCGCCGACCTGCCAGTTGACGCCGGCAAACGCGGTCGCCGGATCGAACAGATTTTGCCCGTCGTTCAAGTACAACACGGGATAGCTCGTAGCACCCCAGCCGTCATAATCGGGCGGCAACCAAACGCGCACCAGACGCGTGTTTCCGAAGACGCGGCTGCGCAGCTCATGCAGCCACAAATTGCCGCGAGAGACCGGCACTCCCAGGTCGGCTCCGCGTTTCTTAGAAGTCTTGCGAGGTATCGGTCGTGGCATGGAGTGGGTAGCTACCGCGAGTTCTCACACCTCCACCATATCAATCCCGACAGAACGGTCGTCAGCGCAATTAAGGTCAGCGAACTCAGGCAAAGAATGCACCAGACCCCCAGAGTGTTTTCTTCGACATACGTCAGATAGAGGGCGAAAGCCAAGCCCATCAGTGCCCCGCCAAACAGCAGCCGAGGCGTCTCGCGCCGATCACGATACACCGTAGCCAGCCCCGCCAGACCGGCGTAACCAAGCATTCCGATCAGAGCCACCGGGATTCCAAGAATCGACGAGTACTCGCTGCGGTTGACGATATCGCAATTGAATGTTTCCCCAATGTCGCAAAACGCGGTCTTGGACGTCGCGTAGTGATGTTGCAACGATACGGACGAGACGACAACGCCACAGACGGCCAGGACGGCCACTCCCCACATCAGACTCTTCGACCACCCGCTCACGGCAGCGCGCACCCCGTGCGGTCACTCAGCTCTTCCAGGCTGAACACCCGTTCCACTCGCTCGCCCGTGGGAGGAAATTGCCAGGTCGGAAACATGTGTACATTTGCATCTTTACAAACCTGTGTCTCTTTATGCGTGTCGCCTTTCACGCCGCACTCTATATAAGGAGCATATTTGAAGGCTTTTGCAAATTTTTCTTTCTGCTCCAGACAATGCGAACACCACCAGGCCCCATACATCTTGACGCCGCGGTCTGTCAGGCAGCGCGCAAACCCATCGTACTTGTGCTGCGTGCGGTCGCCAAGATAATAAGCCAAGCCGAACGCGGCCACGATCAGCAAGGGAACCGGCCACCGGGTTCGGTGCCAAGGAACGCTGTCGCTCTTTGCTAAACCGCACGTGATGCATCGCTTTGGATAAAACGGAATGGCAAGCAGCCAGAGTCCACCCGTCAGCAACACAGCAAAGAACGTTCCAAATCCCAAGTTGCGCTTATGTCCCGTCAGTTTCTTACAGTTCGGACAATTGATCATCTCCATGACGGGATGCCCTCTGTTTTCTCAGTTTCCGAATTTTTCAATTGCCGCTCTTCCTTCTTGCGACTTGGATTCCTTATATCATGAGCCTTCCGCTGCGTCCTTAGACGAGCACCCTCAGTGCCGATGGCAAAACATCGATCGCGCGACACTCCAGCTTCATGACCTCGCCATCCACCATTACATCCACAGGCGCATCCAACTGAAACTCGACGTGTGGCACCGCTTGGCGCTCGGCCAAAGGGTGCCTGGTGTGAGTTCCGTCATAAAGCGTGGCTAAATTCAGGATCAACCCGGCCCGGCCAATCGGCCCCCAGCGCACATATTCGATCAGTCCATCGTCCGTACGTGCATCGGGCGCAATCATCATCGTCCCCCCGGTGAATTTACTGTTACTGAAAGTCAAAAACAGGCAGCGCCGCCGATCAAACTCATCCTGCTCTTTCACACGAACGGGAAACGGCCGACGCTTTAGCCGCGCCAAACTTAGAAAGATTGAAGCCAGATATCCGGCGTGCCCAAATCCCAAAAACCTCCGATGTCGAAGCGCGGCCACATCGGCCGCAAAGCCGACACTCGCAAGGTTGATGTAATAAAGCACTCCCTCTTTATGCGTCAGGCGCAAAACATCGCAGGCGCGCGCTTGCCGCGCCTCAATCGCCCGCAGTGCGTATTCCAACCCGCGGTCGGCAGCTTTTGGGTCGCCAAAATCGCGCAGAAAAGAATTGCCCGTGCCCAGAGGCAGAAATCCCAGCGTCGGGATTCGCTCCGATTCACCACTCGAAGAGCCGGACTCCGCTGTCGAGTTACTCGAAACGGCTGCCAGGCAATCGGGAAACAACCCATTCACGATTTCGTAGGAAGTCCCATCCCCGCCCACCGCAAGAAACTTGCGAAACCCGCGCCGATAGGCATCGCGAGCAATTCCAGTGGCGTCTCCGCCAGCCGCGGTCTCGGCGGTCTCAATGGCAATGCCGGCGGATCGCAACCGTGCAGCCGCCGCGCCCACCAACTCGCGGCACCGTCCGCCCCCCGCCGCCGGATTGATAATGGCAAGAAAGGTTTCGTTCACAAAAGCAGTTCCCGGTTCTCAGTTCTCGGTTCTCAGTTAAATTGGCTCGGGAACTACGTTCCAAATTTACGTCTAGAATGCGCTTGCTTCTACTGAGAACCGGGAACTAAGAACTATATTTCCATAACTTGCGCCCGTGTCGCGCCCATCCCAATCTCCGCCGCCAGTTCTCCCCGCTTGATCTTAAGCGACGCCGTGCGCGGAAAATCTTTCACCCAGACAAGATAGCCACCAACGCGCTTGAAATCCGGCAAACGCCGGTTGCGCAGGATAATTTGATCGCGCACCAAATCGTCGAACAACTGATTCTGTTCGAGCCGCGCCACCAGCACCAGCGTCTCCTTCTCTTCGCCCAGCGTTTTTCGGGGCCAAAGAAAATTCGCCGCAAATATGCAATATTCCTTCACTGGCAGGCCGTCAAACACCGCCTCGATGTCCTCGGGATAAATATTCTTCCCGCCCTCGGTGACAATCATGTTCTTCTTGCGCCCGAAAAGCTGCAAATGGCCGTGCTCCTCGAACCGCCCCTGATCACCCGTCAGAAGCCAGCCTTCGACAATCGTCTGCGCCGTCAGTTCAGGATCGTCCAGGTAGTGCGACATCACGGCCCGGCTCTTCACAGCAACTTCTCCGATCCCCTCTCCATCCGGATGCAAAATGCGCACTTCGCTTCCCGGCAACGGCTTGCCCACAGTGTCGGCGCGAAACGGCTTCAGATCGTTGAGCGTGACCGCCGTGCAAGCCTCCGTCAACCCATAGCCGCAAGTGACCGGGACGCCAAGATCGTAGAAGAACTGCATGGTCGCAGGATCGGTAAACGCTCCGCCCACAATCAGTGCCAGCAGTTCGCCGCCAAACGCCTTATGCACTTGCGGCAGCAGCCGGCGGCTCAGCTCGACTCGCGAACGGCTCCGCGTCAACATTTTGTTCAGAGCAATCAGCCGGTCGAGCATCCAGCGTTTCTTCGGAGGCAGTTCGTCAAACTTCGCCCGCAGTCCGCGCTCCAGATTCTTGAGCACCATCGGCACCAGGCTCACATACGTGATGCGATAGCGCACAAAGGCATCGCGCACAAATTCCGGGCGCAGCGTCCGCAAATGCACCACGCAAGCGCCGCAGACAAACGGCCCAATAAACCCGACCATAAAATCAATCGCATGATTCGTCGGCAAAATACTCAAATAGCGCACGCCCGGCCAGAAGGGATACCAGGCCGTCAGCGCGATGCACTGTTCGAGATACGCATCGTGCGTGAGCACGCATCCCTTAGGCCGGCCGCCCGTCCCCGACGAATACACGATGCATGCCGTATCCTCGCGCTGCCGCGTGACAAGCTGCGGGTCGCCCTTGCGCCGAAACTCCTCCCACCGGTACGCCCCGCGCAACTCCGCCCCAACTGGCGCTTCTGTCACCAGCACAATCTCCGTTGCCAGCTTTGAAAATTCCGGAGACTGCGTGATCGCCCGCCACAAGTAGTATTCGACAATCAGGAACCGCGCCTTCGAATGCGCCAGCAGTTGCAGATGTTCCGCCGCCGAGAGCTTGTAATCCAGCGGCACCAGGACTCCGCCGCAAAAGAAAATCGAATATGCCGAAATCAGCCACTTCGACTGATTCGTCATGATGATCGCAGCCCGGGCCCCAACCTTGAAATCCGCATCCTCGAGCGCGCGGCACAAGGGCCGCGCGATTTCCTTGAAATCTGAATAAGTGAACCGAACCTTCTCACGGTCGCGATCGGCTTCAATCAGGCAGGTTTCAGTGGGCCAACGGTCGAGCGCGGCGCTTAACGCCGCGCCGAGGCTGGCATATTGATGAAGATCAAGCATTCAGATCGTTATCTCGACACGGAGACACAGAGACACGGAGAAAAACCAGAGTCTATCAGAACTTGCGCGGGAAACAGTCGGCAATGGCTCAACACAGAAAGAACCTTAGAAGTTTTCCTCGTGTCTCCGTGCCTCCGTGGTGGAGTCATGCTACAGACGCGACTGAATTCGCTCCGCCAGCGTACGGAAATCCGACACGCCCTGCAGTTCGTAATCTGGCAACTCGATGCGGAAGTGATGCTCGAGCCGCGTGAGCAAGTCGAGCGCCTGCAGGCTGTCAATACCGAGCGTCTTGAAAAAATCGTCGTCCGGGGTGAGTTTTTCCCGCGGCACCCTGAAGTGTGCGGCGGCAAGATTCAGGATTTCATCGAGCGTATGTTCAGTCGTCGGCATAGAAACTGCTTAAGTTACCAAATCACACATTACGAAATTACAAATTCACGGCAGGTACGGCTGCGGCCCTTCATTCTCCACAAACCTGCGCAGCCCTTCTTCGACCGCCGGCCGTGCATACAAGTCGCAAAAAATGTCGATTTCCTGCTTCAACTCCTCGTACGGAATCGGCTTCACAAACTTCTTCGCCGCGGCCGTCGTAGCCCGGTCAAACTTCCCTACCTGGCTGGCCGTCGCGCGCGCCACGCGCAGCGCCTCGCCTTCCGCCGCAATCTGGCTGACCAGCCCAATCTGTTGCGCCTTCATAACATTGAAGCTCCGTCCGGTAAGCAGCAAATCCCGCACCACGGCATTGCCCAAATCCCGCTTCAGGCGCGGGATCCCGCCGAACCCCGGAATCAGCCCCAGCCGCAGTTCAGGAAAGCAAAAGCGCGCCATGCGGTCGGCAATCAGGATGTCGCATACCAACGCCAGTTCAAATCCGCCGCCAAACGTCACTCCGTGCACGGCCCCGATCGTCGTCAGCGGCAGAGCGTCAATCGTGTTCATCACGGCATGAATGCGCTCCAGAAAATCGCGCACTCCGCGCGCCGCCTCGGCCTTTTCCATCCCCTGCGATCGGCTGTACAGTTCGCGCAAATCCGCGCCCGCAGAAAATCCCGCAGCCTGCGAAGAGTGAAGAATCAACGCATGCGCGTCGTTCATCAAACCCGGCAACGCGCGCACAAAATTCTCCAACTCCCCCAGCATGAGCGACCCAATTTCGTTGCAAGGCTCGCGGTGCAGAGTCAGCTCGATCGCGCCATTCACGATCTGCCATGAGAGCGCCTGACCCTTATGTTCGCTCATGCCGTCTTCGCCGCCCGATTCTGTGAGGCCGTGTCTTGCGAGGCCTGGTCTTGCGAAACTTGGTTCTTCGCCGTTTCGTACATCCCGTCGATTTCAGCTTTGAACTTCTGCGCGATCACGTCGCGCTTGAGCTTCCCATTGGCCGTCAGCAGGCCGCTCTCGATGGTGAACGGTTCCTCAACAACATGGAACGCACGCACCTGCTTGTAATGCGGCAGACCATGGTTCACCAAATCGACTGCCTGCTGCGCTTTTTGAACGCCCACCTTGCCCGTGATCAGCGCCGTCAGATATCCGCGCCCATTGCCCACCACCACCACCTGGTTTGCCCCCTGCAAACGCTGCAGGATCTTATCTTCAATCGGCTCGGGCGCGATGTTGTGGCCCGATCCCAGAATAATGAGGTTCTTGATGCGCCCGACAATTTTCCAGTTGCCGGCGGCATCCACTTCGCCCTGATCGCCAGTGCAAAACCATCCGTCGCGCAGCACCTTGGCCGTTTCCGCCGGCCGCTGCCAGTATCCAGGAAAAATATTGGGCCCGCGCACCACAATCTCTTCATTTTCCGCCAGCTTCATCTCAATCCCCGAAATCGCTGGCCCGGCGCGCCCCGGAACTACCTGTCCATCGGGATCGTCCATCGTACAGATCGCCGTCGTCTCCGTCAGTCCATACACCTGCAGCACCGGAATCCCCAGCATCATGAAAAACAACTGCGTGTCGATGTTGAGCGGAGCGGACCCGCAAATCAAGGCGCGCAGCCGGTCGCCAATCATCTTTTTCCGGATCGTGGGAAACACCAGCCGATTCGCCAGGGCGAGCCACACGCCATCCCCGGCGCGGCGTTTCCCTTCATGCCGCCGTACCCCCGCGCCCTTGGCTTTGCTGTAAATCCTCAGGGCGACGCCGCCCGTTTTCCAAAGCTGTTCGTCGACCGCCTTGCGCATGCGCTCAAGCAAAGCCGGAACGTTCAGGAAATAATCTGGCGCTGCCGCCCGCATATCGGCAGCAATCTTGCCGAGATCGGTATTCAGACTCAGCTTCGAGCCGCGCAGCAGGCACGTCAGCAGCATGACCCACGACCCTGCAAAACAAAATGGCAGGTAATGAAACACGGCGTCCTGCCCAGGGCCCGTCCCCGACTGACCCTTCATCAGTTGAGTCAGTCGCCCCGAAGTGCAGCCCAGCATGTGGCTGACGTTGGCGGCGTTCAGCATCACACCCTTCGCCTCGCCTGACGTGCCCGAGGTGTAGATGATGGCAACGACGTCTTGGTCGGCAACGATCGGCGCGCCATTCTCAACCGGCCCGCGCTCTCTTGTGAAGACATGGTCGAACAAGAAGCACGGCGGCGCTTCCGGCCATTCCTGCACGATCGCATCGGCCAGCAACTGCTCTCCGCAGGCAATTACCGCGGGCCAGCAATCCTTCATCATGGCGACGAGTTCCGCTGGAGCCTGCCGCGCATACAGAGGCACAGCGGTCAGCCCTTCGGCCATGATCGCCAGATCCATAGCCGCCCATCGGGTGGAGTTGTGAGCGAGCAGCGCGCACCGGTCCCCTTTTTTCAGCCGCAACCGGCGGAGATAGGCCCGAGCCACCTGCACTTGCGACAGCAGTTCCTTCGCCGCCACCGGTGCAGGCACGCATTCGCGCAACTCCTGGAGCACGACGGAGTCGCCGCTCTTATCCAGACTGGCAAAGATCTGATCGAGAAAACTCATGGAATGGCTATGTGGATCGGCAACCTTGCGGACCGCCTCCTACCCGTACGCCTTCACCAACTCCCGCAGCCCTTCGCTCATCGGCGGTAGATAATCCTCCCAGCTCCACTCCCCTCGCCGCGTTGGAAACTCCGGATACCGCCGCTGCACTTCTTCCTCGAAATACACGCCCATGCGCGCCATTGATTTCAAATTGCGCACCACAGTACGCCCAATCCCGTCGGCAATGCGCTCGCCATCGCGGTCCAGAATCTCCAGCGCCGCGAGCGTCCTCGCCTCCAGGTCCGGATCGTCCACGTTCATCAGCAATTCTTTGTGCCCGCGTTCGTTCATCAAATTTCGGATGCGCTCATCCATCGTGATTCCAGCCGACGGTACCAGCACCGGCATCGTGGTCACAATCCCGTGATAGCGCGAGGAAACGATCATCCGGCAAGCACGCAGAATGCTCACCAGTTCGTACATGTTGTAATCTTCGGAGGTCAGCACCGGCGCGCCGCCGAGTTTCTCCGCAATTCGCCGGCACGGGCGAGCGTCCAGCCTCTCGGTGGCGACCATGACCACAAAAACATTCTTCTTCTTGCGAAACGCCGCCACGGCGTTCGCAATCGAACCCAGATAGTGCTCGTAGGCCCGATCCGCTTCCGGCCCCGCATGATGGAAATATGGCCCGCGATAATGACTTTCTTTGTACGCGCCGGTCAGCCCGTGCAGAGCGGCCTTCGCAATCGAGGCCTTCACCGGCCACTCAAATGGATTGATGGGACACACCGCCAGCACCGGCGTCTTCCCATCCCAGCCCACGTCGCGCAGCGCTTTCTGCCCATACTCGGCGCCCAGCGGCTCAAACGTCCAGGCAGTATCGGTGCCGAGTTCAGTGGGCACGCCCAGCTCACGCAGAATGTTCCGCGACTCCTCGTTGCGCGTAATTACCAAAGAATCCTTACAGAATCGCGCGCACATCTTTGCCACGAGTGGATCCATGGCCCCCGCCTCAGCCCCGTAGCCGACCGAAAGCTTGTTCTCCGCCGCCGCGATCCCCAGCGAGCCAATCATCATGGTGGCCAGCGCATTCGCGAACTTCGACTTGAACATCGAGCCTTCGCACGCCACTACGCCATGATGCTTCGGCACTTCCTTCGAAAGAAATGGCGGAAAGATATCCGGCAACCGCACCTGGGACGTCCCCTCAAAATAGCCACGCGAGCGGTCAAAGTTGAACGTCATCATGGTGAGTTCCACATGCTGCGGCCCGAGAATCCGCCGAACCTGCCGCAGCATCTCCTCCACGCGAACGTCAGAGCCCGTGTTGCGCGTGCCGTTATACCCGGCAAAAAGCAGCTTCAGCTTTTCGCCCGGCTTCCACGGCTCGCCATGGCCCATCATCCACTGCAGCTTCTTGGTTTCGATAATCCCCGAAACCCACGCCTCTAAAACGAAGTCCATCATGCGGCTGAACCTCCCGCTTTCGTTGCCGCCGGCCACTCCTGGTATGGATACGTGAAGTTGTTCTGATGGCTGAAGCGCAACAGCGGAAAGCTGTATTGCGAAAATGGCATCGGCTTCCGCCCCAGTTCCGTCGTTACGCGCGTGTTGTCGAACACTGTGTTCCAGGTCAAATATGGTAGAAAGACTTTCATCAGCGACGCGCTATATCCCACCCGGCCTTTGCGGTTAGCCAGCAGATCAACGATAGAACTGAACGGCCCTTCAAGAACCGGTATAAACAGCGGCCCGCGCGTGTTCTGCTCCTTGGCCAGCGCCTTCGTCAATTCCCGAAAAGTCTGCGAGTCGCTGCCGGAAGAAAGATGATACGTGTCGTGCGCCGGATTCGGCTTCATATGCAGATCCGCAATCGCGCCCGCCACAAAATCCACGTTCACAATGTCGATCTTGTCATGCGGACGAAACGGCAGCACCGGTAACCCGGCCAGAAACACAAACGACCGCACCATATCGAACTGCGTCGTCTCCGCGTACCGGCTATCGCCCAGCACAACGCTCGGGCGGAAAAACGTCAGCTGAACATCCGGGAGCAACTCGCGCACCATGTGCTCGCAGAATTTCTTGGTGCGCGCATAAGGATCGTAATCCGACCGGTCCCACTCAATCGCCCGATCCTCAGTCACGATCTCGTTGGCGCGCTTGCCCGCCACCGCCACCGTGCTCACATCGGAAAACCGCCGCAGCCCGTGATAATACTGCGATTGCCGCGCCAGTTGGATGACTTCGAGCGTCCCGCGCAGATTCACGTTGAGGCAAGCCTTTTCCGACTTTCGATTCAGCGACGCCGCGCAGTGAATCACCGAATCGGTGGTGTGCACCAGCCGGTCATATTCGTCACGCTCCAGCCCAAACTGCGGTGCAGTAAGGTCGCCGCGAAAAATACGTATCTTCGCCTGCAAATATTCGTAGAAGGCGTGAAACGGCAAGTGCAGCTGCATCGCCTCCCACAGCCGCACCTCCGCCTCGCGCGCATCGCGCCCTCGCACCAGCAAATTCAAGGTTGCATCGTGCTGGCTGAGCAGATTGGCGGCAACATGCGCGCCGATGTAGCCGGTCGACCCGGTCAGGAATATCGCCACGTGGCTCCGTTCGTCCCCGTCTTTATGCCAGTTCCATTTTCGCCCGCCGCTGGCATCTGCAGCACGCGCGGTGCACGCGCTTCGAGCGGCCGCCCTTCAATCAGCGGATACGTCCACCGCCGCAGCGCCGGGATATGAATGTCAATCCAGTACTCCCACCAGTCGAGTCCGGCCGCGTCGTACCCGAACACTTCGCGCTCCTCGGGCACCAGTGCCTGCGAAAGCTTCTCGACATTGTCCGCGACAAAGTCATGCTCATTGAGCAGAATGAAGGGCTCAAATAACTGGATCAGTTTTTCCACCCGCTGCAAACTGCGTTCCGCCTTCGCCAGCGGCTTCGCGATGGGCAACGGAGACATGATCGCTTGAATCCTCTGGATAATCATCCGCTGCGCCGGCGCCGACATCCGGTTATAGCGCGCCTTCGATACCGAAATCGCATCCATGCGCAGCCGCAGCCAATATTCCAGACCCTCCTGCGCGCGATAGTGCCGCCGGTGCGCCAGCGCAGTCAACTCAATCGACCGTCCCATGTCGCAAGGATTTGTCACCGACGTGGCCAACTGATAGAGCGGATCGTGCCGCCGTTCCACCAGCGCCGCCGCAATCAGCGTCATGCCTGCGCAAACTGCGTCTACCGGAATAATGTCCAGCCGCTTGCGTTCGTTCGACGGCAATTGCCGGAATGCAGTGCCCAGCAGATATGACAGTGCCGCCGAAGTGTTGATCCCTTCATTCCATCCCCGGAACGGCTTCGCTACCGAGGTCTCGACAATCGCCGGACGCACAATCGCAATCGGCAACCCGTCGCCATGTTTGGCAATCAGCGACTCGGCCAGACTCTTTGTGTAGGTATAGGTATTCGGCCAGCCCAGGCGAGTGGCTCGCTTCTTGCCTTCTTCCGTCAGATGATTCTTCAGCCAGCGCACGCGGTTTTTGTAAATCTGGTTTTCGAGGGCCTGCCCGCTCAAATCCTTGGCCGCATGCTCTTTTTCCAACGCCTGCTTAGTCAGTTCCTCCGTGACTTCCGGACTCTCCGCGCGCGCCTCGGCCGATTCCAACCAATCGTGCAGCTCGCGCCACTCTTTCTCTGCGTCAAAGGCCGGCACACCGGCCGGCGTGTAATTCGGACGCACGCGCTCGCCCACCCGTCCATCGCGCTGCCCCGCAACGTAGCAGGTCGAAAGGTGCAACAGCGCCGCATGATCCGATCCGCGAATAAACTCGACCATGTGGTATGCCGAGTCCACATTCACCGCCACCGCTTCCCGCAGATCAGGATTGAAATCCGTCAACCCCGAACTGTTGACGATCAGGTCGAGCTCTCGGCCGAGCCGCGCTGCCACCTCGGCATCCAGGCCCATCGCAGGCTGCGACACATCCCCCTCTACCACCTCAATCTTGTCCGCCAACAGCGCCGGCAGCTGATCGCCATACTTCTCAAACACCGGATCGAAAACCGGCGATTCCTCCAGCATCTTCTCGAAGCGCTTCTGCCCCGGATTCGCTTTTTGACCACGAATCAGCAGATACAGCTTCCCAATCTCCGGCAGGTCGAGCAGCATATTCGCCAGCCACACCTTGCCAATGAATCCGGTTACGCCGATCAGTAGTATGTACTTCCCCTCAAGCGCCTTCCGCACCGAAAGCCGCTCCGGATGCCGGGTTTCGTCGAAGTAAACAATGGGCCGCACCGG